>Ga0207984_1000197_pt1 | contig 38521 bp, 37 predicted proteins | sample ETNtaG_30_FD_185760 | JGI IMG/M metagenome (GOLD analysis project Ga0207984, IMG submission 185760) | Marine microbial and viral communities from oxygen minimum zone, Eastern Pacific Ocean - ETNP201306PF43B (SPAdes) (version 2) | ecosystem: Environmental > Aquatic > Marine > Oceanic ...
AACAGAAAAGCACACATTAAATGGAATGTAGCTTCTGAAGCGGTGAAAGGCAATAGAGAATGGTGCTGAAGTTGCGGATTGAAACGGTCTAAAATATAGCAAGTACGCCCGACAGGATTCGAACCTGTGACCTCTTGCTCCGGAGGCAAGCGCTCTATCCAGCTGAGCTACGGGCGCATATCACTTTAATCTATTCGTAAGCGAGTTTTCAGCAGCTTCTACAGTATTTTCTACCAACATGGCGATTGTCATAGGACCCACACCTCCTGGAACAGGGGTAACTGCTGAAGCGATACCTTGAACGGCATCATAATTAACGTCACCCTCAAGGTGATACCCCTTCTCACTGTCATCATCCACTCGATTAACTCCCACATCAATGATAACCGTATCAGGTGAAACCATGTCTGCGTCAATAAGTCCCGGAACGCCGACTGCCGCGATAATGATGTCTGCCTGCCGAGTATGATAACCAATATCTGGTGTCCTGGAATGGCAGACCGTAACCGTTGCATTCCCTGTTTCATTTTTCAGTCCGAGCAATAGGGACATGGGCCTCCCTACGATGTTGCTCCTCCCCACTACTACAATATGCTTACCCTGAGTGGAAATTTCGTAATGCTTTAGAATTTCAAGGATTCCTTTGGGAGTACATGGGATAAATCTAGGATTACCTGAAGCAAGACGTCCAAGATTTTCCGGGTGAAATCCATCCACATCCTTCTCCGGCGATACTGCAGCTAATATTTTGTCTGTATTAATTCTCTTTGGGAGAGGAAGTTGTACTAAAATACCATGATATTTCTGATTTTCATTAAGTCTCAAAATCAGGTCTTCAATATCATGTTCTTTCAAATCTGAAGGAATGTAGAAAGTTTCAGAATGAAGATTCATCTTGGCGAACCTCTTGGTCTTCATCCTAACATACACTTCAGAAGCAGGATCGCTACCCATTAGAACAGCAGCTAATCCCGGGACAACACCGCGGGAACTGAGAGAGATTATAGATTCTTCTAATCGTTTATAAACTGATGCTGCTACTTCCTTACCTGACAGAATTTTACTGTTAATTTCATTACTCATTGAAATACCTAATTATTTTATGAACCCTATAATTAATTAGTGAAACTACTTAGGATAAAACTGACTCATCAATCAATTCAATCATGGATGTAGCTCTTTCCTCTACATCTGAGACCATGCTTTCTCCTTCACGTCTAAGAGAAAACAGCTCATCAGTGATACCCATTGCAGTTAATATTGCTATTCTCAATTCTGATTGATTTGATGGCAATCCTTCTGATACTTCATTCATTTTAGAATCCACATATTCTGCTACATCAGCAATATAGCGTGTATCAGCTTGTGCTTTAACTGTGTATTCCTGACCGAAAATGGATACTCTCACAAAACTTTGATCATTATCATCCATACTTTACCTCCTAATATTCGTCCAATAGGTCTAGGATTTTACGAATTTTCTGAACTATTCTGGATACTACTTCATCACTGACAGAGTCAGTTTCACCACTAACATTACTTTTATTACGCAAATGACCGATCTCATCGGAAAGTTGATCAATTCGATTTTCCAGTGCTTTAAGTTGTGGTAGTTGTGCGCTCATATCTATCTCAATTTAGCTCCTAATTTATTTTCTGTCACCTGAATAATGGATTCAGATATTTTATCTATTTCGGTATCTGTTAATGTCCTTTCCTTAGATTCAAACTTTATACGAAAGGAAACACTTTTATTATCCGAACTGACTTGTTCCCCAGCATATAAATCGACTAACTCAACTTTAGTTAATAGATCTGTCCCCTTTTGCTTAATTAGTTTCTCTATCTCTCCAGCTTGAATATCATTCGCCACTAAGAAAGTAAAATCACGAACTATAGCTGGAAATTGAGGAACAGGTTGGTATCTGGACGTCTCTGCCATCATGGTAGTAATGAAATCGAGATTTATTGAAAATCCAAACAGAGGGATATCAATATCATATTCATTCAGTTGATCACTGCGAATTGCTCCTATCTGAGCCATGACGTTATCACCAACTGATGCGATTTGCTCACTGTTGAACAATAAAGAATTTTTTGCTTCAGAAATATCAGTAAGAGTAACATTGATGAAATCAGCTAAACTTTCTATCACTCCTTTTAAATAGAATAGATCATAAGGTTCATCGCCGGAACGCCACCCTTGCGGATTTCGTTGACCACATACAATACCGGTTAAATGCTCTGATTCCACCCTTCCAAGTTCTGCTTTTTTGTCGGCAGCAAATACTATTCCGTGCTCAAACAGTGCTAGATTCGGTTCGCTTCGATTCAAATTATATTTTATCGACCGAAGAAGTCCTGGTAAAAGAGAAGGTCGCAACACAGACATTTCATTGCTGAGCGGATTTTGAACCTCTAAAATGTTATCATCAAAAAGAGCCGCTCTTTTACTGTTCATTAGACTGTTGCTAGAAATTTCGTTAAATCCAATCCCTGCTAGAAATCTCTTCAGTTCGGCAACATGTTTCAAAGGGTCAATTTTTATCCCTGTTAAATTTCCATCATATTGAAAATCCGATGGAATAGTCTCGTAACCGTATACTCTCGCCAACTCTTCAATCAAATCTATATCACGCTTCAAATCAGGTCTGAAAGTTGGCGGTAAAGCTGTAAATCCGTTTTTTGTCTTTTTACATGATATTTCAAGTGCTGCGAAAGTCTTTTCAATAAACTTCTCATCGATTTCACACCCTATCAATTCAGAAGCTTTATCCCCTTGAAGAGATATTTTTTCATTCAATATTTTGTTAGGATAGGCATCTAAAATACCACGATCGATATCTCCACCTGCTAGTTCAGACAGAAGCTCAGCGGTTCGGTCCAATGCGGTGATAAGACCGTCGAAGTCTGTTCCACGTTCAAATCGCTTTGACGCTTCGGTAGCCAGATCCAACGATTTTGAACCTCGCCGAATTGTGATTGGGTCAAAGAAAGCACTTTCTATTAAAATGTCTGTGGTAGACTCAGTCACTTCTGAATTAGCACATCCCATTATTCCCGCCAATGCAACGGGTTTTTCGCCGTCACAAATTAGAAGGTGATTTTTGTTCATAGTTCTCTCTTCATCGTCAAGCGTAACTATTTTTTCACCGTCATTAGCCAATCTAACTACAATCTTGTTTCCTTGAAGTAAGTTCAGATCGAATGTGTGGAGAGGATGACCTAATTCCATTAATACATAGTTAGCCACATCAACCACATTATTGATGCTTCTTATACCTACAGCTTCAAGTCGATCAGACATCCAATCGGGAGACGGACCGACTTTTATATTTCTTACGATACGGGCTGCATATCGTGGGCACTCATTATCATTGGCAATTTCAATGGAGAATGAATCATCTACTTTTGTGTCTGATTCAGAAAGATTTATTTCGGGTCGTTTAAGCTTGCTCCCGGAAAGAACTGAAACTTCTCGAGCTACTCCCAGATGAGACATACAATCGGGACGATTCGGTGTCAGATCAAGTTTAAGAATGCTTTCACCACCGCTCTCTGCCTCAGTCCCGCCTGCTGTTAATAAATCTGCAAGATCCTGACTGTTAAGGTCAAAATCGACTAATGAACGGAGCCATTCAATGCTTATTATCATCTAAACTGCCTCAGGAATCGTACATCACCGTTAAAGAAAAGACGGATATCATCAATCCCATATTTTAGCATTGTCATTCTCTCAATCCCCAATCCAAACGCATATCCGCTCCACTTTTCGGGATCGTACCCAACTTTCAAGAAAACATCAGGGTCCACCATACCGCAACCTAAGATTTCTAACCATCCAGTCTGTTTGCACGTTTTGCAACCACTCCCCTTACAAAATATACATGATACGTCAACCTCCGCACTTGGCTCTGTAAAAGGAAAATAACTCGGTCGAAATCTCGTTTTAACATTTTGGCCGAAAAATGACTTCACAAAATATTCAAGAGTCCCTTTCATCTCAGCAAATGTGACCTTTTGGGAGACATAAAGCCCCTCAATTTGGTGGAACAGACAATAGCTTCTTACGCTGATGGCTTCATTGCGATATACACGACCGGGGACAATGACACGTAATGGGGGTTGTTGTTCTTCCATAACGTGGATTTGAGTATTTGATGTATGGGTACGGAGAACAACATCATCAGCTACATAAAAAGTGTCCTGCATATCACGGGCAGGGTGGTGATGAGGAATATTAAGAGCTTCGAAATTGTGATAATCATCATCTATTTCCGGACCATACACAGAATTAAAACCAATTGCTCCAAAGATGTTCTTGATCTCCTGAATAGTTTTTTCGATTGGATGAATTGATCCTACTGGGATAAAGTCACCAGGAAGTGTTGGATCGATGCTTGATTCAGGGGATGAGGTTGAGTCATCTGCAGTAGAATGAAGCAGATTGTCTATTTCGGTTGAAAGCTCGCTCTTCAATATATTTAATTCTTTTCCTGCATGGGAGCGATCTTCAGGAGGAAGATTCTTCATTTCATTAAAAAGTTCAGCCACTGACCCTTTTCTTCCGAGGAATTGATTCTTAATATCAGAAACTTCTTTTTTAGTTAAAGACAGTCTTTTTACAGCATCGGCGAACTGGGATTTTATATTATTTATTTTATCTTGGAGTGTCATGATCTGAGAATGCTGGTGGAAAATTGAACCGCCTGATAGTTATGATAGCTATCAAAATATACAAAAATCCGCTCAATCTGTCGAGCGGATTCCATTAACATTCACTTTATTAAAACTGTAAGATTTAGATTTATCTATCAGCGTGCTCTACTACTACCTTAAATGCCTCCGGTTCATGTACAGCAAGATGTGCCAAAACTTTTCTGTCTAGATTGATATTATTTTCTTTTAATCCAGACACTAATCGCGAATAAGTGGTTCCATTTATACGTGCTGCAGCATTTATTCTAGTAATCCAAAGTCGTCTAAAGTTCCGGCGACGCTGACGACGATCCCTATAGTTATAAAGCATCGCTCTCTCAACAGCATCTTTTGCGCTTTTGTATGTACGACTACTTGAGCTAAAATATCCTTTAGCCTGTTTAAGGATTTTCTTATGTTTTTTCTTTCTTGGAACTGCGGATGTTACACGAGGCATTTTACTTCACTCCCAACATTTTCTTTACTCTATCTGAATCAGCCGGACTAACGAGATTTCCGTGACGGAGTCCACGTTTAGCTTGAGGACTCATTTTGGTTAATAAATGAGCTTTGGTGGCTCGATTTTTTTTCACCTTACCTTTACTGGTGAGTTTGAATCTTTTAGCGGCACCTCGTCTTGTTTTCATTTTTGGCATTTCTTAATACCTCTAAACTGGTTTCATCATAATAGAAAATCTATTACCCTGCATTTCAGCTCGTTTTTCAACCTGAGCAGAACCTTCCAATGCATCATAAATTCTCTTAACCAATATTTCTCCTAAGTCTTGACGGGCCATCTCTCTACCTCGAAACATAACAGTTATTTTTAAATGACATCCCTGTTCTAGAAATTTCTTAGCCCGATTTATTTTTGTATCGAAATCATTCTGACTAATTCGAGGGCGGAATCTAACTTCTTTTGTTTTAATAACATGCTGTTTTTTCTTGTTGCTCTGGTCTTTCTTTTTCTGATCATATTTGAGCTTTCCATAGTCCATCAGGCGACAAACAGGAGGCTTTGCTTTAGGTGAAACTTCCACCAAATCTAATCCTGCACTCTCTGCTTCTTCGATTGCCTTTAATGTGGGCATAACACCTAATTGGACTCCTTCATCCGTAATTACTAAAACTTCCTCTGCACGTATTTTTCCGTTTACTCTGATCTTTTCTATTTTTGTGATTTCTTTAATCTCCTTTTTTTGTTTATTTCCTCTTTCAAATCGATGATAATGTCTGTCAGCTTTATGCTTCCTAAATCACCTAAAAATCTTCGTCGAAGCGAAACAGTCCCGGCTTCTGCTTCCTTCTCTCCAACTATGAGCATTACATTTATTTTACTTAATTCAGTTTTTCTGATCTTGGCACCAATTTTATCAGCACGAATATCTACTTCATTGCGGATGCCTGCATTTTTTAACTCCATGCCGACTTTTTCTGCATAATCCGCTGTTTTCTCAGAAACTGAAAGTACGGAAGCCTGAACGGGAGCGAGCCAAAGTGGAAATTCTCCAGCACAATGTTCAAGATAAACTCCAAAAAATCTCTCCAGTGAACCGAGTATGGCTCGATGAATCATGACTGGACGTTTTTCCTTTCCATCTTCATCGATATAAGTAAGATCAAAACGGTCAGGCAGAGTAAAATCAAGCTGAATTGTTGCGAGTTGATGTAATCGTCCCAATGCATCTTTCACGTTGAAATCAATCTTCGGGCCGTAAAAAGCACCCTCACCCTCTTCAATGTTAAAATCAGTTACACTAGCTTCAAGTGTGTCCTTAAGAATAGTTTCGGCATGATTCCAAAGTGTTTCGTCACCCATTGCTTTCTCAGGTCGAGTGCTAAGTGTAATCTCTTTATCACCAAAATCGAAAACGTCATAAACTTCGTCTACCATTTTAATAAGATGATTGATTTCAGTGCCAATCTGCTCAGGAGAACAGAAAATATGCGCATCATCCTGGGAAAAGCTTCGTACTCGCGTAAGTCCCGATAGTACACCAGCTTTTTCATAACGATGTAAACGACCAAAATCTGCAATCCGAAGCGGTAAGTCTCGATACGAACGCAAATCAGAGGAATAGATTAAAGTATGTCCAGGACAGTTCATAGGCTTGAGACCAAAATCTCTACCTCCCAATTCAAAATTGTACATGTACTCTCTGAAATGCTCCCAATGTCCTGACTTTCTCCATAGTTCATTGTCAAAAACTTGAGGAGAGATAACTTCCTCATATCCATATTTAAGATAGAGTTCTTGAATGTAACTAACGAGTTCATTATAAATAATAGTCCCTTTTGGGAGAAAGAAAGGACTTCCGGCGGATAAAGGGTTGTACATAAATAGTTCAAGTTCTTTTCCAAGCTTTCTGTGATCTCTCTTCTTCGCCTCTTCAAGAAGATTTAGGTATTGCTTTAACTGTTTCCTTGTTGCAAAAGCAGTTCCATAGATTCTCTGGAGCATTTTATTGTTTTCATCACCTCGCCAATACGCACCTGCACTGTTGAGTAGTTTAAAATGCTTGATGAAATCAGTCGATGGAACATGAGGTCCTCTGCATAGATCTGTAAAATCTCCTTGTGAGTAAGCTGAAATGGTGTCGTCATCAGACAAATCTTCTAAAATCTCAACTTTATAGCTTTCACCTACTTTCTTAAAAAGTGCCATTGCATCGTTTCGAGAAAGTTCCTGACGGTGTATAGACAACCCTTCAGAAGCAATTTCTTTCATCCTATCTTCTATTTTTGTTAGGTCTTCATCGGTAAATGGTTCATCTACATCAAAATCATAGTAGAATCTATTTTCTATGGTCGGACCGATAGTCACTTTGACTTTTGGAAAAAGCTGCTTAACTGCCTGAGCCATCAAGTGAGATGTACTGTGCAGCAGCACATCGTGACCATCATGAGATGCAGCTGTAACAGCTTCGACTTCAGCATCAGCCACCAAAGGTGTCTCCCTATCCCTCAATTCGCCATTTACTTTAACAGCAACGGCTTCATTGAAAAGTTGAGGAGCTATGTCTTTGAGGATATCAGATGCGGATGTCGATGTGGGATACGACCGCTTTTCGTGTCCGTGTATGGATACTTTTATTTTTGCCATATATGTACGATGTAATACTCATTTCGTCTGGTGGGCGATAGAGGAGTCGAACCTCTGACCTCATGCACGTCAAGCATGCGCTCTAACCAACTGAGCTAATCGCCCTGATCATAGCTCATTTGTACTGTATGAAAATAGCGCGTGAATTTATAGTTATCTCGTCGGAAAGTCAACTTATAGAGAGGTTAAGCTTTACCATCAAAATTCTGATGGAGCCAATAGATTATCATACGTCACTTTATCCGACAAAACATCAATAGCTTTTAAGATAACACGATCATCATCAAATGAGGATGCAATTCTGGCTTCGGTACCACCTAATTGAAACGAGAATTCTCTTTCCAATCCAAGGATTAGATCATCCCGCTCAATATCGAACCGCTCAGCTTTCAGATCATCGTAATACAGCTCAATAGTTTCAAGTGACGATTTCATTACTGGAGCAGCTGCAGCGGTGCTGTCTATTGAGGTAAGGAGTGTGTGAAATTGTTTTTCTCCTTCAAGATTCAACGTTAACTCTTTGCTGCTCAGGAAACCCCGAAAATCTTCCAGGATTTCATCGTCAACTACAACCGGTAAAGTGAGTTCGTGATTCTGCATATACAAAGAAGCATATTTATAGAAAAGTCCACGACGCCAACATTCCCGTGCAAGGACAGGTGTTGTTGATATTTCTACTTCGATATCCGGAGTGATTCCACCTAATTCTGTAACTTCTCGCCCTCCTACAGTGTTAAACACTTTTGTACTGTCATGCTCAGGACCAATATCAATCTCCTCTTCTAAATACCCTGGTTTTTGAATGAAACGACCGGAAGGTATGTAATATTTTGCTGTAGTCATTTTTATTGAATTTTCTTTATCAATAGGAAAAAGTGACTGAACCAATCCTTTACCGAAAGAAGGACTCCCAATTATAATTCCTCTATCAAGATCCTGAACAGCTCCGGAAATTATCTCACTAGCAGAGGCACTTCCTCCATCAATCAAAATGACTAAAGAAATATCCTCAGATATAATGGGAGGTCTACCTGAATTAAATTTTCGATTCGCCTCATTGTATCTACCTCTTGTAGATAGAAGATCATGTCCTGCCGGAATAAGCAGCTCAAGAATGTCAATAGCTGCATCAAGGAGTCCTCCCGGATTTCCCCTCAGGTCTATGATTAGTTTCTCCATCCCTTGATCTGAGAGATTTTGCAAAGATTTCTTCATTTCTGAAGATGAGTTCCTTGAAAATCGAGTCAGACGGATGTATGCAATATCTTCACCAATAAAGTCCGCATACGTAATGTCTTCAACGGTGATGTTGGCTCGTTCCAATTCAAAATCAAGGGGTTCTATTTCTCCATATCGAGAAATAGTTAACACTACAATAGTACCCTTCTTGCCTCGAATACTTTTGGCGGCTTCGTCCAAATTCATTTCAGATGTAGAATTTCCATCAATTCCTATAATCCTGTCGCCGGAGAGAATTCCACTCCGAATTGCAGGCCCTCCTTCCATGGGAGCAATCACTGTGAGAGAATCATCCCGTAATCCTAGCTGAATACCCACACCACCATATTTACCTTTAGTCAGCATATCCAAACCCTGGCGATCTTCCGGCTGAAGAAAAACAGTGTAAGGATCCAGCTTGGAGAGCATCCCTTCTATTCCTGCCTCTGCTAATTTTTTTGCATCAACCTGATCGGCGTAATGGGTCATTACTTTTTTATATACCTCAAAAATCATTTTGCCATTGTCAGATATATCCTGATAATCGTTTGCCGGAAATCCTTGAACCGGCAAAACAAATACGACTATCATTAAAGGAACTAAAATTATTTTAATTAATTTCACTTTTTATCTCCTCAACCTTATTAATTATCATTTTACTCATTTCTTCAATGGTATGAATACCATTTAACATGAAATATCTCTCACAATAACTCTCGGCCATTTCTAGATATCCACTCCGCACTCTCTCCAAAAATTCAACACCTTCCATTTCTATACGATCGAAACTTTTACTCTCCATTCTGCGAAGAGCCTCATCAACAGTTAGATCAACTAAAAGTGTTATATCCGGCTCAACTCCCGCTGTAGCAAATGCATTTAACTTCTTAAGCCATTCCAATTTGATCCCACGACCGTATCCTTGATACGCTAAAGTGGAATCTGCATATCTATCACAAATTACTACATGTCCGTTTTCTAAGGCCGGAATGATAACCTCTCTCGTCAATTGCGATCTGCTTGCGGCAAGAAGGATCGCCTCTGTTGAAGCGTCCATTGTGTCGTTTGCCGGATTAAGCAAAATTTCTCGAATTTGCTCAGAAATTATACTTCCTCCCGGCTCACGGATGAGAACAACAGTTTCTCCTTTAGATTCTAAATGGCTTTTAAGCAAATCGGCTTGAGTCGATTTTCCGCAACCGTCAATCCCTTCAAATGATATGAAGAAACCGTTCATGGACATTTGTAGATCAATTCTATTTTATTTCTTTTAATAATTTTCAGAACCAATTAATTGAATGTACTTCTGCATTTAAGTTAATGTTCCTTGATAAAGATTTTCAGGCATTTTTTGAGGGGATATAACCTGAAATATAGCCACGAAGATACCCCACAGGGTCCTGCGGAAATGGCACAAAAAAGTATTGAAGAAATGTTGGGTAATTTGTTCTATACTTCAATACAACTGCTTCATTGAGGTACGAATAATCTCCATACCTGTATCAAGTTCATCACGAGATATGTTTAGTGGAGGTCTGAAACGAATTGCCTTAACTCCAGAACCGAGTATAAATGCACCGTTTTCAAGAATATTTCCGGAAAGTTCATCACGCTGATCTTCGGTAGGTAAATCGAAAGCACACATGAGACCTAATCCTCGAGGATTGATCACCTGCTTAGGAAACTCTTCCTGAAGTTCCTTAAGCTGCGTTAGAAGATATTTTCCATTTTCGGCAGCAGCTTCCAGTAGATGCTCTTCTTTAATTATCTCCAAATAGATAGTGCTGCGGACCATATCTGTCAGGTTTCCTCCCCAGGTAGAATTTATTCTACTTGATTCTTTAAATACATTATCGGTGACTTCGTCAATGCGACGGTTGGAAACACATCCGCAAACCTGTGTCTTTTTCCCGAAGCTCATGAGATCGGGTACTACATCAAAATGCTCCCACGCCCACATCTTTCCTGTAAGTCCTAAGCCGGATTGGACTTCATCAAAGATTAGCATAATATCGCTCTCATCGCATATAACTCTAAGTGCTTGAAGGAATTCCTTTCGAAAGAAATTATCTCCACCTTCACCCTGAATCGGTTCGATAATCATAGATGCGATGTCTTCTCCATTAGCATTAATGACAGATTTGATTTGACTGATCGCCTCCTCTTCAACTTTCATTACAGCGGTTAAATTCTCATCATTGAGCGGAAAAGTTACTTTCGGATTTACAATCCTAGGCCAATCGAATGTAGGAAAATGTTCCGTTTTTCGAGGATCAGAGGTATTCGTTAACGATAGAGTATACCCGGTACGACCGTGGAAACATTGCTTGAAATGAATTACTTGTGTTCCTAAACCTCGATCCACACCATTTTTCTTTACCTTCCAATCAAACGCAGCTTTGAGAGCATTTTCTACACCGAGAGCTCCGCCTTCAATGAAGAAGGCGTAGGCAAAATGATCCGGAATGGCAATGTCAAAAAAAGTATCTACGAATTCAGCCAGCTGACTCGAATAGACATCTGAGTTAGTAGGCTTATTAGATGCTACTGCGGCAAAACGATCTTTTGCCTCAAGTATACGAGGATGATTGTATCCAATAGGCATGGAAGCAAACATGGAAAATAGATCTAGATATTCTCTATCGTCCCTCCCATCAACCAGCCATGAGCCGTGGCTTTTATCCAGATCAACAACCGGCTCAAATCCATCTGCCAGGATATGACGACTTAATACTTCTCTTACGCTGTTTGGGTGAACTGTTGACATTTTCTACTCCTATTCGCTGAAATCACCAAAAGAGATTCCTTGAGCCAACTCCATCCTGCCGCTCCAGTTAATAGTATTTGTCTGCCGACGCATGTAGGCTTTCCAGGAGTCTGAACCCGATTCGCGACCGCCGCCTGTCTCCTTCTCACCTCCGAAAGCTCCGCCGATTTCCGCTCCAGATGTACCGATGTTTATGTTGGCTATACCGCAGTCGCTCCCTTCTGGAGACAAGAATGTTTCTGCACTAATAAGATTGTTGGTGAACATGGAGCTGGAAAGTCCCTGTGGAACAGCATTATGCTTTTCAATTGCATCTTCAATATCGTCATACTCAATAAGATAGAGAATTGGTGCAAACGTCTCTTCCTGCACTATTTCCCAGGAATTCTCGGCTTTTACTATGGTCGGTTCTACGAAATAACCTGGACCATCCTTAGCATTAGAGCCGAAAATTATTTCGCCTCCATGCTCTCGGATTCTATCGAGGGCAGCCGAGTAGTCGTCCACCGCTCCTTGATTTACTAACGGTCCCATGAGAGTACCTTCTTCCAGTGGATCTCCAATGGAAACCTGTTCGTATGCTGATTTAAGTGCATCAGCTACTTTGTCGAAGGCGTTCTTCTGTACAAATACTCGACGGGTGGATGTGCATCTCTGCCCGGCGGTGCCTACTGCTCCGAAGAGAATTGCAGGAATAGCGAGGGAAAGATCAGCATCCTCATCTACTATAATGGCGTTATTACCTCCCAGCTCTAGTATGGTACTTCCCAACCGTTCGCCTACTATACCTCCGATGCTCTTTCCCATAGGTGTAGAGCCGGTAAAGGAGATAAGCGGAACTCTGCCGTCGCGTACCATCCTGTCACCCACCGTCCTGCCGCTACCTATTATAAGACTGAATATTGGCGGATGACCGGAATCTGCCAGGACATCGTTGCAGATATTTTGCACAGCAATTCCGCAGAGAGGCGTGCTGGATGACGGCTTCCAAATAGTGGTATCTCCACAGACTGCTGCAATGAGTGCATTCCACGACCAGACGGCCACGGGGAAATTGAAGGCAGTGATTACGCCCACGGGACCAAGTGGATGCCACTGCTCATACATCCTGTGCATAGGTCGCTCAGAATGCATGGAAAGTCCGTATAGCTGTCGTGAAAGACCCACGGCAAAATCTGCGATGTCGATCATCTCCTGGACTTCACCATCCCCTTCCTGCTTGATCTTCCCCATTTCCAGTGATACAAGACTACCAAGATCATCCTTCTGATCTCTCAGTCGATCAGCGATCTTCCGAACCAGTTGACCACGTACGGGAGCTGGCACCATTCGCCACTCCTTGAACGCCTCCGTTGATGTTTTGATAACTGTTTCATAATCATCTTCCGAACATTGACGAACAGTTGCGATTACTTTCCCGGTAGCCGGATTGACGGATTCGAGAATTTTACCGCCTTCAGTGCTGAGCCAGCCGTCAGGCCCGGTACAGGCTCCGGAGTTGATCTCTTTAATTCCCAGATTGTCTAATAAACTCATAATTGCATTCCTGATAAAGCAGGCTCCTATATTTGTTGAGATAGTTGTATTATGCTCTCAAAATGGCGGGGAAATTTAGATGGGAAGCGACTGCAATTCAAAGGGGAAATGAGACAATACAATCTTGTCACACAACTACCGGACATCTCACCACTCTCCCCTCGATATTCTGCAGTATTGGTTCATCCTGAGAACAAACACTTTCCACAAGGTCGCAGCGAGGATGAAACCTGCAGCCGATCGGATACGCACCAGGCTGTGGCACAGAACCTGGAATGGTGCTCAATTTGTCTTTCTTTTCAGCGATACTGGGTGCACACGATAACAGTGCCTGCGTGTAGGGATGTTTTGGGTTATTCAAAACATCTCCGGCTCTACCCTCTTCCAAAATCTGCCCTGCGTACATGATGAGGAGCCTGTCAGCTATAGACTCAACTATAGTCAGATCGTGAGTAATGAAGAGAATTCCCATTCCACTCTCATGCTGAAGATCTGAGAGGAGTTCGATGATCTGTCCCTGAACTGTTACATCGAGAGCCGTGGTAGGCTCATCGGCTATCAGTAGTTTTGGGCTTCCGGCTAACGCCATGGCGATCAATATCCGCTGGCGCATGCCACCGCTCAGTTCGTGAGGGTAGCTTTTGTACGTTTCAGCAGGGTTCGGCATTTTGACTCGCTTAAGAAGATCAATGACCTCGCTTTTTTCTCCACTTCCGATATCGTGCTGATCAAGAACTTCCTTTATCTGCGCTCCGCAACGAATGACAGGATTGAGAGCAGTCATTGGCTCCTGGAAGATTATTGCTACATCAAATCCTCTGTATGCGTGCAACTCTTTTGCCGCTAGTTGAGTGATATCCTTCCCTTCGAATTCGATAGTTCCGCTTTCCCGAATGGATGATCTGTCATTCAGGCGCATGGCTGCAAGAGCGGTAAGGCTTTTGCCACAGCCGGATTCACCTACCAAAGCTACCGTTTCACCGGAAGAGACAAAAAAGGAGACATCATCCACAACAGGGATAACATCTCCTTCAGATTGAATAGAGAGATTAAGAGATTTTACTTCAAGAAGCGCCAGTTCTCAACCAATTCGTTAATGCAGTTTGTCAAATTCCTGCGATTCGATTCATGGCGGGATCGATAATCCAGAGCCAGTCATCGAAGAGGAATTCCAAACGGATGGCAAGGAGTGCAATCCGACCCATGACCGTATAACCAAAGGCGGCGCCAAAGGTAACCATAAGGAACCAGATTCCGACTCTGGCAGTCTTGCCCACAACTCCCTTGTGTTCAATTGAGAAGAAGAAATAGACAATGGCGGTTAAAACTCCAATAATAAGAACCAAATTGAGAAATGAATCCCAGAACAAGAACGATCCGTTTTCAAAAACCGCCAGCGGAATGATGCTGTTTCTGATTTGACTGAGGAAATCAGCATGGATGAATCCCATGAGACGAATTCCGGCTGTGGTACCGATAATGAATGCCAGCGGCCAACGGCTGATCCATGTTCCTGACGGCGCCAGTCTCCAGAGAAGCATGATTCCCAGGACCAATGGTACCAAATACCAGAAGTCTGCCTCACCACTAAGACCCGGCATGGCCCAGTTGCTGATAAAACTCGGAGACAATTTACCAAACAAGTTCGGGATAATGACATCCCAGAATCCTACAACCATCCAGTAAGCAGCAGAAACGCCTACTACAACGGATTCTGCAAACTTATAGAATGGATTATCCTTAAATAGAAATGACATGATGAATAGTGTAAACATTGCGGCAACCCAAATTCCAAAAGTCATGGAGAGACTGAAAGAATATTTACTCTCATCGGATTTTGCCTGCTTGGATTGCTGATAATCCCGATAAGTCGCCTGTTCTTCTGATGACCAACGAATACGCTCCTTACCTTCCAAGTCGAAGTCGAGAGCATCGTCACTCTCTACATCCACCCACTTCCCCTTTTCCACAAGTGCGAATTCATGGTCTACACTCTTTACATAAGCTGAACCGGCGTCACGAGTAAGAGCATTAATAATCAGTCCGAGAGCGCCAACAGCAAATACTACAGTCCAAATCAGTTTTTGCCGGTCCATTACTGAACGCCTCTCTTCTTCTCTACAAAGTAAATGAAATTACCTGCAATGATAAGAAGAATCATCAAAAGATGGGCAACCAACTGAGGACCCATGCGGCGGACGCCTTCCTGGTATCTTCCCGGTACAACCTTCCCTTCATCACGATAGTATTTATCGAAGACGAGCTTCTCGTACTCAGCCGCTCCTTTAATTGCGCCCAGGAGTCCCGGAAGCTGCTCAGGGATGTACGGATAAAGGAGGGGTGCCTGAACTCCCGTACAGCCTGCAACAAGTGTAATTTCATCAGGGTACGGTGTAACAGCGTACTGTACCCACTCTTTTGTACCTGCTGAGCCGGCGCTGATATTTATGACTAAATCCATATCTTGTACACTGGAGATCTCTTTATTCATCGGTATATCATTAAAAGGAGTTCCTTTAGCATCTGTGGAAAACAATTCCAGGAAATCAGTTACAATTACCTTAATGACACCCTCACCACCCGATTTGAAACCAAGATTCACGTAGTCCTCACCGTATACCAAATCCGGAAAGTCTTTTTTGATAACATTTTCGATGGCATTGTCAATCATTTGAGGACCTACAGGCCAGAGAGCCATAAAGTACATATTTAACTCATTTGCAGCGCAATGGTATGTAAACGCAGTTGCCATGGGACCTAATTCACCTTCACTGGCGGGGTCAAAATCGAACGATAATAGAACCTTATCACCCGGTTTCAAATCCTCAATGGCATTGAAAGTAGAATAGGCGAGATCAGTTGGTTTTTCCGGGAATGACTGGCCTGTGATACCAATAATTATAATTGGAATAGCTACTGAAAGGAACATTAAGAGGAAGATCCAGCGACGATCAAGATTTTTCAGTTTGTCATACATGCCTAATCCTCACCTCCGCCGAGGTACGACCGGTCAACCCCAAGAAGTACCTTCAAAGATGTGGATGCAATTCCGAGAGCGATTCCGATCATGATCGCCCTGTTTCCGGCGGTGTTGAACACCTGCATTATGGTAACAGTTAAATTTTCAATTCTCAATCCGCTGAGAGAGTCTGGCAGCCAGCTTGTGAGGAATACGCCGGCAAAAGTCCGGCCAAGAAGAATGATGAACGCTGTACCCAGTAATAGTATGGCTTCTATATTCTTTGCACGAAAGGCACGGAACGCGGCAGAAGCCACATAAAAAGCGAGCATAGCAAACATGGTAGCCGTTAAAGGCTTGAAGGCATACTCATAAAGCCACCAGAAAGGAGATCCCATCTCTCGATAACTCCCGGACCATGTGTAGTCAGGAAAATTAAGACTTGGGTGAACACCCACTTTAGCAAGTCCAACTGTTAGAGTAATTAAAAATGCAGAAACAGTCACAGCAGAAAAACCCCAGCCCGATTGTCTGTCTGACATTTTTTTCAAGTGGATTTTTAACAGGTTGGCACCCCCGAGTATAAATGCGATAGATGCGAGAACGTCAAACCAAATGGCGACCGTTTCTCCCCAACCTTGAGTGGCTGGAATAAAATAGGCTATTATGAGTACAAAACCTCCGAAGGCAGTAATCAGCAGTGGTACGGTTCTTTTCACAGTATCACTATATCCTTAACCAAGTACGGTACTCTTAATGAATTGAAGCATATTCATCATCGCTTCAGAACCTGTAATAGCTCCGATCGTTGCGACAGTAATGCCGATAATCATAACTACACCGACAATTACCTTCCCCACATCCTGTCCTTTTAGACTCCCAAGCTGTTCGGGTTCGCCGGAGAGATAAGCAGAAGCGGCAAAAAATTCCTCGCCGATGAGCGTGTAATCACAAGCCGCTACAAAGAACGGCAGCTGAGCCGGCATTGCAGTTCCGGCTACCTGAATTGCACCAATGGAATTGCCCGTTTCAGCCAAGATTAGAGACTCAGCGAAAAATGCCCCCATATAAAAACAGGCAGCAGGCTTTTCCCTTACCATTCGTCCAGATAGATGGGCCACATAGCCAAATTGTTCGTCAGTTACATAGTAGATTAGATCCTGATTAAATGCATCCGGTCGTCCAGCAGAAAGGTAAGATGCCTGAACTGTTTCACGAGCTGCTGACATAACCAGGGATCTACTGGTAGGAACTTCCAGCGTTGCATCGTAATTGGCAGCGGTTCTGGCTACACGAGACAGTACCGTTAATCCAGCGATAGTCTGTATTTCATTCATATCCTGAATGCCGGGAACAAATAGAATCGAACGTCCCATCTCTGTGGCCCGTCCTACAGCTTCATCTACTGCTTCCAAACCGGCAATCTTTCTTACTTTAAGGGGCTTCCCTCTCCGGGCCATCTGGATAAACCAAACAACAGAGAAGCAGAGAATTAAGGTAATTATCCCGAGAAAGAATCTTGATCCATCGAAGCTTTGAGCTACTGGACTGATGGATTTATCTGTGATTCCTGATAACAGTATATTTCCATCTTTATCAAGAGCCAATATCTTAAACGAATAGGCAATATCACCTTCAAGCTTCTCAACAGTAAATGTCGTTTCATTTTTACCAGCAACAGTCAGGAATTTAAATTCTGATTCCGCGCGAATGTCACCCTCTCTATCAGTTATATCCTGTGATGCATTATCTGCTACACTCTTCCGTTCATCGCGTATTCTCTGCAGAAGTCCTTTATCGTCTTTGGAAACACCTTCTTTCTCAGCGTTTTCGATAAGACGCTTGGTCACTGCTTCTTTTGCATCTTTGACAGCTTTAGATTTTTTATCTTTTATAATTGCATTGATCTCATCCGTAGTATTAGAACGATAAATCTTAAATGTTGCAACATTTTCACCGATATCCTGTGGCAATTCCCACTTCAGATCAATTTTGTCTCCGCCATCCCAGTTATGATCTGAAGCGGTAACAACTATTGGCAACTCTTCTTCTTGACCGAAAGCAGGAAGGGTAAAAATAACCAATGCAATAGTTATTAGAATGAGTTTTCGCATTATCTGTCACCCTCAATCAATTCTACATTGGCACGAGGAACAGTCACAACTTCACCGGAAGTAAGTTCCACATCGAGCACGCGCGCTTTTGAGCCTGATTCTAACGCTTGAGGTTCAGATGGAAGATCCTTTACGGTACCGATCATACCAAAGTAAGGATCACGAATAATTCTGAGTGAGCAGCCAATTTCTAACACACCTTCAACATGACCTTCCGCTTGATGTGCTTCCGGAACGGTGTCATCGACCGGGATTGCGATAATTGGGCGGATCACTCCGGCACGAATCTGAGTGGCGCCGTTGATGGACGCATCTGCTCCCTCTCGTGATTTCAGTAGATCGAATGTACGCTGAGCCATGGCAATATCACCGAATCCTTCCGTGGTGATCAAGGTAATACCTTTCTTTTCTGTACCGGTAATGGCAACTCCGAGATCGTAACCGAGAAAATCTCTCAGATCAGCATCGTCAATGCCTCCGGTTACGATTCCGGCAGCACCGACTTCTACAGCCTTGGTGATAGCATCAGCGGTTACACGACTCCCGCCAACAATCACTGACCCTTGCATATCTTCTTCTATTTTATCTTTTGTGAGTTCTTCAGAATGTAAATCGCAGGCCATCTTAATGTTGCCAAATGTCTCTCCTCCGATTCCGAATATACCTTGAATGTAACTCACTTCAGCTTCTATAACCACACCTTCCTCTGGCAAAACCTCTACTACTTTACCCGACAGGAAAGCCAGTACCCGCACAGGATGAGGTTCTCCGCGTAAAATCATCTGTCCGGTAACATTGGAAATGGTTTCAACGGTACCTTCGTACTTGCTCTTGTACTCACTCTTGAACATACCGAATATTCCTTGTGTACGGGCTATGGGATCACCCATGGAAATCTGATCACCTACTTTTACCAGCATACATTCAGGGACATCTGCCGGCGGCATGGAAAGCAGATTGGAAAGATTAACTGGAATGATATCTCCTGGCATGAAGGTTTCAGCTACAATCTGCTGAGCTTCTAAAATATCACCTTCACTCACCAGAACTTTACCTTTGATAGGTAGCGTTCTGCTCCTGCGTATCACTCCCCGGTGACTTATCTTTAATCCCGGTGTATAAGCGTGTGCCATTCTTATGCCTGTCCGTTCGTATATAAGTCTGCTGCGTTTACCCAGTTATCTATCATTTTTTTGCTTCTGCTGTGATCTTGAGGTATATCAAGAGGTCTTCCCCTTCCATCCAGGAAAAGTCCTACGGTACCCCCACGAACTTCAGCCTGCACCTTTTTTCCTTCTCCGGCGCCGGCATCAAAGGTTTTCGCCGGTTCTAAGGAAATGGTCGCAGTTTCACCGGGCCCAAGCGGTAGAAGTTTTAAATCACCAAAAAGTATTTCACCAGATTCGTTTAAAGTTGAACCTTCAATTGAATAAGAGAAGCACGGCTTCCCTTCTTTTCCTCTGCCGGCGGGAGCAACGACCGAACCAAGATAGATAAGGCAGTCCCGTTCAAATACTTCCGTCGCCGCCTGAGGATGGACTTGCGCCAAAACACCCAGATGAGGCATCATAAAGATGCTGTCCTTTGCTAGCGATGTTACTCCTTCCGGCTGGAAAGCGTCTATCATTAGTAAAGCTGTCTGGTTCATGCGAGGCGCGTGGGACAAGACTCCTCCCGAAGCCACCAATAAATTTAGTTTCATGTTATTCACTATGGATTGACCGCTCGTCTGCTGACTGAATGTATCCCCCACCGTCCGCTGCTGCTGAACACCTTTGAGAGTTGTGGCAAATTCTTTATGTTGCTGATAAGCAAGGCGTAGAGCTTCCCGTGCTACGGCATGTTCAAATATGAGTGCTTCAAGTGATTGAGGAATGGTCGTAGGACGAATCATCTTGTTCTTCACCCGATTGCGCAGCTCACGCTCATCCATATCAAAATGAACCCAGCGAAGTACATTAGGCATTGTCGCTTCAGCACAGACATTGGAGATGGAATAGCTCATCCCCAGGTTCGCGCTGACGGTACGGTTGAACGTTTCATCAAAAACGCTGAAAATATCCGTTGTGGCACCGCCGATATCTACGCCAACAACATTTATCTTTTCCCGCTCGGCTATGGTCTGAAGGATGTTTCCCACTGCTCCGGGTGTTGGCATGATAGGAGCGTCAGTCCATTCGATAAGTTTATTGTATCCAGGGGCATGAGCCATGACGTGCTCCAGGAAGAGATCGTGAATGGCATCACGAGCCGGACCGAGATTTTCCCGCTCCAGAACTGGCCTGAGATTTTCCACTACCTTAAGCTCAAATCCATCTTGGAAAATACCCTGCATGTTTTCCACAGCTTCATTGTTGCCGGCATAAACAATGGGGAGCTGATACTCTTTTCCGAAACGCGGTTTTGGTTTCGCCGGGGATACTAACTCTGCAATCTCCACTACATGCTTGGCATCGCCGCCGTCTGTACCTCCGGAAATAAGCATCATATCAGGACGTAGTTCACGAATGCGCTGAATACGCTGATGAGCTTTCCGGCCGTCATTAGAAGCGATGGTATCCATGACAATCGCACCGGCACCGAGAGCAGCACGCTTGGCACTGGCCGCAGTCATTTCCTTGATGACTCCGGCTACCATCATTTGCAGTCCACCTCCTGCGCTGGATGTAGAAATATAAATATCACACCCTTCTGAATCTGTTGCCGGATGAATAATCTTCTCGTTCTCATCCACCAAGCGTCTTCCTGCTAGTTCAGCTACCTCCGTTACCGAGTTAATGACGCCAACGGTCACATCAGCAAACGGTTCTTCCACTGTGGTAGGAGCTTCTCCTCGATGGGTCTGCCTGTACTCCCCATCAACTTTCTGAATTAAAATGGCTTTAGTAGTAGTGCTGCCGCAGTCAGTCGCTAAGATTACGTTTATTTTATCTGTATCTAACTTAGCCATCTTTGGTTACTTTTTGAGTCGGCGCACTTTCTTCAGTTTTAGATTTCTTATTCTTTTTCCGCATTTCATCATCAAGTTGTTCAATTCTCTGGCACAGATAATCCACACTACCGCGTCTTTCCAGGAATTCAGTAAAATGTTTATAAGCTTCTGTGGTTAAAATTGCAGAAACAATGGGATGAAAGAAATGAAGTACTTGTGAACCTACAAAATTGAGCGGTCGAAATGTCTCCAGCATAATAAGTGCTGGAGTTGCCATTCTGCGGCGTATTACTTCCTGGCAGACTTTCTCTACTACTGGCTTTTGATCTTCTGTTGGTTCAGCAGCTCCGGGAGGATCAATGGCAAAGGCGTGTTTTAACCAACTCATTGTGCAGATATGAAGCCTGTTTTCAACAACGATCTAACCTTATCACTATCGCTCCCAAAAAGGATATGCATTCCCCGGAAAGCGTCCCATCTTGAAGAGACAGTTCTCTCAGAGAGATATGCGCCATTTTCATCATTAACTATACGTTTGACGTCATTCCAGTTCATGTATTGAGAGCTTAGAAGATATTTTGCTGATATGCCTTCGCTATCTATCGAAAAACTGCTGGGAAAATAGAAACGGTTGAGTCGAACTACCAAGACGAATATTGATAACAGTGCCAGAATCCAGCTTTCGAAAACAAGCAGGATAGTTACAGCAAGAAAAAGGATAATTAATCCTCCGGTAATGGCTGACCTTGCTCTCTCTTTTGCCGGATGAGCTTTCCATTGGAATAATGTAGTTTCTTCGAGTATTTGAGTTTTTATTGATTTATCGTAACTAAGGTCTGATGGTGTAGTAATTTCTTCTACTTTTCTATCTCTTGTTGTCAAACGATACAACAACCTAAAACCACGTAAATATAATAAAGGTAAACGAGAGGGGTGGCTACGATGAGGGAATCAAATCTGTCCAGGACTCCGCCATGTCCTAGCAGAAATGTGCCACTGTCTTTCACTCCCGCGTCACGCTTCATCATTGATTCAACGAAATCTCCAGCCTGTCCGAAAATTCCCACAATAGCGCCAATGCCTGCAGCATGATAAATTGAAATTGTATTTTCTGGGAAAAAATGAGTTTGATGAAACAAAATCGCTACAGCTATTGCTGTAATAAATCCAGCTATGCCTCCTACCCAAGTTTTCTTAGGACTAACTCTTTCTAGGATTTTACTCTTACCCCATTTTTTACCAAATACATAAGCAGCTGAATCACAAGTCCAAACAGAAACGAAAAGTACTATAACCAAATTATATCCAATTTCAGCTCCACCCGATTCTAACTCTCTTAATGAAACCATTGTCCCCAACAATAATGGTATGTAAAGAATACCTGCCAAGGTGAACGCAATATTACCTGTTGCGTGCTCTTTTCCACTGAAGAGTTCCAGAAATCCAATAAGAAGAACCAATCCAATAAGAATGTGATTCCATTTGATTATCACTATATCTGGACAAATATTACTATAATGAAAAAGCAAAAGTATCGCCCCTGCAAGTATGCCGATCCAAACATGAGGAGATACATCTTTGTGACCTACTAAGCGGTAAAATTCATAAAGAGCAATAAGAGATACAATTGTAACGAATCCGAGGAACCACAGACCTCCCAGATATACCATCAGGAGAATCCCAGGTATTCCGAGGAAGTTTACAAACATTCGTGATGATAATGTATCAGTCATGACAATTTCAGGATGAATATAAAACTTTTTTGTTATTAGTATTCGACACTTTGTCTTGACGAAACTTCATTTGATGAGAAAAGTGATACGTAATTGGACATCATGTTTTATGCTTCATATATTTATTATCACCGAGCTCCATTACTTCGATCTTAACCTTAGTAGTGCCTTGTCCTACAAAGCCCAGCTTTAGAGCAGCTCCGTAAGAACAGTCCAAGATACGACCTTTAACATAAGGACCTCTATCGTTGATGCGAAGAATAAGCGATTTTCCATTATTGAGGTTGGTTACACGAACGATAGTATTCAGGGGCAGTGTCTTATGAGCCGCTGTTAATCCATACATATCGTATACTTCTCCGTTTGCTGTCAGTTTACCGTGAAAATCATCAGCATAAAAAGATGAAATCCCTGTAATTACTCTAGCATGATACTTTTTACTTTTTCGCGGACCCGACTTTTTTCCGCTTCCGTAGCGTGGAGATGCAGTGCACGCCAGAAGCGAAATTACTATAATTGAAATGAAGCTTTTACGTATCATCCCGTAGTCCACCAATCAATTCAGTTAGATCAGATATATTGTTTTTGTCGCAGAAATCATGGAATTCAGTGAGGATTTTCAATCCTGCCGCCGGGTCCCGAAAATTTGCAGTCCCCACTTGAACTGCTGAAGCTCCGGCAAGTAGATATTCTACCACATCTACACCTTTAGTGATGCCGCCTATGCCGATGACAGGAATGGAAACAGACTGTGATATTTTGTACACTGCAGCCACCCCTACAGGTTTGACGGCAGGACCTGACAGCCCGCACAATTTCGTGTAAACGTTAGACTTTCTCGTCGCCGGATTGATACTCATACCCACTACTGTATTAATAGCTGATACAGCATCAGCTCCGGCACCTTCAGCAGATTGGGCGATGGCGGCAATATTAGTTACATTGGGTGATAGCTTAATGACCAATAGTTTATCTGTCCTTTGTCGTAGTTCAGAGGTTAGCTGCGAAGTTAAATCACAATCCACTCCAAACTCCATTCCACCTTCGCCTACATTCGGACAGGATATATTAATTTCATAACCGGCAAGACTATTTGGAACTGCTTCCACCGCTTCCAGCACATTGATATATTCCGTCAGCGAGCTACCGGCAATATTCATGATGACGGATGTATTAAGATCATCGTACTTAGGCAGCATGTCTGAGATATAACGGTCCACACCTATGTTCGCCAGCCCGATGGAATTAAGCATTCCGGAAGCCGTTTCTACAATACGCGGAGGCGGATTGCCTTCTCGCGGGTGTAAAGTAATGGACTTGGTAATGATTCCACCCAATTGATTCACATCTGAAAACTCGTCACTCTTCTCACCATAACCAAATGTTCCTGAAGCCACAAGAATTGGATTCTTCAGTTCGATTGAGCCGATGGTGGTATTCAAGTCTGTCACTTCTCAAATGCGGATTGCGTTAATGTCGTAAACAGGTCCGTCGCTGCAAACCAGTGAGTACTTCTGATGATAGGAATGCTCTTTGTTGAAATTCTTCGTTGTTTCGATAACACACCCCTGGCACAATCCCGTCCCACACGCCATGTAACTTTCCACGGCAAATTGGCCTTCTAGTCCCTTCTCTGTTGTAAACTTGTAGATAGCCGCTAACATTGGTTTAGGTCCGCAAGCAATAATATATGGATTCTCCACTTTATCCGCCAGAATCTCCAACATTGTCATCACAGTCCCTTTTTCTCCGACAGAACCATCATCGGTTGTGAGATGAATGCCAGCTTTCGGAGAGTGCTCCAGAAATTGTTCAGCAGCAGTAACTGAACCCACAATAAGCAGATGATCCCGATTATCCTCTGACAGTTGATCGTGCAGATACAAAATAGGTGCGACTCCTACACCTCCTCCAACAAGAATAATCTCTTTGCCATTTATCTTATCTAATGAGAATTTATTGCCCAACGGTCCAATTGCCTCAATAACTTCTCCAGAAGATCTATCTTTAAGCCAAACTGTACCTTCTCCGAAAATTTTGTAGATGATACTGATGGATTCATTCTCAACAGATGCTATACTCATGGGCCGGCGGAGTGGCATCTGCCACCCTTCTCCTACTGTCAAAGAGATAAACTGACCAGGACCCTGCACTTCTGATGAAATATCAGGGAGGGATATATCCATACGATACATTCCTTTTGCCAGCTTATGATTCGACAAAACTTTCCCTGATTCAATCCTCCTCATTATTCTCCTCTTCAATTTGAACTGGTATTGGAAGCTGCGAAGGTAAAATGTCATTTTCGAATAGTGCGGCAGAAGAATCTGGTTCAATGTCAACTAAAGTTGAATCGCTCTCAGTTTGACTATTAAGTGAATCAGTTTGAGATTGATTGAACGCTATTGAAAGTGTCTGGTAATGAGATTTAATTGATTCTGCCTGTTCACTCTCAGGATACGTTTCCATTAGTTTGTCATAATAGCTTAAAGTGCTGTCCAAATCGTGCAATGAATATTCATGAATATAACCAATGGAAAGAATGGCATGAGGAATATATTGCGATTCCGGATACTCAATAAGAATCCGCTTATAAGATTGGATAGCACTTTCGGGATCACTTTTTATCTGAGCTTCTGCGGATTCCAGCAATTCCTCAGCCTCATTAATTAATTCAATACCTCTTTCCGAGGCGACCTGTACCGCATATTCAGTAGTATGATGTGTTTTGAGAAGGTCAGATAGATAGATTTCCGCTTTAGCAGTATCGTTGCGTTCAGTCAGCAAATACCCAAGAGTAAAAAGTGCTTGAGGGCAAGCATCACTTTCCGGATAATTCATTACGAGTTGCTCTAATACTTTAATGGCGCTGTCTTCACTGTTAAAGTGAAATGCTAAAAGTTCACCGAGAGCATATAGATTTTGGGACAGTTCTTGACGAGTATTCATTGTATCAACTACAGCAGTTTCGTTCTCTTCAGTCGAAACAGTTAAAGTATCGGACAAAACTTCCGAACTATCCTCAGATTCACTTTTAAGGGTCTCATTTTCACTAGGATCTACTCTCGCTGCAACCAGAATAGCTTTTAAGACATCAAGTTCACTGATTACTTCAAGATACGATTCAATTTCTTTTACTCGGATCCTAGAGGCTGGTACGAGAAGTGATGATCGCTTTTCTTTCTCAACATTTCCGAAATACCGCTTAGCCGCCTCGTAATCTTCCGATTCAGACAGTGCCAATCTACCCAGATGGTAATACGCTGAAGCAGACGCTTCAGTCTTGGGGAAATCATCTGTGATAATCGAAAATCTGCTCTTGGCTTCCAGAACCATATCTTGCATTTCATAAAGTTGAGCAAGTTCTAGATTAAGATCTGATTTCAGTGAAGAAAATTTATCGTTCGATAGAAGCAGTTGAATAGTATCAATTGCGTCATCCCACTTTTCCAAAAGTCGTAAAATTCGCACGACTTCAAGATTGGCTGCATTTAAATGATCGCTGTCAGAGCTCACTTTCAATGCTTCTTGATACGTTTCCAAAGCTTTTTCTGGTTGATTAATCTGCAGCAATAACGCACCACTTCTCAACAAGAGTTGTCCCTTCAGTATGGAATCCTTAGAAAGATTGACGGCTTTTCGAAGTTGTACGACTGCTGCAGATTTATCACCTAGTTCAATGTGAATCTCACCTAGAGTGATAGCAACCTGTACTCTTTGATCACGAGGACCATTTTCCTGTTCAAGTGATTTTGATAGTTTCTGAAGGTCTAATTGAGCCGATTCCGTTTCACCCAATTTCCATTGACAGCGTGAAAGCCATAAGAACGATTCCTTCAGGAATGAACTTTCAGGATGTTCTCTATTTAATCGTAATAGACGTTTTTTAGCAGTAGAAAATTCGCCACGGTAATAATATGACTTAGCAGATAGAAATAGTGCGTCATCCCGAAGTTTAGATTCTGAGAAGTCTTCTAGTACGATATTGCAATTGACAATTGTTTTATCGAGTGCCTCTTCTGCCTGCTTGCTCAATTTCTCCCCTGCTGCTAATTTGGAGATTTCTTCCTCGGCTGTACGGAAATATTTTTGTGCATTATAAAAAGTATTGAAGTACGCACAGCCGGTAATTGTGAGTGTGCCCGCAATTAATAGAATCAGTGTAAATGCGAGGGGGCTCATGGAAACCGTACGAACAGGTCGTTTAGTGTAGTACATATCGAGTGGAATTTTACGATAGTCTTGATAAAAATAAACTGTTAACTTTCTTCATCATGAGACTTCAATCCGTTGTCCTCCAACTACTTATAATATCTTCAGCAGTCATAGCTCAAGATAGTCTTAATGTTCCATCTGATACAACAGAACCGGATCCGGTGTTTCCAAAAAATGGCTATGTTACCATCGCTAGTGATTCCGCTGGATTGGATATTTACATTGACGGCATGCTTGCAGGACAAATTCCTATCAAAGAGCCTATTCCTTTATCGGCGGGTAAACATGTCATAACTTATCTCCAGCCAGACTATCTAAATCTACTGGAATATTATTATACTGGAGCAAAAAGAGAGGAATTTGTGAATAAAGCTGTCCAAACTGTATATATAGTCCCGAATGAAACCATTAATGTAGTACTTTGGTGGCGACCGTATGAAGAACAGTTAAAACAGCGCAAAACAATTACTTGGATCAAGTCACTTGTTGGAGTCTCAATTTTAACTGTCATACTTTCTTTGAATATTGCGGGGTGAGATTACATAATAACAATATTATTTGTGGAACTTTAGTAATCATCATCGATAAAGCAAAAAAAAGTTAAATGCTACGTAGCTATATTCAATTTTGATTCTTCTAAACAACACTCTTAAATTTAGCTCATGAAAGATCACTCAACATATGAGACTCCCATCAGATTCCGGCCTGATTACGAATGGCCGGCTAATGACGCCGAAGCTGACTGCCCACGATGCGGGAATCCCCTCATGGTTAATGAAAATAGACCTGATTATATGGGGAAACCTTGGTGGTGCGGTGACTGCCGATGGCAGTTTACAAACGACGAAATATCTTGACTATTTTTAGCCACTAAGTCAAGAAACAACAAATACTTATTAGAACCTACCCTTATGTGTACCTATATCTATGGGGATTGCTACCCACATATTTCTCGGTCTCCCTTTACGTTTTCCAGATAAAAACATAGTATTCTGAATCGCGCTAATAGCCATGAGGTCACAATCCTCATGTAGCGACCTATCGATTTTAAAATCTATTGGGAGTCCTTCATCATTTATGAGAACTTGAATAATAATTCTCCCGCGAATACCGGAGGTTGACGGTGAACAGGGATAATAAACATTTTGAATTAAAGCAGTCATTCCACCCAAAGGAGCAGGAGGTTCATTGTACGGAACAAAACCATTTTCTTCTCTCAACATTGGTGGAAAAGTGGGATAACTAGCTCGCCAGTTACGAAGATCAGCAATATCTTCTTCCACCATCTTAGAACCTTCCATAAAAGCAATTCCGGAATTGAGAACCACTCTACCGCTATCTATCTTTCCTTCCTGCTTGAAGCATTCGGCAAGAAACACATAACTCTCATAGTGGATGGCAAATCGATCTGTTCTAACGTGCTTGATAAACAGCCGTTTTGCTTCCTTGTAATTGCCCTGAGAAAACGCATAATAGGCTTGGTTGAAACTATCATCAACGGGAGATTTGGGACGAACAGTCTGATTGCTTCTACTGCAGTTGTTTAGAAACAGCATTAGCAATAGTAGAAAAAAGACTACAGTTATTCTCTGGTATTTCATTCTTCAGTGTATTCTGGATGGATTTTTTGAAGTTCATCCATCACCCACCGAACTACAACAGCGTCATCCAGAAACCCAAGGAGATCTATTGCATCAGGGATTTCATCTTTTTCTTCCACAAAGTAATTGAGAGCAAAAAGTATCATTCTTCGGGATTTATCATCCAAATCTGATCTTGAAGTTAATAGAGAGAACATCCGATCTACATCTTCAACAAGTTGAATAATGAAAGTAGAAATATCCTCTTTTGCCACGAGATCCTTGAGTTTTCCGTGCAGTTCATTTAAAATGCTATGTTCCTTTTCCAAAGGGAATACAGAAATTTGCCTTCGGTATTTTGTAATGTCAGACTCTGTTAGCTTAAACGTTACAGGTGTTATCTCCACAAGATTGAACCTCCTTCATTTGACTGTTAATATAAATTAAATTTACACAGATCAATTGAAATTCTGTAGTTATTGAGCAGTTCGTTTTAAACGACTGTTGAATTGAACTCTCATTATGTTAAATTCTATTGAATCAAATAATCCCGAAAACAGAGTCGAACTGCTTATGCCCAAAATATTACCTTTCCGAGGATACCGATATAATCCACAGATCTTTGCTAATCTGACACATGTCCTCGCCCCCCCCTACGATGTCATTTCACCGGAGCTTCGAAAAAATTTGATTCACCGCTCTCAACATAATATCGTCAATCTCACTCTTGCAAAAAAGTCAAACGGTGTAGCTGATAAAAATCATTATTCCACAGCCGCTAATCTCACTTCTCGATGGAAGCGAGACGGCATTCTCACATCAGCTGAAAAACCGAGCATCTGGCAAGTGACTGAATCATTCCGAGATGAAGACGGTATAGAGATGAAAAGGTTTGGCTATCTAGCACTGGTAAAACTAGAGGACTATTCTACAGATGGAATCCGACGGCATGAGCGGACGCATAAAGCTGCAAAGGAAGATCGATATCGTCTCCTGGATGCAACTCACATGAACTTCAGCCCCATATTTTTCGTTTTCAATGACGATGATCGTTCTTGTGAAGTACTCATGAATAGATTTCCATCAGAAACTGTTCAGACAGGTACACTTGATTTCGAAACTGACGTTAACTTGCAGATTGAGCAAACTTCAGATGAAGAGTGGATTGACTCATTTTCGTCAATGCTTGCGAATAAACCCATTCTCATTGCCGATGGACATCATAGATACGAGACTGCACGAACTTACCACTCGAATCAAACAGATTCCGAATTGAACAGCGGATACGTACTCGCTTATCTTGTACCATCGAGCAGCGAAGGTCTGCAAATTCTCCCGACTCACCGAGGACTTTTCGGACTTTCCTCTAATCAGACAGAGCAACTGCAACAAGGTCTCAACCGTTTTTTCACCACGGAGCAACCTTCAGACAGTACTACTTTACTTTCTGTAATTATTGGAGACGATAAGCTTACCAAGTACTATTTAGATGACGATGTAAACTCCTCTTTTTTGGATGTTGAAGTTTTTGAGGAAGTTATTCTAAAGAAAATACTCGGATTTTCTGAAGATGATATTGCCAACAAATCCCAACTGGCGTATTTTCATAACAGACGTAACTGTCTGAAAGCGGTCACTGATGGAACAATAAACGCCGCATTTATCATGGAAGCTCTAACTGTGAATAAGCTCATGAAATCAACAGAAGACGGCTCTGTACTCCCTCAAAAATCTACTTTCTTCTTCCCGAAGATAGGTGCCGGCATGGTAATGCAGTCATTAGAGATGATATAATCATGGAAAAGCCCAAACTCTTCATTCCCGGTCCAACTCACGTTGATTCTGAACTTCTCTCTTCGTTGGCAGAATATCCTGTGGGGCACCGTTCAGCACAATTTTCTGAGCTCTACGATGAAGTAGTGGACGGGGTTCAAAAGGTTCTGTTCACCTCCAATCGCATCTTACTCGGCACTTGCTCCGCCACAGGCTTGATGGAATCTGCAGTACGCAACACCGTACAAAAGCGATGTGCCAATTTCGTCTGTGGCGCATTTTCTAAGCGGTGGCACGAGATTACTGCATCGTGCGGAATTGAGTGCGACTCTATTTCTGTGGAACTTGGCAAAGCGACTAAGCCGGAAGCCGTCAGAGAAGCTCTTGAAACCGGTAAGTACGATACGATCACCGTTGTCCATAATGAAACTTCTACCGGAGTGATGAACCCCATCGCCGAGATTGCTGAAGTTGTCCGTGATTTTCCGGATGTGGTGCTGCTGGTGGATATGGTGAGCTCCATGGCAAGCGTGAAAGTTGAAGTGGACAAACTGGGAATTGATGTCGCTCTCGCCAGTGTGCAAAAAGGATGGGGACTCCCTCCCGGCTTTGCCGTTTGCTCAGTCTCAGATAGAATCTTTGAAAGAAGCGAACAAATTTCCAACAAAGGTTATTATTTTGATTTCAAAGTAATGGAAAAATATGCGAAGAAATCACAAACTCCCACGACTCCTTCCATACCACACATGCAAGGACTTAGAGCTCAGCTCGCTCGCATTTTCAAAGACGGACTTGAAAACAGATTTCAGCATCATATAAAGTTGGCAGAAGAAGTTCGAAGTTGGGTCAGACAGAAATTTGATACTTTCGCTGAATCGGGTTACGAATCAAATACAGTAACCTGTGCCGGAAATCCTAACGGTATTGATTTAATAGAGATGGCAAATCGCCTATTAAAGCGCGGCTACATGATTTCCGGAGGCTACGGACCACTTAAAGGGAAAACATTCAGAATTGCCCACATGGGCAATCTACAGATGGATGATATTCGAGATTTACTCACAACAATGGATAACGTATTGGACGAAATGTAATGCAAGTACTTATCACAGATCCCATCGGCGATATCGGGACTAAAATACTAAAAGACGCCGGACTTAAAATTGTGGAAATAATCGGTGCTTCCACTGACGATCTCAATAAAGTGCTTCCAAAAACTGACGGCTGGATAGTCAGAAGCGGGACCACTGTCACTCGAGAACTAATGGAAGCGGCACCTCAACTCAAGGTTGTAGGACGAGCCGGCGTAGGAGTAGATAATATTGACATTCCTGAAGCAACTCTCAGGGGAATTGTCGTCATGAATACTCCCGGCGTGAACACCGTAGCAGCTGCCGAACATACAATTGCTCTCATGCTTTCATTAGTTAGAAACGTCCATCGAGGGCATTCTTCGCTCATTAGTGGTAAATGGGATCGGAATAAGCTGGTTGGTTCCGAGCTAAGAGGAAAAACTCTCGGCGTAATTGGATTGGGAAAAGTCGGCAGCGAAGTGATCAAGCGACTTCATGGCTTTAGGATGGATGTTTTGGGATACGACCCTTACATCAAGGCTGAAAATTACGAGTTTGATTATGTAGAGTTTTGCGATGTGGATAGACTCTGCCGAGAGAGTGATATCATTTCCCTCCACGTTCCGCTGGTTGACAGTACAAGAGATCTCATCGATCTGGAAATACTGAAATCGATGAAACCTTCGAGTTTTCTCATCAATTGTGCTCGAGGAGGAGTTGTGAACGAACAGGATTTGGCAATTGCTTTGGAGCAGGGAATCATTGCCGGTGCTGCTGTGGATGTTTTCGAATCTGAACCGGCTTTGAATACCCCACTTTCTTCTGTCCAGAACATTCTGCTGACTCCACATCTCGGAGCATCTACTCAGGAAGCAAAAGAAGGCGTTTCCCGAGCAGTCTGCGAACAAGTACGAGACTTTTTGCTCGACGGAAAACTTGATAATGCCCTTAACATTCCCATTTCTGATATATCCCTACTCCGTACGTTGGAACCACATCTCGAACTGGCAACGAAAATTGGCGAATTCCATCAACAGATCAGCTCCTCTCCTGCTGATAACATTCACGTCGAAACCCGCGGAACTCTCACTGAAGTAAAGCTCGTTACATTGGCGTTTTTAAAAGGATTTCTTGGAACTGCTCACGGAAGCAGCATCAACTTTGTCAACGCCCTTGCAGTTGCCCAGCAGCACGGCATTGAAGTAGAGGAATCTTATCGTCACGGAAAGGAAGATTATGCCAATCTCATTTCTACCACAGTTTCAGCAGATGGCATCTCGAACACTATTCGGGGCAGCCTCTTTTCAGATAAGCATCCACGGATTGTCTATTACGATGGATTTCATTTCGACCTGGATCCTAACGGCACTCTTCTAATCGTGGAGAACGAGGATGTACCGGGAGTCGTGGGCAAGATGGGGACGCTCCTGGGTAAACTCAATGCAAATATTGCCGGATATCAGCTCAGTCGTAAAGGCGAAGAGCACTACGCAATGGGATTCATCCGCCTCGATTCTGCCATTTCTGATGATGATCTAAACAAAATTACTGACATAAAGGAGATCATTTCCGTTCAGCAGATTGTACTATAATTTGATGACTGCTCACTACCGGAGAATCTTGTTTTTCCTTGCACTTCTTTTCTGTTTCCCCACAATCTCTTCCTCACAGGATCACCCTTCCATACATGAGGAGCAGCTTGAAGAGCATGACACATGGGAAATGATAGTCGAACCGGTTAATGTTACGACCGGTCTCGAAAACCTCATCCTCAACTTTCCAGAGAAAATAAATGGAAAGGTAGTTGGAATTGTTACGAATCACACCGGACTGGACAGTCGTGGACGACCCAATTGGATTGCTATAGAAGAAGAAACTTCTGCTCAAGTAGATGCCATATTCACTCCGGAGCACGGTCTGTCTGGAGAGTTCTTGGCCGGTGAAGACGTAGCCTATCATTCTGAGGAAAACATCCATCTTCCCAAGGTATTCTCTCTTTACGGAGCTGCGAAGAAACCGACTGCAGAAATGTTGTCAGGTTTAGACATATTGATTTATGATATTCAGGACGTTGGTGCTCGATTTTATACATACATCACTACGCTTGGGCTCATTATGGAAGCTTCGGCAGAAAGCGACGTTCCTGTTCTTATTATCGACAGGCCCAATCCAATCACTGGCGCCAAAGTTTCTGGACCGACACTCGACATGGCTAATCAATCCTTTATCGGATATTATCCAATTCCGGTGCAATACGGATTGACTCCAGGAGAATTGGCGCTGATGATCGCTGGAGAAGAGTGGATTAATGACATTCCAGAACTCGAAGTTATTCCTATGATCAATTGGTCGAGAGAACTGTGGTACGATGAAACAAATATTCCGTGGGTATCCACATCGCCAAACATTCCTGACGTAGCATCTGCGACTGTTTACCCAGGGACATGCTTCCTTGAGGCGACAAATGTCTCAGAAGGACGGGGCACTCCCATACCGTTTCTTCAGGCTGGCGCACCGTGGATTGACGATAAACTGCTTTCCCGAAAGTTAAATCAGCTTAATCTGGACGGCGTACTGTTTCGTCCTGTATCATTTACGCCAAAACATCCAGAAAATAGTGGTCACAAAAAATATCACGAAGAAAAGTGCTACGGAGTCAAAATAGTAGTGACTGACCGAAGAATATTTGATCCGGTAGTCAGTGGAATTCATCTTTTGAATCAGATAAATGAATTATACCCTGATAAGTTGGTTATTAAAGTAGGAAGTTTGAATAGACTGTCCGGGACTGATGAATTATCAAAGATGATCAAAGGAGATATTACACTTCAAGAGATACTTGAAATCATACGATCTGACATATCATTATTCATGGAGATGCGTAAACCGTATCTTCTCTATTGATTTTCCATGATTTTCAAATCATCTATCTTTTTTCTTCAAAGTACTGGGTACTTTATAATGAAAAATGAAATCAAATAACCGCCTTCTCTCTCTCGACACCTTCCGAGGGATGACTATCGCCGCCATGATTTTGGTGAACACTCCCGGAAGCTGGTCTCACGTTTACGCACCTTTAAAACATGCAGAGTGGCACGGATGGACGCCTACTGACCTCATATTCCCATTTTTTCTCTTTATCGTAGGGGTAGCAATGACTTTTTCAATCCAGACACGAATCGGTGTAGATTTCAAATCGGATATCTATAAAAAGGTCGTCAAGCGTTCGGTGATACTTTTTCTTCTCGGGTTACTCCTTCACTTTTACCCTTTTGGAATTCCGTTTACGTCTGAGGGTTGGAGTAACTTTTCTTTTTCTTCCATAATCGACACTTTTATGGATATTCGAATCATGGGAGTCCTTCAACGAATCGCACTCTGCTATCTATTTACTTCCATCATGATTATTCATCTGACACACCGTGAACAGTTCTACGCTGCTTTTAGTTTACTGACGTTTTATACATGTGCAATGTTACTCTATGGAAATCTCACACTTGAGGATAATCTGGCACGAACAATAGATTTGACGATCTTCTCCCCTGCTAATATGTACTCAGTTCGAGGATTACCTTTCGATCCAGAAGGTCTGCTGAGCACCATTCCGGCTGTTATAACTACTCTTTCAGGCGTCTTCGTTGGCAATTTGCTCAGAGGACATTTGAGCCCGAGGGAAAAAGCAACTCAATTGATCATGTGGGGATTGGCTGGTATTTTACTTGGAAATGGATTAAATATCCTGATTCCAATTAATAAACAACTTTGGACGCCGAGCTACGTCTTCCTCACATCCGGCTGGGCGTGTCTAATCCTCTCGATCTTCTACTGGCTGATAGAGATAAAAAATATTAAATCGTGGGCAAAACCTTTTATTGTATTTGGAAGTAACTCTATTATTGTCTTCGTCGCTTCTGGAATACTGGTAACAACAATTCTAAAAATTAAAATTCACCTAAACGATGGATCAATTACATCACTCTACAACTGGATTTACAAGTATCTGTTTGTTTCGTGGGCTGGAGACCTCAACGGATCACTGTTCTTTGCAATTACGTGGATTTTACTGTGGCTGGGAGTTCTTTGGATTCTTTACATCAGGAAAATATTTATAAAGATATAATAAAAATCAGGATTAGTCTTTTTCCGGCTTCCTGACCCAAGAGCGTCTTTCGTTAAAGGCTTCTTTTTTTAGGTCTCCCCAATCCTGCAATATTTCTTTCAACAATTCCGCTCGATGCGGATGAGTCGGGACTATCTCCTCTTCGATGAGTTTATAAAGACCCTGCAGTTTTTCATCGACCTGTTCAGGATTCATAATAGATTCGTGAGCCCACGATTGATGTTTCTCTATATTCCTGGATCGTCTCGACTTGACGCTATCCATTTGTCCCGTTCTTCCTGAAAGTAAAATCACAATTAAAACAAGGATAACGATAATGACAATTAATAATTCCGTCATGCTAACCTCCGGTCAAGACTTCTAAACCCAGAACACCCACCCAATAAACGATAACCATGATTACCATAACAACCAGCGCTATTGGCCAGGTAATCGTTGCCATACGGATAAAATCCTTGGCATCTAACTGACCGCTGGCATAAACGATGGAACTTGCCGGTGTACCGATAACAAGCCAGAAAGCCATGGAAGTAGCTATCGCTAAGCCTACACCTACAAGAACCGGGTTCGTACCCGACGATTGGGCCATCTCCAAAACTACAGGTCCAATTACGGCAACAGTGGCACCGGCACTCATGAGATTTGTCAGAAGTGCGCCGATGACTACCACCATCAGAATCAGAGGTATGCCATTCTCAATTCCCAGTGGTTTCACCAGGCCGATTAGACTGTCAGCCAGCCATTTGGCAGCACCGCTATCCTTAAAAACAACTCCCAGTGAAATCGCTCCTGCGTAAAGTATAATAACACCCCAGCTGACGTTTGTTTCATAATCTTTCCAAGAAGTCAGGCCGAGAAGCATGTAGAGTACAGCGCCGGTTATTGCAACACCACCTAAACCTAGAGGAAACCCTAATATGCTATTAGTGACGGTCTTGTCAGTGATCCACATGAAGATCATCAGCAGCATGATGCCACCAACAAGCCACTGTTTTGTTGTCATTTTACCGTGTTTCTCGAGATCCTCCTTTAGCGTAGCGACAGCACCGGAAAGATCCTTCACTTCCGGTTTAAAAAGCAACGGAAGAAGGAACGTCATGACAGTAGACATTGCAACCATATAGAAGACACCCATGATCATCCACTGGAAGAAATCTACTTCCACTCCGATATTTGACAGAAACCCGATCATGATGGCGTTTCGGGCACCTCCTGTGGGACTCATGGGTGCACCTACCATACAGCCGATGGCAATGGAGATCATTAACAGTTTTCCCAACCTTGGTGCAGATGTTACCTTGTTTGTTAATGTATAAAGGGCTAAAGCGATAGGAACATACATTGGAGCAATGGATGCCTCATTTATAAATGCCGATGGAATGGCGGTTCCCAGGATCAATCCTAAAACAATGTTTCTTGTTTTTGTCCCCGATAGTTTTACTACCAGCATACCGATTCTCTTGTCCAATCCGTGTTTTACCAATGTTGCTCCAATTGCCAGCGATCCTGCGATAAACCATACGGCATCATGAGCATAGGTGGATACAATTTTGGCGGGTGCTGTTATCCCAAAAAAGAGCTGGACCAGTCCGATCAATAAAGCCACGGCGGGCATGGGGATTGCCTCCGTAGCAAAGAAAACAGTGCACATTGCCAGGAGGGCGATAATAATCTTAATATTTGAAGCAATATTTTCAACGGTAGTGACAGATTGCTGCTCCACGGTCATTTCTTTGAATACAGATTCTGCATGAATTGTCATGGAGGAAGGGGTGGGAATCAAAGAGAGAACCATAAAAACTACAATTCCAATGGCGAGCCATTTGAAATTAGTGGTTTTAGCGAAACCACCTTCTTTCTTCTCTTCCAGTGATTTATTGCTGCTTTGATCGTTCATAGTGTTGATTCAGCCGGAGAATCGAGCCTCAGTTGTTCTTGTTACGTCCTGAAACTATTAAATGTACTAACAGAAAAAGCAGTAAATCCACACTTTTACAACCCCGCTCAAACATCATTCTGAGCAGTATTGTTCTATTCCGTCTACTACAGTCCGAAGTACCGTTACATCCTTTATCTTTACCGGATCAATTTCCAGCAGATTATCTGACAAGACCACAAAGTCTGCATATTTCCCTGCTTCCAAAGTACCCAACTTATCTTCTCTGAAAACTCCCTCGGCATTATTAACGGTGTAGCAGCGTAGAGCTTCTTCAACTGTAATCTTCTGCTCTGGCAACCAACCGTTGGGGTGCTTATCGTCTAAAGTTCGACGAGTTACAGCAGCGTATATACCGTAAAGTGGCGCTATGGGCGCTACCGTCCAATCTGAGCCGAAAGTAAGTTTTGCGCCTGAATCAAGAAGTGAGCGGAACGCATAAGTACCTTCGAGAAGTTCACTGCCGATCCGTTTCTCTGCCCAGCGTCCATCATCGATGAGATGAGGCGGCTGCATGGAAGCAATCACACCAATCTGTGCAAAACGGCTGATGGCTTTCTGAGAAAGATGCTGAGCGTGTTCGATTCTGAATCGCCGATCACGACTGCCGTACTTTTTTATCACATCCGCATATGCATCCAGCACCCAGTCGTTGGCTAGGTCGCCAATGGCGTGAATAGCCATTTGCAATCCTGCTTCTTCTACATTAAATATCATACGACGAGTGTAAGCAGTATCAGTCACCATCAAGCCGCTGGTCGTAG
>Ga0207984_1000198_pt1 | contig 38461 bp, 36 predicted proteins | sample ETNtaG_30_FD_185760 | JGI IMG/M metagenome (GOLD analysis project Ga0207984, IMG submission 185760) | Marine microbial and viral communities from oxygen minimum zone, Eastern Pacific Ocean - ETNP201306PF43B (SPAdes) (version 2) | ecosystem: Environmental > Aquatic > Marine > Oceanic ...
ATGGTGTCCTATTTCACTCAGACGCTGTACAGGGAATTGGAAAGATTGAGTCAAACGTTGATACCTTGAAAGTGGACTTGATGTCGCTGACAGCGCACAAAATGTATGGCCCTAAAGGGATTGGAGCGCTCCATATTCGTAGTAAACGACCTAAAATCCGAATAACGCCACAAAACCATGGTGGAGGTCAGGAAGCTAAAATTCGTTCAGGCACACTAAATGTTCCCAGTATTGTTGGTTTTGGTAAAGCATGTGAAATTGCCCAATCTGAAATGGCAACCGAAGCAAAGCACCTTATATATCTGCGTAATCAGCTACGCCAAAGGATATCCGAAAATATTGATTTTACACATGTGCATGGTCATCCAGAAAAGCGATTGCCAGGCAACTTAAATATCAGCTTTGAATTTGTTGAGAGTTTGTCCTTACTCGAGAACCTCAGCGATATAGCATTATCAACTGGCTCTGCATGTTCATCATCATCAATCGAGGCTTCACGTGTATTGGTGGCTATGGGGGTTGAAGAAGAACTGGCTCGATCACCAATCCGTTTTGGATTAGGGCGTGGCAATACGTTAGATCAAGTTAATTTTGTTGCAGCACAATTAGTAGAACAGGTGACGAAATTACGAGATTTGTCTTCGATGTACAAGATGGTTAGTAAAGGTGGCTACCAAACAGTATGAAGATAAAATTGGTTTCAGCTGTCCCTCTCTTTATATGTCTCGTTATATTTATTACGTGTAGTGATGATGAAGAGGAAGCAACGGAGCAATCTCTGGCTGAAGCTCCGTCTGCAGCAACTTGGCTGGTTATTCAAGACCGGATTTTGTCTCAAAAATGTGTGTCATGTCATCAAGACGGTACGTCTGAGGCCCTTCAGTCGGGTTTGCTCCTCACTCCTGATGTTGCATATAATCAATTGATCAACCGTGCACCTAAAAATTCTGCCGCTCGTTCAGATGGTTTGATACTTGTTGGAACAAACGGACCGAAAAGCCTCGTTAAAAGTTTTCTGTGGGAAAAGATTAATATACCCAATGAAGATCATTTCTATCAGGACCATCCAAGTTATGGCAGTATTATGCCGCCTCCACCATCAACTCCACTTACGTACGGCGAATTGGAATTCGTTAGGAAATGGATTATAGAAGGTGCTCCGAAAACAACCGTGGTTGCGGACCCTAAATTGCTTGAGAATGCGGATCGGTATCAACCTCAGGTTGCGTTTACCCCTCCTTTGCCTCCTAAAGATGGTAAACAATTGCATGTGAAACAGTTTGAAATTCCTCCTGATTCTGAACGTGAATTTTTTTATTATAGACCACTGAATAATCCTGAGCCAGTCTATATTAATCATATAGAGATTTCTATGAGGCCTGGGAGTCACCATTTTCTTATATATGGTTTTCAAGCAAACACACCAGCGTTTATGATCCCACAACCTCACGTTTATCGTGAGTTGAGAGACAAAAATGGAAATTACATTCTTACCACTATTCAGTCGATGCAATTTCATACTTTTGTTTCAGGCACTCAATGGCCTAAGATGAACTATGAATTCCCTGCTGGAATCGCATTGAAAATCCCAGCCAATTATGGGTTTGATCTAAATTCGCATTATGTCAATCGTACAAAATCGGAGACATCAGGTGAAGTATATGTCAATCTCCATTATGCGGATTCAAAAGAGGTAAAACATATAGCAGATGTGATTGCTTTTACTAATCTTGATATCCAATTACCTCCACATCGAATTACTACTCTGCAGAGAACATTTAACTTTAAAAAAAGAGTTCACATTTTTCAGCTCTTCTCGCATGCGCACGAACTAAATACCGAATTTCGAGTTGAGGTTAGTGGTGGTGTAAGAAATGGTGAAGAAATTTATTTTACTAACGATTGGGAACATCCTCCCATACTGGAATTAGATCCTCCACTTGTTTTAGATGCTGGCCAAGGGTTTAAACTTATAGCGACATACAACAATACACGAGGTAAGGAAGTCGGTTTTGGATTCCTTAGTACAGATGAGATGATGATTCTCTTTGGTCTGTATTACACCGATTAAGCCGGAAATCATTTAATTGAGTACTTAGTTAGCATAGCTGTTTCAATCGAAAGGAAGAACATGAAGTTTTTTGGGAAGAAGAAGGATGAGGAACAATTGGATCAGGACAAAGAAAAATCGAAACCCATCGCACATCCTGAGCTGAAAGTTATTAGTGGATCCTCGGTTTCTAAATCCACGCCGACGCCAAAACAGCCCATCCCTGAACCAGCAGATGAAGAGTTAATTCCACAAGTGGACAACGTAATTATTGTTGCTAGTGGGAAGGGAGGGGTTGGGAAATCCACCGTTGCCGTGAATATTGCAATTGCCTTATCAGAAATGTGTGATAAAGTTGGCTTGTTGGATTCGGATGTCTATGGTCCCAGTATCCCAACCATGATGGGGATCAAGGAACAACCTAAGACAACTGAAAACAAAAAGCTTATTCCGCTACAGAGCCATAATATTTCATTGATGTCAATTGGATTCATGGTTAGTGAAGACCAAGCTTTAATTTGGCGTGGGCCAATGATTCACAGTGCGATTCGCCAGATGTTAGGGGATGTCATGTGGGAGGAACTCGATTATTTGGTAATTGATATGCCTCCAGGGACTGGAGATGCCCAGTTGTCGTTAAGCCAAACTTTACCATTAACGGGAGCAGTAATTGTTACTACACCACAGGATGTTGCGCTTGTCGACGTTCGGCGCTCAATTGGTATGTGCGATCGAATGAATGTTCCCATTCTTGGTATAATTGAGAATATGAGTTACTTTATTAGTCCGGAAAATCAACAACGAGTAGCTATATTTGGATCTGGCGGTGGGAAGAAAATGAGTGAAGATCTTGGTATACCATTACTTGGTCAAATTCCGATTGATCCGCAAATTTGTGAATGTGGGGATCTTGGTGTGCCAATTACAGTTGCTTATCCTGAATCTCCACAGTCTGAAGCTTTTCGGCATGCAGCACAACAACTTGCTGGACAGGTAGAAGAACTTGAACAAGATGAGCTAACGATCACTTGATTTTTTCAGCACTAATTTTATAAGCATGTGTGAGTCGAGATAGTATTCAATAACACAGGTTGAATGTATCTCGTTTTTTTACGGAATGAAATAGGGAGCATTGATGTCAGGAAACGAGCCGCTTGCACTGGAACTAATGGATTTGCTAGGAGTGGAAAATGTAATCACTGATGACATTTCACTCAAGGTATACGAATGTGACGGGGCTGAATTCTTTAAGGCTCTCCCTGATGTTGTCGTTTTTCCAGATTCAGCGGAGGAAATTTCGAAAATCGTAAAACTCGCTAATAAATACAATAGGCCTTATATTGCACGTGGTGCTGGAACAGGCCTTAGTGGTGGGACATTACCAATAAACGCAGGGATCATGATTGCCATGAATAAAATGAATCGGATTCTTGAGGTTGATCTTGAAAATCGACAGGCGATAATTGAACCTGGCGTTGTTAATTTGATGCTGACGCAAGCTGTGCAAGATAAAGGCTATCATTACGCACCAGACCCATCCAGTCAGCAGGCTTGTAGTATTGGTGGGAATATCGCTGAAAATTCAGGAGGTCCACACACACTGAAGTATGGTGTCACCACTAACCATATTTTAGGGATGGAGGTTGTACTGCCTAGCGGAGAAATTATTGAGTTTGGTGGGCCAATTGAGGAAGCTCTAGGCTACGATCTACGTGGTCTAATGATAGGGTCTGAGGGTACATTTGGCATTGTAACCAAGGCCATTGTTCGGTTAACACGAAATCCACAAGCATACTACACTATGCTTGGTGTATTTGAAACGATTGATGATGCTACTAGTGCGGTATCAAACATAATTGCCGATGGAATTGTACCTGCTGCTCTTGAGATGATGGATAATTTCGTTATTCGTGCTGTTGAGGAGGCTTTCAGTTGGGGACTACCAACCGACGCCGGTGCGGTACTGATTGTTGAGCTTGACGGTGTCGAAGCTGGAATGCCTGATGAAGCCGATCAGATAATTCGAATACTGGAAGACCACCATACTCGAGAGGTGCGAACAGCGAAGGATGATGAGGATAGGAAAAAATTGTGGACGGCTCGCAAGCGTGCTTTTGGTGCTCTTGGATTGCTTGCACCCAATTATATTACGCAAGATGGTACGGTACCAAGATCCCAACTGCCTAAAATGCTTCGGTTTGTTGGTGAAGTGTCAAAGAAATATGATATTCCGATTGCCAATGTTTTTCATGCTGGTGACGGAAATCTTCATCCTATTGTACTTTTTGACAAGAGAGATTCAGATCAAGTAGAACGTGTTCATATGGTTAATAAAGAAATTCTTCAAGCGTGTGTCGATGTTGGTGGAACAATTTCAGGTGAACACGGAATTGGAGTCGAAAAACAGGAGTTTATGCCACTGATTTTTTCAGAGGAAGATATGGATTTCATGATTACAATTCGAAATATTTTTAACCCTAGGCAATTATGTAATCCCAAAAAAATCTTTCCAATTGATAAAACCATAGAAATTACACCATGAGTGCGGAAAAACAAATAGGACCTATCTCGCATCGGATTATGATTTATGCCTTTGCTGCTATCCTGACTTTGCTTTTAATATGGGCTATTGGGTACATCCTGTCTGATATTGGTAATATTAAGGGGCCTGACTGGCAGGTCATCCAAACGGAAGCAATTGGCAGCTCACTGCAGGATCAGCAGCAGAAACTGAACGAAGAAAAAACCGCTATTGTTGCCCAGATTGAGAACCAACAGGAAAACCAGAAAATCCTGAAAACCAGCATGGGCAGTTCCAAAGAAACGATGGAACAGTTACTAAGCTTGCATCGATTGGCGTTGGAAAAAAGCGTGAAGCCTACTGCGGATCAGCAAAACGCCTTGGCTGAAAGTCAGACACTTTATCTGGCTAGTCAACAACAATTCCAACAGGCCAATAATGAGATTGTCACTCTGACCGAGCAACAGCGTCAATTACAACAGAAAATAGATACAGTGACGGAAAAAATTGACACTCGTCGCGAACTTGGACGGGAAAAGTTCGATACCTTAATGCGTACGTATCGGTGGAAAACAGCCGGTTTGAAACTGTTACTGATAATTCCGCTCTTGCTTGGTGTTACATGGCTTCTTGTTTTCAAGAGGAAAAGTGATTTCGCCCCGCTTGTCTTCGCTGCTTTTGTTGCCACTTTCGTTCAAACAGGGATGATTATGCAGCAATACTTTCCAGCTGAATTCTTTCATTACATCTTAATTGGAGTTGCGATTCTTGTTGTTGTTATTATTTTAAGACACTTAATTCGGCTAGCGTCCTCCCCACAAAAAGATTGGTTATTAAAGCAATATAAGGAAGCATATAGAAAGTGGCTTTGTCCCGTCTGTAACTTTCCAATCCGTCGTGGTCTTCGCAAAGAAGTCGATTGGAGTTCACGTAAGCTCCGAGGAGCAGTTCCTGTTTTGCAAAAAGAAGAAGAAAAATCCGAAGAACCCTACACATGTCCGTCGTGTGGCCAACTCCTATATGAAAAATGTGAAGATTGTCAATACATTCGTCATTCTTTACTCCCATTTTGTGAAGCATGCAGTGGTCACAAGGAGATGGTGTAGATTCCGAATGCAAAATGCAAACTTTAGTCAGATTGATGGTGTAATTCCGAAGGAGGTTATCGCACCTTCGTTAGTCAGCGAGATACAGAATTTTTTAGACCACGCAGTCAAAAAAAAAATGTCGATTATTCCTGCGGGAAATGGGTCAAAACTTTCAATTGGTAACCCTCCGGGCCAAATAGATTTCCTGCTGACAATGAAAAAATTCGACAAAGTTATTGAATATATACCAGATGATTTAACAATTACGGTTGGTTCTGGTATGTTGTTGAAGGATGTACAGGAAATTTTAGCTGATAACAATCAATTGCTGCCAACAAATCCACCCTATAATAATGAATCGACGGTCGGAGGAATCGTTGCCACAAATTCTAGTGGCCCCTATCGGCTGCGTTACGGTACTACAAGAGACTTAGTTCTCGGTCTGCGTGTTGTCCAAGCTAGCGGCACAATAATTAAGGCAGGGGGGAAAGTTGTTAAAAATGTTGCTGGTTATGATATCAACAAATTGTATATTGCATCCTATGGCACTTTGGGCATTATTACGGAGGTCTCATTTAAACTTTTCCCTAAACCTGCGATTGAACGGACGATGCTACTAAATTTTAATCAACATGGAAGTGCTCTTCGTGTGGCCACGAAGATCTCACAGTCGCAGTTGTTGCCAGTATTTGTTAGTTTTTTTTCTGCCGGTATTCCTGACACTGAAGTTCTTGATCCGTGTCTTCTTGTTGGAATTGACGGACACCCAAAAGCAGTTGACTGGCAAATTGACCAGATTAATTCAATAGCAAATCTAAATGGCGTCGCAAAAAAAGAGGTCTACAAGGATCACAAACAATCACAGTTAAGATCTCGTTTGTGTGCCTTTCCGGAAGGAAAGTGGTCAAACCCGGTGGTCGTTTCTCGTATAAATATTAGGCCATCTGATGTTGGTAATTTTATTTCAAGCGTGTTAGATATAGCCAGTCCATTTTCCGTGTATGTCATGTCTCATGTTGGTAATGGTATAGTTTATCTTATTTTGTCTGATTTCATTGAAGAGCAGGTTGGTTTGCTGGCAAACACCCTCACCGTATTAAGGAATCAAGTTGCTAATATAGGAGGTAACCTTATTCTTGAAATTGCGCCACTGGGTTTAAAAAATCTGATGGATGTTTGGGGTGAAGTTGGAAAGAAATCACAACTGATGACACAAATTAAGTCTGAGCTTGATCCGACTAATGTATTAAACCCTGGTCGTTTTGTCGCAGGTATCTAATGTATATTACACAGAAAACCCTAGATAAGATTGAACAGAAATATGGGCAGCCTCAAGCATATCATACTACGTGTGTGATGAATAAAATCGAATTCGATTTGCTTAAGTGGAGTATGCGAACAGGACGCTCGCACGACGTCACACCATTTGTCTTTCATAATTCCAACGTTGCTGTAATTCGGAAGCCCAGTTATCCAGAAGGAGTTTATCGTCCTCCCAGTGGTGGGATTGAACCAGGAGAGGATTTTGAAAGTGGTATCAAACGCGAGATCTACGAAGAAACAGGATTACATACCGAAATAGAAAAATACATACTTAAGACATACGTCGATTTCCATTTTGAGGACGAAGTTGTCAACTGGATAACCCATGTATTTACTGCTCAAGCTACAACTAGTGATATCAATCCAATAGATCAAAAGGAAATTTCTGATGCTCGCTGGGCAACAATAGAAGAGCTTGAAACTACACTTTTATCTAGTCTGCGACGTGCTCCTTCCGCGGGCTTGCAATACCGAGCAGAGATTCAAAGTGCAACCTTGGAAATTATTAGCACATAATACAACTAGGAGAAAGAAGAAATTGAGTTCGGAATGCGATTGAATATCCATAAAAAGAAATGTCCACAAATAGCATTATTGATTTTGGTGGTTGCAACACCATTGGCTATTGGGCAATTTAATCCCTTTACCATAGCTGACTCCGTTGTAACTGTCGATGCGGAAATCAATCCACCTGTTGTTCGGGCTGGTGAGGTGCTGATGGTAAAGACTAAGGCTCTCATAAAACCAGGGTTTCACATTTTTGCCATTAATAAGCAAAGTGTGGGACCTGTTGCCTCAAAGGTGACTATTAAGCCCGAGAATTTAATCAGTGCCGTTGGTAGAACCTTAGAACCTACTCCTATAACCAAACACGATCAAGGTTTTCAGGTTGATGTTTATTTTCATGAAGGAACTATTACATTCGAGACACCAGTCAAGCTCACTCCCACCTTAAATCCCGGTGAATATTCGCTTATTGTAGAATTGTTATATCAAGCTTGTGATCCACGTATCTGTTACCCTCCGAAGACCGCGGAAATGACTGTTCCTTTCTCAGTAGAAGAGGGCAGTCCCAGGAACGGAAAAACCGAGTTAGCTACGATTGGTGTTGCAGTTGATGACGATAACATTAATTTGGATAATGTCATAGCTAAAGGAATGTTATCTTTTATTCTTCTTTCTATGTCTATGGGTTTTCTCTCACTGCTGACTCCATGTGTGTTTCCTATGGTTCCTATTACTGTTTCCTATTTCATAAAACAAGGTGAACATGAAGAGAAAAAACCATTAGCTCAAGCCTTTATTTATTCTTTAGGTATTATTATTACCTATACCGTATTGGGATTGATATTAGCCATAACACTGGGCGCTTCAGGGGCTAATCAACTGGCTGCAAGTCCTTGGGTTAATCTTTTTATTGGCTTCCTCTTTATATACTTTGCATTTTCGCTTTTCGGTATGTATGAAATACAACTCCCGGCAGCTCTTAGACGGTTTTCGTTCAAACAAGAAGGCAGAGATGGATATGTGGGAACTCTATTCATGGCGTTAACTTTTACTTTGACCTCTTTTACTTGTACGGTACAGTTTGTCGGCCTGCTTTTGGTTGCAGCGGTTCAAGGGGATTGGCTTTGGCCACTAATTGGAATGTTGTTCTTTTCAGCAGCGTTTGCTGTTCCTTTTTTCTTTTTGGCACTCTTTCCCCAATACTTGGCAAAAATACCTAAAAGTGGCGGCTGGCTCAACTCAGTGAAAGTAGTAATGGGATTTCTTGAACTTGCAGCATCATGTAAGTTTCTTAGCAACGTAGATTTAGTATGGGATTGGGGCATTTTTACTCGTTCTAGTGTACTAGCTACATGGGTAGTGATCGCGTTCCTAACTGGTTTATATCTGATTGGAAAACTTCGTCTGTCACACGATTCAGAATTAGAAACTATTAGTGTGCCTCGTCTAGTCCTCAGCATCGTACTTTTCACGTTTTCCCTTTATATGTCAACAGGATTGCTAGGGCATCCCCTACACAGCCTCATTGACGCCTATCTGCCACCAGATTTGCACAGTCGATTGGGTCATACGCCTAACGCCGAGGTGTCGGATAATAGTTTGCCGTGGGTTATGGAATTCGAAGAAGGTCTCAAGCAATCGGAACAAACGGGGAAGCCAATGTTCGTGAATTTTACTGGTTATACTTGTACTAATTGTCGCTGGATGGAATCCAACATGTTTAAGGATCCTCAAATTGTATCTCGTTTAAAACAGTTTGTACTAATAGAGCTATTTACAGACGGTGGAGCAAACAAAGATAAAAATCAACAAATGGAAATAGACCGATTTGGAACAACAGCTTTGCCATTTTATGTTCTCCTCTCACCGGAAGATCGCGAGATTACGAGGTTCCCAGGCTTAACACGTAATAAAAACCGATTCATCGAGTTTTTAGATCAGGGACTCGTTTGGAAAAAGTAATTTAGAAACAAAGACAACTAGTCAAATGAAAAAAATGGGAAAATGGCTTATCTGTTTCGAGATATTTGCCGTATTTGTTTTTTTTGCAATTATTTTTGCTAATATAACGAGTTCTTATACAGGTCAGAGCTCTAGGGTTGATTCGGATTTAGATCAGCTAATGGAGGCAGCGGACCAACTATACGAGATCTATGACTTGCCTGGAGCACTAGTAAAGTATTGGGAAGCCATTACACAAATGGAAGGTCAAAAAGAATCGCAAAAACTGCTCCATGCGAGGCTGCGTGTGTCTGAAATTTACTTCAGAAGCAATTGGAATAAGGATGCACTGGATCACTTGGCTCGTGCAGCAAAAATAGACCAAAACAATACAGCTCTACGATTGCTTCAAGGTGAATTATACAAGGACGATGGTCAAAGGGCGTTAGCAGCACAGGAATTCTTAGCAGTAATTAATAAGGATCCTACAAATTTTGAAGCTCATTATTTACTTGGAGTTTTATATCAAGGAGCTCGTCAATTCGAGCAAGCAATCGATCATTATCAACAAGCGATTCAGTACGACCTACAGATGTTCCATCAACCGTTTGAGTTAGCACCGGTTGCTCAACTCGCTAGGATGCAGTTATCACGGACTTATCGGCAGATACTTCAAAGTTACCAATCTGTGGATCAGGAGAACAACATACCTGACGTGGGCGAGATTGAGAGGATTGAGAATCTCGCAATTACGTTTCTTGAAGAAGCTGTTCATATCAACGAACAGTTTGTAGAAGCGCGTCAAGAATTGATAGGACTATTCTATCGGAAGGCATCAAAAATGGGTCGAGCGAGAGGCGTTCGCTCCTATGACCAAGCACTTGATATTTACCAGAAAATTGTAAAGTTAAACCCTAGTGAAATCGATGCTTGGCAGTGGATTGGCCAAATCCAGAGGTCATTCCTAGATGACCCTGAAGCAGCTCTGGCAGCTTATCAAAAAGCTTACGAGCTGGAATCCGATGTGGGGATATTAGCGGAAATTAAAACTCTCAAGGATGAAATCGAGAAGATGGAGTTAGAAAAACAATGAAAGAAGTAATCAGAAACTAGCTTTTTACCCACTTTTTATAAAAGTCTGGAGTAATATTCAACAACCAACTGGATATCCAGAGGGAAAGGAACAGCTTCGATTGTCGGTAACGAATTGACAGAGGCGGTTTTTTTATCCCCATCCAACCCAATCCAGTCAGTGCTTGAGAGTGGAGGATTTTCAAGCGATACTTCAATACATTCCAAGTTCATGCTTTTCTGACGAGGTGAAACTACGTCACCAGTATCAACGCGGTAAGAGGGAATGTTTACCTTCGTGCCATTAACAGTAAAGTGCCCGTGATTTACTAGCTGTCGTGCTGCTGGGATTGTAGGGGCAAACCCAGCGCGAAAGACAACGTTATCCAAGCGACGCTCCAGCAGTTCCATTAATTTATCACCTGCCGCCATTTGACTTCGGCGAGCTTCCGACATGAGCCGTCGTAACTGCTTCTCACTCAGTCCATAGTTAAATCGAACCTTTTGCTTTTCGATTAATCTTTCACCATAAGGTGACGCTTTTCGGCGAAAACTTTGACCGTGTTCGCCGGGGGGATACGGTCGATCTCTCTGTGACTTGCGAGAGAGTCCGGGTAAATCAACGCCAAAGGCACGAAGCTTCTTAACTTTTGACCCAGTATACCGACTCATAAGTAACTTTTCTCCATCTAATCAAACTAATTTGAAATCATAATCCTATGCTAAGCGAGGGATGATAACATTTACAATAGAGAATATCAAATAAATTGAATTGGTTTTGATCATTAAACGAAGATTATACGTGATTTTCGATGGTTTTCTTACTTTCGAACTTTCTCGGCCTAATCTGTAACACGAAATAGTTCGCTGAATAATTTTCGTTTAACTTTTGGGATTTCTGCTGGGTAACCTGTGTACAAAAATCCGATTATTTCTTCTTCTTCGTAATTAATCCCTATTAAAGTATATGTTTCTGCTTCGCGGGTGATCGGTCCCGTACTCCATTGCATGCCAATACCGTGATTCCAAGCAGCCAATTGGATGTTCTGAATAGCACAACAAGTAGCAGCATAGTCTTCCCGTTGTTCAAAATTATTACCTGATTTGACATAGGAAACTGCGACGATGACGGGTTTTGACATAAATTTATTATAACCTTTTTGGCCAACGTTTTTTTGTTGCTGTTCATCGGCGTGTTCAACAACCTTTTCAATTTGAATTTCACGATACCGTTCAGCCAAGATCAGTTTTGTTTCCTCACCAATTATGGTAAAGCGCCATGGTTCAGTAAGTCGATGATTGGGGGCCCAAATGCCAAAGGCTAAAATCTCTTCGATTTTATCTCTGGCTGGTTTTTCCAACTTGAAATTGAAGATAGTTCGTCGTGACTGAATTGCTTCTGTAACCGACAGCGTTTTGCTTTCTAATTTGTTCATATTTCCTCCTAAATGTTTCAAAACTACTTTAACATTTTTGTGGTAATAGATAAGATCACCTAATTCGCATCTAGCAAACTAAATAAAATTTCCAACTAGCAACTTTTTTGTGCATCGAGTTCAGCCATAATTTCGCTTTTAACAGTCAGTTTAAATTTAATTTCGTGATGATTATGTTTGTAAATCTAGCAGTTATTTTATATTGGGGACTAAACAAATTTCATCAGATAGGATTTATCTGAAAATGGTGTTGCCGTTAGTCTGACATCACTACAAAAACATAGTGTCGATTTGAGAGTCAGTTCTGGTTAGTATTCTACAGATTCCATTTTAAAATGTCTGGGGCCTATCAAGTCTAGCCCAATACAGGGATAATTTAAAGATAAATTACAACTTGGAATTACTCGAAAATATGTATTTCTTCATGTGATAAAAAAACTGAAAGATCGTTAATCATCAACTTGCTAATCGAACCCAATTGCATGGGTATTTTAGTGGAATCTCAGTAGATGAGGAAATACTTGTTCAAAAGTCGAATCATGAGAAGGAATCGGTTTAATTGTGGAGAAACAGTTAAACATAGTCGTATGACATTAAAGTTGTCAACACTCCAAGCCTTATATTATTATTTTCAATGACGAAGATATTGTCTCGGTCGAAGATATCCCTTAAGATAGTGTAGGAAGAGTTGGAATAGCAACTTGAAGTACTGATGGCAAATATGACAAAGTCACCGCATATGGCCCAAATTAGTTAGCATTCAAGGGAAAGTATCAACATGTGAGCTGATGTAAAATTCAACTTTAAAAAGTGATCAATATCAGTAGTTAGTATGAAGATAGCACGGATCCCTTTTGGTCCTATTGAATAGTTCTTTTCACTGTAAATTAAAGTAAGAAATGGTGTTGGTGGTCATTGCGGTCTAAAAAAATGAAAAATCAAAAGGATACCTGATGGGTCTTTCTGAGAAGCTTATAGCTATGATGCAGGATAATCTAGAAGAGGTCACACATCATGCTCAAATACCACCTCCTGCATTTGATGAAATGGAAGGTAAAATTATCAAATTTGATCAGGAAAGCAATATGTTGACAGTTAAATTTCCAATCCTTCAAAAACACTTAAACCCATTTGGTAATATGCAAGGGGGGATGATTGCGGCTGCTGTTGATAACGCAGTAGGACCTCTGAGTATGTTGATAGCTCCTCCTAATTTCACTCGTAATTTGGAGATGAAATATAAAAAAGCAATCAATTCAGACCTTGATTACATTACAGTTATTACAAAGTTCGTTCAGAAGAGGAAACGATTCCTTTATTTTGAAGCAACTGTTTTAGATGATTTAGGTAACGAACTAGCTGCTGCAAAAGTAGTAAACTGGATTATCGAAAATAATAAATATCAGAGTAAAGTAACACCAAGATGATTATTATTATTCTCGGAGCTTATACGAAGGCAAGAAAGAACTTTATAATGAAACGACTAGCACTAGGACTTTGGGTGATGTTCTCTGTATTGAAAAGACATGTTGGAGATGGTTCTGTTTAATATATAGTAGGAAGAGCAAAATGGGATTTAACACCTCAGTAAGGGAGGTTTTGACTAAAAAAATAGCGTTGAAGATGAAAAAAACTTCAACGCTGGAAGTCGGTATTAATTCGGTTTTTATTCGTCGAAATCTTCAGTTGGAGCATTTGCTTCTGTCCAAGCAGCCATTCCACCTTCAATATTAGAAACGTTTTTAAATCCCATTTCCTTGAGGACTTTGCCGGATAAGGCCGCCTGTCCACCCAATCCGCAGGTAACCACAATATGCTTCTCTGGGTCAAGTTCTGGTTTATGGAAAGCCTCAAATTCTGGATCCGCATAAAATTCAAGTAGGCCGCGCGGTGCATTGACTCCTCCTGGAATAATACCAGTTTCTGCTACCGAGTCGGGGTCTCGCACATCAACAAAAACAACGTCCGAATGACCAATTAATGATTGAGCTTCTTCAACCGAAATTACGTTAAGCATCGCATTAGCTTCTTCAACAAGCTCTAGGGCGCTTTTTCCCACGAGTTTACAACCTCCTGCTTTGTCATAATAACTTACTATTAGCTAGATGTTTAATGGCAAAAAACACCTAAACACCAAACGCATGTATTGTATCACAATAAGACAACCGTAACAAATAAAAGCCGGCTTTTATAGTACCTTTTCAGAGGGATAAAGAACTTTGAAATTGTGTTTACTTCTTTCTTTAATATGTGATAACTAGCCTGAGAGAATTTTGACGAAAAAATATACTTAGAAGATATCACGCATCGTATCGCATAGCATTAAAATCAAAGTGTGAATATTAGAATTGGCTGCCTTTTTGTATCGTGACCGGAGCTCAATTTAGAAGGGAATAGCACACGATAATTCATAGCCTCCCAAAAAAGAAGTCTGCCTAAAAACAGAAAATTAATAAACATAAACAGATGAAACCCATCCACTCAACTATCGAAGTCGAGCGTAGGTCATCTAGGCAAGTATTCATCAAGTGATAATCTTCTGGTGTTATGGGTTGCTGGGGAACAACGTGACAACATATGCGGGGTGGGTAACACGTGGGACGGCAGAAAATACCCTTGGGATGATTCTGTTGATTCCAGCGAGGCATGTGAATTTATTAAGGCCTAATGATTGAATGTAAATTCCGTTGAATTAAGCAGGCACCAGTAAGAACGTTAATGGAGCATACATTTAACTAGGATTGTGCGTTTGCTGACGAACGGCCAGAAAGTAGCTATCGCGAGCTAGCTCAAAGACGAATCTATAGTGAGCATACATATGATCACAAAATTAAAATGTATCTTTGAAATCTCTCTTAATTATATTGTATTTGGTTATAGATTCATCTTACCAATCGGCGGAAGGGGTCTTGTTTAATGTCGCATGCCAGAAGATTATCTATATCGCCGGATTCTAAGCCTGATTGAATCACCACTAGAGTATCAGTTATGGCCTGAACTGTCAGATCAATATCTTCTTCAGTATGGGCTAAGGTGGGTTTAAATGTTGTGTAACAAAGGATCCCTCTAGATGACATTTCTTGAATAAATAGTGTTTTTACCTTTGGTGCTAGCGTGTCATCGGGCAAATCTAAATTAATGGTTGGATTAGTATAAAGCCCCGTACACGCACCCAAAAGACCAACATCAGCAATAGCTCTATCGATTTCTTTACTTAGCTTTTCTCCAATTTCTTTAAATCGAGTTTCAGAATTACGTTGTTTAAGCTCTTTAATTGTCGTCAATGCTGCAACCAAGCCGATATTATCGCTCCAGTAGGAACTGGAAATAAACATTCGATCAGCAGGCTCCATCACAGTTCGTGAACCGACAACTGCTCCCATAGGGTATCCATTAGACATGGCCTTGGCAACAACCGTCATATCGGGGACAACATTAAGATATTTTTGCACACCACCAATTGATAATCTCCATCCACAAGACACTTCATCAAAAATTAGGATAACATCGTATTTTTGTGCCAATGCTTTTACTCCTTCAAGATATCCTAAATCTGGTAGCGCCGAGCGAATTGGTTCCATCATAATGGCTGCTATTTGGCTCTGGTTGGTTTTAAGGAGCTCTTCTAACATGGTCAAGTCACCATAAGTAAAAGGAATGACCGTGTTAGACAAAACTTGAGGTACACCAATTGGTTCAATACCCGCAAAGGGGAATTCTCCGTCTTCTGGGTTTACCAAGTAATTGGCTGCCTGATACCAATCATGCCAGCCATGGTAGCCACAGAATAAGATTTTTTCCTTGCCTGAGGTTCCCCGTGCAATTCGAACAGCAACAGCACACGCTTCTCCTCCACCTTTGGTGTACCGGACCATCTCTGCGCTGGGAATGGTATCTACTAATTCTTCAGCTAATTCAATTTCCAGTGGGCTGTTTAAAGAATACAGACTTCCGCGGTCGATCTGTTCTTTTACTGCTTGGTCAACGACTTCATCAGCATGACCTAAAATAATTGCACCAACTGCGCTGACCCAATCAATATACTCATTTCCATCAATATCAATGAAACGTGCCCCTTTGGCACACTTCGCATAAATAGGACTGACACCATTTGCGAACTGACTGGCGCGGCGACTTATAAGCTGTGTCCAACCAGGAATTAGTTTGCCTGCACGTTCATAGGTTTTCAGAGATTGAGTGACTTGGAGATAATCATGCATACACAAATCCTTATTCAGTGTCTTTAACAGTATTATTCCACTATTGCAGGTTTCCGTTTCCAAAATCCTGTTGATTGTTCAAAGGCATAGGCAAGTTGTAGGACGCCGAAGTCGTCCTGATGGCGACCGACGATTTGAATGCCAACAGGCAGACCCTCAGAAGTAAATCCGCATGGCACTGAGATAGCGGGCAAACCAGTAACGCTGATATAATAGCAAGATTTCATCCAATCAATATAAGTTTCCATCTCAGTACCATTGATTTCGGTGATGTAGCGTTGTTTAATATCGAAAGGTGGTACTTGGCTGACAGGTAGAACCAGAAATTCGATCTCTCCCATAAATTCACGAATTCGGTGGTATAGCTTAGTCCGTTTAATTTCAGCTTGGCCGATCTGCGAGCCACTTAGTTTTTGTCCTTCTTCGATGTTCCAAACTACTGTGTCTTTGATTTGATCTCGGTGTGTTTCCAATAATCCGGCATAGGCTAGTTCAAATTGCCATGCACGCCATATTTTGAAAATTTCGTCTGCATCGGTGAAATCAGGTTGATCATCAACTATCATGCAACCTATAGATTCAAATATTTTTTTTTGCTTTTCAATTGTTTTAGTAATTCTTTTATCGACTGGGAATTGGTCTAAGTCCTGACTCCATGCAATGTGTGTACCAGAAAAATCTCTATCCAAAGGTTGTTTGAAAATATCACCAGATTCTAGGATAGAAATTGGTGAACGAGGATCAGGTCCGGCGATAGCACTTAGCATTAAGCTAACATCTTCAACCGTGCGTGCCATAGGACCTTGTACAGATATAGGTAACCAAGCTGCTAGAGCCGGCCAAACTGGCACTCTACCTGGCGAGGGACGAAACCCCACAACATTACAGAAGTTAGCTGGATTGCGAAGCGATCCTCCCATATCGCTCCCATCGGCAATGGGTTGCATACCACATGCGAGGGCTACTGCTGCACCGCCACTACTACCGCCACAGGTTTTAGTGATATCGTAAGGGTTCAGAGTTTCCCCAAAAACTTCATTGTAAGTTTGAGAACCAGCTCCAAATTCGGGGGTATTGGTTTTCCCAACAGTAATCGCTCCGGCTTGTTTTAGTCGTTCGATGATTAGACCATCTTGATCGGGAATAAAATCCCGGAAAATAGGGGACCCGAGCGTGGTTTGGATGCCTTGAGTTAATATTAAATCCTTGTGTGCCATTGGTAAACCATGAAGGGAGCCTATCTCTTTTCTTTGTGAAATCTCTTCATCAGCGGCAGTGGCTTGCTTCATAGCTTGTTCGGGAAGAAGGGTGATAATAGCATTAACTTGAGGATTAGCCTGTTCAATTTGATCTAAATGTGCCGACATTATCTGGCGGGCAGACAGATTCCCAGAACGGAGACAATCAAGCATTTCTACTGCTGTCATAAAACATATTTCTTGATTGGACATAATTTTTATTAGTTAGATTTATTGCAATTTCCGGATTTAGTCATATTTGTGATTCAATTTATTCTAATATCGGAAAATATATGTAGATAGAAGTGTGTTGCCGGAAAATTCTTTTCCAGCCGTTTCTTAAGGCTAGATTTGATCTGTTTTTTTTAGCTTTAAGACATTATCCCTCTTTTCTATACAGGTGCTTCTAGGACCTATGGCGGGAATTTTATTACAATTGAAGGCGCGAAGAAGTTGTTGGAAACGGTCAAAGTTCTGCACCATATTAGTCTGAAAATGTTGAATAGTCTATTGGCTGCTGAGTGCAGTCTAGAAATTGTGATATTAGCGGGAGCTCATATTTAAGACCACTTGCACAGTTGAATAAAATCGCTGATTCTGATGGATCAACACGGCCGCTACTGAGCTCTTTTTTATAGGCAGCGTAAGTTGCGGCGCCTTCTGGACACATAAGGATGCCTTCCTGTCGAGCTACTTCATCGCGCGCCTCTAGGATTTTTTCGTCATCTACAGCAGTTGCAAATCCATTACTTTTGTTTACAGCACGCAAGATCAAGAAATCACCTATCGCGGCTGGTACACGGATTCCTGCAGCAACAGTATGGGCATTTTTCCATAATTCAGCTTGTTCGGCTCCGTCTTCATAAGCTCGTACAATCGGTGCGCATCCCGTTGCTTGTACAGCGACCATGCGTGGTAGTTTCCCATTAATCCAACCAATTTCTTTCATTTCATTAAAAGCTTTCCACATACCAATCAACCCTGTTCCACCACCAGTTGGATAAAAAATAATATCTGGTAATTGCCATTCAAGTTGGTCAGCTAATTCCAATCCCATAGTTTTCTTACCTTCAATACGATAAGGCTCCTTGAGTGTTGAAAAATCAAACCAATCCATACTTTCTTTGCCTTCTCCCACAATTCGGCCACAATCATTAATAAGTCCATTAACTAACCAAACTTTCCCTCCTTGGGCAGCGATTTCGCGTACGTTTACCTGTGGGGTATCTTCAGGGCAAAAAATGTAGGTTTCAATACCTGCGCGTGATGCATAAGCGGCCAGTGCTGCGCCTGCATTCCCGTTAGTCGGCATGGCAATCCGGGTAATGCCTAGTTCCTTAGCCATTGAAACAGCCACACATAGTCCTCGGGCTTTGAATGAACCAGTTGGTAAACGGCCTTCATCCTTGATGTAGATATTTCCGTTGCCTGACTGAAGGCGCGGTGTATGAATCAATGGTGTCATGCTTTCGCCAAGGCTGACAATATTTTTAGTGTATCTGATAGGTAAAAATTCGCCATACCGCCACATGTTCTCTGGGCGATATGCCAATTCTTCTTTAGATAAACTATTGGACAAAGACTTTAAGTCATATTTTACCAACAACGGTTTGTCCGTTTTAGATAAATTGTGCCGTTGATTAGCCTCATAATTGTCTCCGTTCATACTGCACTCAAGGTGGGTAACATATGTAAACGTTTGTTTCATTTTTTATCTATCCATAATCATCTGTTATTTTGGGCTTTAGAACCTTATTGAATTAACTGCGTGAATAGGTCTTTCTCCCTGTAATACAGCAGCGACATCTTTACATACGCAGGAAACAACTCTCTCTCTAGACTCTTCAGTGATCCCACCAACGTGAGGAGTTAAAATAACGTTCTCCATTTTAGAAAACATATCTTTTATCGGTGGTTCATCCTGTCGGACATCAAGCGCAGCACCCGCAATTTGTTTGTTTTGCAACGCACGAAGTAATCCTTCTTCATTAACGACTCCTCCACGAGATAAGTTAATAAAAAAAGCTGTCGGTTTCATAGAACAAAACATCTCATAGTTGAATATTTTTTTTGTCTCATCAGTTAGAGGTAGGTGACAGGTAACATAATCAGCTTGATGACATAAATCGTTTAGGCTTAGCAAAGATGCTTGTAGTTCGGAGACATTTAAGCTATCTTGGTTAATGTAAGGATCATATGCGATTATATCCATACCGAAGGCTCGTGCTCTTGTACCAACACGATAACCGATTCGACCTAGACCAATGATTCCAATAGTTTTATTGAAAATCTCGGTTCCAGTGAAGCGTTGTCGTTCCCATTCACCTTTTCTAGTACTGCGATCTGCTGCAGGGATTTTCCTGGCCAAGCAGAGGATTAATCCTATTACTAATTCCGCTACGGAGATAGCATTCTGCTCTGGTGCGTAGGTCACTAAGACTCCAGCTTGGGTCGCTGCATTAAGATCAACATTATCGATTCCTACCCCGTGTCGACCGATAACCTTCAATTTGTTAGCTGCAGTGATGAGGTCAGAAGTAATTATGGTTTGATTTCGGATAATCAGCGCTTCGAAATCGGGAATGATTTCTTTCAACTCGCCTGGAGACTTCCATAATTCTGGATCAAATCTAACATCGAAAGTTTTTTTCAATATCTCCATTTGTTTGCCAATAATATTTTCTGTAACTAGTATTTTAGACATAAGATTCTCAATAGAACTAATATCGATGTCTCGAGAAGATCTAACTTCCACAGGGCCATGAGCTAAAAGAAGAGGGTACTGTAACTATCAAAACAGGCTGACTTGGTTGAGATTAGCCTGTTATTTTTATCGCATTTTCTCCGAACAAGACAGGAAATTTATGATTCGGATTATTGATCCGTGTGATAGTCCCATCCATGTAACAAACGCTGAATCCACGACGAGGTTTATTTGTTTGATTAATCCCTAATTTATGCAGCAAAAAGTTATGAAGGACGAAAATTTCTCCCATTTGAGCTTCCAGATAAACTGATTTCTCCTCCGGGGCGTATTCTTTAACTTGTTCCTCTGTGATCGTGTGACCTCGATCACAGAGCAATCCAAGTTTATGGCTGCCTGGAATCACTTGGACACAGCCATTTTCGGTCTGGGCATCATCAATCGCTGTCCAGACTGTGACAAATTGATTCGCACGATAACTTGATAATCCCCAGCCTGAGCCTCCATCTTGGTGATAAGGGAGATTGGTACCATTCCATGGAGGCTTATTCATGAACATCGCGCGATAGATGGAAACCTGATCTCCTATTAATTTCTGGGTTAGATCTCTGAAAATTGGATGTCGCATGTATTTGAGAAACACAGGATCTTTTTCCCATCCTTGAATCTTACGATAGTTATCAGATGGCCCCTGAAACCCACCGCCATTTGGAACAGAGTCGTATGCTTTACTACTTCCATCTAATTGAAACGACATTCCTGAATACTGTATTCGGCCTTGGGTAATATCTTCCATCCTCATACGGATTTCTTGGAACTCTTTTTTGGAGATCACTTGGTCCATTTTAAAAAAACCGGACTGGTCAAGTTGATTCAATTGTCCTTCGGTAATTTCCATAATTTAGTTCGCCGAAATTAACTTGATCCTATCCCGAGTGTTGTTGCTTTTTAGCAGAATTAAGGAGAGAAAAGCTTCTGTTCCACTTCTTATCAGTTTGGTTGACTTCATTTGTTGACAAGGCGCTAATATGTTCAAGGGCTTTCTGACATCGCGTGCATGAATCGATTAGCATGATCATATGCCGATGCCCGTCATGAGTTCCGATATCGAATTGGTACCTGCTTTCTTGTCTTTTCTGTCGTCTATTGATTTAGTTGAGATTATTGGTTTTTTACCCGCACCACGTAATACTCCGATGTTCAAACATCCATTATTTGGCTATGTCTCTCTTAACGTAACGGAGATAGTTCGCCATGAAAACTAGCGGGAATTGTTTCTCCCATCAGTGCATTATCTTTCCTCATCATCATACCATAATTGGACTTTTTGACTCCAGTAAAAACCAATGTATAGCTACGGGCAGTTAGGTTCAAAATTAGCATTATACAGTGAAGGGAGAAACGGAAAAACTTCAATTTATAATCTTCATAGAGGAATGGGTAACTATGTTAAAAATCATTGCTTTAACTGGTAATTGCTGTTCCCCTCCGTATTGAAAAGGATCAGATTCTCATCAAGTTTTTGGGTTTTAATAAGTTGATTAGCCAAATAAGTTTTAACTGGCAAAGAAGTCCGTACTCGGCAGGAACCGCCAACAGTCGTTCTGATTTCAGCTTCCGAAAGTTTGCCGTCTTGCCATGAAATATCTACTTCATACCCACCTCTGGCGCGTAGTCCCTTGATATGTCCTACTGACCAAGCTTGAGGCAAGGCAGGCAGGAGGTGGAGTTCACCATTGTGACTTTGCAGCAACATTTCTGCTATGCCTGATGTTCCTCCAAAGTTCCCATCAATTTGAAAGGGTGGATGCGTGTCAAAAAGATTTTTGAGCGTACATTTGGTTAATAAGTCTACCAGGTTATTGTATGCCTTTTCACCTTCTTCTAACCGAGACCAAAAACTAATTAGCCATGCTCTACTCCAACCAGTGTGTCCACCTCCGTGGGCCAATCGATGTTCGAGCGATTTTCGTATTGCTGCTGCAAGTTCAGGAGTTCCACGTAATGTAATTTGCCGGCCAGGATGTAGTCCGTACAAATGAGACATATGGCGATGTCCTGGTTCTGCTTCATCGTAATCTTCAATCCATTCTTGCAAACGTCCTGTCTTTTTGCTGATTTGTAGCGGTGCTAATTTATCCAATGCAGACTCAAGTTTCTGAAGGAAGTCGTACTCATTTTTATTTTTAGTGGTGTTAATTGCATCAATGCAGTTGGTGAAAAGATCCCATATTATTTGCAAATCCATTGTTGCAGCGTAAGTAAACATAGATTGCGATCCATCTTGTTTGATAAAGCTATTCTCCGGTGAATGGGAAGGATTTGTTACAAGTTTGCCCGCTACAGGCGTGCCTTCTGGCGCTTCCACCAAGAAATCAAGCATGAATCTAGCTGCCTCTTTCATCAAAGGGTAGGCGACTTCTTGAAGGAATAAGAGATCTTGACCATACAGAAAATGCTCCCATAAATGCTGACATAACCATGCTGCTCCAACAGGCCAGATCCCCCAAACACCATCTGCAGGAACTGTAAAACCCCATACATCGGAGAGATGATGGATCGTCCAACCTTTTGATCCGTAATGTGTTTTTGCCGTTTCACTTCCGGGTTCAACAAGGCCTGCCATCAAGTCAAATAATGGAAGATGGCATTCTGCGAGATTACACACCTCAGTTGGCCAGTAATTCATTTGAATATTAATATTGGTATGAAAGTCACTATTCCAAGGTGCATCCATGTGTTGGTTCCAAATTCCCTGCAGATTGGCTGGTAGGGATCCTGGCCGCGAACTCCCCATCAATAAATATCGGCCATATTGAAAGTAGAGTGCAAAAAGGTCAGGGTCTTGATTACCGTTCTTTAGTCTATCAAGACGATGGTCTGTCGGCATCTCAATTGTTTTGCCAAGATTAATTTCAACACGATGAAATAAGCTTTGGTGATCTGATATGTGGTCTTTGTATAACATCTCATAAGGTTTGACTTTAGCCTGGTCTAATGTGTGTTCGCATAACATTCGAGGATCAGCAGATGTATCGTTTTGATTTATATAGCTGGTAGAAGCTGTGATAATTAAGGTGACTTCATCCGCATTTTCAACAACTAAGTTTTTATCTTCTGTCCGTATTGACCCACTGTTTGTGCTGGCTTGCATATGGGCTTCAAATTTTAATCCATCTGTACCTATTTTCCCTGATAGTATAATATGATCTTTACTTATTAATTGGCAGTGTGCATCTTGCTCCCTTGAAAATGTTGCCGTAAAGCTTATTTTTTTCGGCACATCGCAGGATAGCTGTATGACAATGACGTTATCCGGTGCTGAGGAGAAAATTTCGCGTATATAGGACGCAGAATTATGATTGTAACACGTACGAACAACACCGATATTGAGATCGAGTTCTCGATGATACTGCTGGCATTGATCTAAAGTATGATCAAACTTCAGCCTCAAATCACCGACCGATTGATACGATTTTATTCGTGGTGGGATGCCCATCATCTTTTCCGCAGCTAAATCAGTTGCTTCCTGATTTTTTCCCTCAAAAAGTAATTGGCGAACTTTTGGTAAAGCATTTAATGCTTCTGGGTTGTTACGATTAAATTTATGCCCATCCCATAGAGTTTCTTCGTTGAGTTGAATTCGTTCGTGCTCAATATGGCCGAAAACCATCGCGCCAAGTTTGCCGTTACCAATGGGTAATGCTTCAACCCATTCATCTGCAGGTTGACAGTACCATAATTTGAGGTCATTTTTATCTAATACCTTCAATTATTTCCTCCTAATTTTTGATGCGGCGGTTGAGTATAGCACAACACATTTTGCACAAACAATAAAATCTTGATCTCTAGCTCAAAACTAGATAGAGCAACTAAGTTATCTAGCTTAAAAATGATGAATTGAGGAGAGGGGAGATTATGTGATTTGGATGAGAATAAGCGTGATGTTATCAGAACCACCATAGGCTAGCGCCGTGTCGGTAAGGCTTTTTCCCGCAGATTCAAGGTCCGGAGCAGAAATGATCAGCTCAGCGATTTCTTGATCTGAAGCAATCATATCATGTAATCCATCTGTACACACAAGCAAAATATCATTGGTGAGGATCTCAAGTTGATCAGTATCTGCTACAACCGTTTGGTTTAATCCAACAGCTCGATTGATAATATGACGATTCTGGTGGACTCTCGCTTCTTCAACTGTAATGATGCCGTTGTGGACCATCTCTTGAACGTGTGAATGATCAGTTGTGATTTGAGTGATATTACCTTGACGAATCAGATAAATCCGGCTGTCGCCAATATGTACGTAGGAAATCAAATTGTCTTGGCAAATGCCAGCGATCAGTGTGGTGCCCATACCATGATGAGTTGGACTTATTTTTGATTTGGTGTATATTCGTGTGTTTGCATCTACAACTAGCTGATCTATTGTGTCAACTATTGTTGTTTTTTCGGAAACGCAGAGGTCAGTTATGGAAAATGACTCAGTCCATTCGCGGAATACATCAACGGCCAATTGGCTCGCAACATCGCCTGCGTTATGACCACCCATTCCGTCTGCAATAACGAACAGACCGATCTTATCATCGATTAAGTAGCAATCCTCATTGTAACGACGGCGTTTACCAATGTCTGTTTGTGCAACAAACTTCATTATACTTTATTGTTTCCGCACTGTTTTAAATTAAAAAAACGTGTAGTTTCCCACTGTAGTTTCATACAACTATAACTTAACAACAACTAGAAATAAATGATTATAGGAGAATTGAAAATTGTTAACGATTCTTCCCATTATGATAAAATTGGAACCCGTTCAATTGTAAGGAGTAGTGAACTTGATGGAAACAATTTGGATCAACACACGGGACTAGTTATTCCGATTATTAATTTACCAGAGTAGTGTTTCTACTTAAATAAATAACCCGATTTTTGCTCGTTGAGTAGGGTCTGGAATAGCTTGCTCAATTTGTTGTTGAATGAGGTGAGTGGAATAGCGTTGGGAAAAATGTGTGAGAATAATTTTATCCCCATTAAAGTTTTTAACTAAACCAATCAAAGAATCAAGGTGGAAATGCTTTGTCTTTTCAGCCCGTTGCCGATCTCCAGGCAATAAAAAAGTGCATTCACATACCAGAATTTGGCAGCGGTTTAGGAGTGGATGGGAGTCCATTGAAACTGATTGGGTATCGCCTAAATAGGCAATGAGCGGCAGCTCGAGTTGGTTTGTTATCGGAACTCCGGTTCTACGTAATTCGGCAATTTCGGATCCTGGCCGCCCTAGGTATTCCGGTTTAAGCTTATTTCGGGTTTCACAAACCAAGTATCCAATGGCAGGGATGGTATGGTTGACCGCGATAGCATAGATGACTAAATTTCTTCGAAATGGAATTCGATCCCCAATTTTTACCGATATAAGATGATGATTCCAAGTTTGCTGACTATCAAGCTTAGCAATACTATCAAGGATATTTTGAAGTTGTTTCATTCCTCCTTCAGGTACAAAAATTTTACCGGGAGGCATGTTAGAAAGCCAACGTTGACTAACATAGATTGGCAATCCAAAGTAATGGTCAAGATGGAAATGTGTGATAAAGACATGATTTGTGCCGATGAAGCTTATCGGACATCGCCCTAGATCAAAGATTAGGTCAAGCTCTTTGATACGCAAATATGTTGCTAACCCACCAATTGATTCTCCTTCAATAGTTAAGTTGCCACAGTTCAGTAAAATCATTTACACCTTAATTTTAGTTTGGAGATGGTATAATTCAGCACCAAGCTTTTTCTATATTCTTGGTTGCCATTTAGGCTGTCATAACAAAATCATCTACTAACAAAATTGTAACATAAAGGAGGACATATGACTGTAGGAATCGGTATAATCGGTGGCTCTGGATTTTACCAGATGGAAGGCCTAAGTGAGGTTGAGAATATTGAGATCGATACTCCGTTTGGAAAACCTAGCAGTAGTTTGACTGTTGGCACAGTTGAAGGACAGCGTGTAGCTTTTCTGCCAAGGCATGGTGATGGGCATCTATTGTTGCCGTCTGAAATAAACGTTAGAGCAAATATCTATGCACTCAAAAGTATCGGTGTTAAATGGCTGATTTCTGTTAGTGCGGTTGGAAGCTTGAAAGAAGAGATTGAGCCTCGGCATTTCGTGATACCGAATCAGCTTTACGACCACACGAAAAATAGAACTTCAACTTTTTTTGGAGAAGGTATGGTTGCTCACGTTAGCTTTGCTCAGCCGTTTTGTCCAATTCTTAGCGATTTACTTTATGAAAATGCTGTAAAAGTTGAGGCTTGTACTCATCTAGGGGGAACATACATTTGCATGGAAGGTCCAGCTTTCTCTACTTTGGCAGAATCGAGGCTTTATCGACAATTCGGATTCGATGTGATTGGTATGACGGCAGGACCTGAAGCAAAGTTAGCACGTGAAGCAGAGATCAGTTATGCGATTTTGGCCTGCTCAACTGATTATGATTGTTGGCATCCAGATCACGACACTGTTACTACCGAAATGATTATCGAAAATCTAGTGGCTAATGTTGAAAAGGCCAAACAGATCGTTAAGCTCACAATTCCCTCAATTCCGAAAGGGAATGAGGAGAGTCCAGCCTATCGAGCCCTTGAAAAGTCTATCGCTACTAATCCTGAGATTATTCCCGATAAAATCAAGGAAAAATTAGGCTTAATTATAGGTAGATATTTGTGATATTGCTAAATAAATAGAGTTGAAAGGGTTTCTCATTTATGTTATGATATTTTCAGTGTGATTGTGTCTGTTTTTCTATATAAATTATATAGAGGAGTTATATATGAAGCTGGGGTTATGCACGATTGCTTTTAGAGATCGGCCGTTAGAAGAAGTGATCTCGATTGCTGATGATTATGGTTTTGACGGGATTGAAATTTGGGGTCAAGAACCACATATGCCGGCGACATACGATTCGGAATATATAGAGCATGTTAGAAAGCTCATTGAAGGTAAAGACCTAGAGGTTTCAGCGTATGGATCGTACGTTAATCCTCTTCTGGATAAGCACCAACAGCATTTTGAAGAAGCATACAAAATTGCGGATGGTTTGGGTACGGATATTGTACGTGTATGGTCAAAGGGTGGAAGTTCAAAATCGATAACATCTGATACTAAACGAACAATCTTTTTTCGCTTTGCCAGTTTAGCACACTGGGCGCAGTTCCGGGATCTGACTCTCGGATTGGAAATGCATAACAATAATTTTACCGATAGCATAGACAGTATACTTGAACTTTTTGAATATGTTCGAGTACCAGCAATTAAGACTTACTTCCAACCTTCTTTTCGGTCGGACGCGGACGACCCATATGAAGCAATTGAAAAGCTTGGAGACCATATTGTTAATGTGCATGCGCAAAATGCTGATGCCGACGGTCAAGGCTGTGCGATTGCTGATGGTGTTGTTAATTATGAAAAAATTGTTCAGAAACTAGCGGATGTTGGATATGATGGTTACATTGAAATTGAGTTTTTGCATGGTGAAGACAAACTTGAAGCTCTTCAGCGTGACCGTGACTATCTTGCCAGCTTAATCGATACAATTGAGGCATCATAGTTCAATTACTAATCGTTAGATCTAATTGAACATTTCGGGCATTGGGTTTTAGATGAAGACTTGCGAATCGGGAGGGTTTGATCTTTCAAAGTATCCTATCCTTGGTCAAATTGGCAATACGCCTTTGGTCAAATTATGTCTTTTTGATGAACAGTTTCCAGATGTGGAATTTTTTGCCAAAATGGAAATGTTCAACCCTGGTGGTTCGATTAAGGATAGACCTGCACTAAGAATGATTACCGAAGCGATTCAAAATGGTGAATTGACATTAGACACGGCCATCCTCGATTCCACTTCCGGTAATGCTGGGATTGCTTACGCCATGATAGGTGCAGTCTTGGGTTATCGGGTTGAATTGGTTATGCCGGATAATGCCAGCGAAGAACGTAAAAAACGGATCGTAATGCATGGCGCGAACATTGTTTTTACCGATGCCATTCAAGGCTATGATGAAGCCATGCGGGAAGCTCATAGACGCTACGTTGCCTTGCCAGATAAGTATTTTATGATTGACCAATATGAGAATGACGATAATTGGCTCGCTCACTATCACACCACAGCAATTGAGATTTTAGAGCAAACTCAGGGGGAATTGACGCATTTTGTGGCGGGTGTTGGGACAGGTGGTACAATTACCGGCGTGGGCCGGCGTTTGAAAGAATTCAGCAGAGATATCCAAATATGTTGTGTGGCTCCTGATGAATTTCCAGGTATTGAAGGGTTAAAACCCCTTGGTAGTCCTGAATACATTGTTCCCAAGATATATGATGATAGTATTGTAGATCAGAAAATCCCAATCTCTATTGACCAGGCTTACGATATGTGTAACACTTTGGCTAAGCATGGGTGGTTTGTTGGTCAATCTTCTGGTGCATATATGCAAGCTGCGTATGAGGTCGCCAAACGTATTCAGAAAGGAAAAATCGTTACTGTTTTCTGTGATATAGGAGAACGGTACTTTAGTACGCGTCTCTGGGATTAAATGTTGTTAACTTAAGAGAAAGGACTTTATGGCAGAAGTCGTACCGTTTTGCGGATTACGATACAATCCGAAGAAAGTTAGTGATATTTCGGAAGTCATTGCTCCCCCCTATGATGTAATTAATGTTGATGATAGAATTCAACTCCAAGAACGGAATCAGCATAACACTGTTCATCTCATCCTGAACCAGCCCAATGACCAAGACACAAAAGTAAACAATCAATATACTCGGGCTGCAGAACAGATGCAGCTTTGGATTAATAATAGTATCCTCGTACAAGATCCTTCCCCCTGTTATTATGTCTATGATCAATCTTTTAGCACTCCGGATGGGAAAGCCTATACACGGAGGGCATTAATTGCTATTGGGAAGTTGGAAAAATTTAATAATCGGGTGGTTCTTCCACACGAGAAGACGCTGGCTGCCCCAAAGTTAGATCGACTTAATTTGATGCGTCGAACCCATGCAAATTTAAGCCCAATTTTTCTCTTGTATTCTGATTTGGAAGGGATTGTTGAGAGTGAAATGAAAAATTATACGTCTGCGAACTCCCCTTTAATTGATATTCCTGAAAAATTTGGATCCACACATCGTATGTGGAGGATCGGAAATAATAAAATTAATAGTCGGATCAAGGCAGCTTTCGCTTCCAAAACGTTGTTGATTGCCGATGGCCATCACCGATATGAAACGTCGCTGGCTTTTCGTGACGAAATTCGAGAACAAGTTGAAATGAAATTGGGAGCATGGGTTGGTTCTGAGGGACACAACTATGTTATGATGAATCTGGTACGTATGGAATCAGATGGGTTAGCGGTGTTGCCAATTAATCGACTTCTATATAAACTTGATCCAGATCTTGTTTCAGAAGCACTTGGAAGATTGACCGATTGTTTCGAAGTTACCAAGTACAGTAGCCTTAGCCAACTTAGAGAGAACTTAGAAAAATTCTCTGATAAACAACCGGCTTTCGGTATTTATGCGGGCAATCAAGATTATCGGTTGCTTATCGCGCCAATATTAGATCCAAATGTATCTCGTCTTGATCAGCTTGATGTTAAGATATTACATGATCAGATTATCAGTAAATTTTTTGGTGTTGATGTTACAATTCCTGAAGATCAGGAAAAGATCAGCTATAAGGCCGATACTTCCCAAGCGATTGAAATGGTTAAGTCAGGTGACTATCAAATCGCTTTTTTAATGAATCCAACGTCTGTTAATCATGTTAACGAAGTTGCTTTGGATGGTAAAACAATGCCACAAAAATCGACCTTTTTTTATCCGAAGTTGGCTACAGGAATAACTTTTAATTTGTTAAATAGCCCAATCCTCATCTAGGCAAGTATTAGGAAGTCTAATTTGGAATCTGAATCGGTAATCGAGTTGTTCTCAATTGGCACTGAGTTGACTCTGGGACAAATTCAAGATACAAATGCATACTGGATTGCCCAACAAACTTTTCAACTTGGTGGGACAATACGTAGGATTTCCATGCTTCGTGATGAGTTTGATGAAATGAAGGAAGCGATACAGGATTCAATTGAACGTCGTCAAACGGGGTTAATTATCACCACTGGTGGACTTGGGCCGACACCAGATGATATGACAGTAGAAATGATTGCCGAAATGATGGGAAAAGATGTAATGGTTGATCAGGCTACTGTCCAGAATTATATGGAGAGACGTCAACTTCGCGATCGTTCTGAAGTTAGTGAAGCTCTAATCAAAATGGCAACAGTACCAGAAACAGCTACTGTATTCCAAAATCCCGTTGGATGGGCTCCTTGTATCTCTGTTGTCGTGAAACAATCCACTCTTATGATGATGCCAGGACCACCACGTGAAATGCAGGCAGTTTTTGAAGCCTATATTGCGCCAATAATATCGGAGAGGTTCAGCGCTGCGGGAGCATCTGTTCGCGTATATGTTGACTCGCACGAATCTGGTGTTTCTCCATTGATGCAGAAGGTAATGGAGAAATTCCCTAACGTTTATGTTAAAGCATATGTAGCTTTGCGTGAAGAAGATCGAGGGATGCCTGTTGATATCGTGACAACAGGTTCAAGCCAAGATGATATAGAACTATTACTTCAAGAATCCGTCAACTATTTCCAAGAAATCGTCACCGCACAGGGAAATTCATTTTTAATTGAAACAAAACAATAAATCAAACATAATAGAAGCGAGGAGAACAAATTGAGCAGAAAAAAGAGACCATTTAAAAAGAAAACGGGCGGTTTCCAACCACATAATCGCAGACGCAGAAAAAAGAAAAAGCCTACTACAACCACAACCAATGCACCTGAACAGGTAAAAGACGAAAACGAGCAGGGGCAAAAGACAAAAAAGGATAAAATTGAGGTAGAGGGGACGGTTACAGAACCTTTACCGAATGCCACCTTTCGGGTTGAACTTGAGAACAAACATGAAGTGTTAGCACATATCTGTGGTCGTATGCGTAAGCATTTTATCCGTATTTTGCCAGGTGACAGTGTTACGGTTGAGCTATCGCCTTACGATTTAACTCGTGGGCGTATCATTTATCGAAAAAAATAGTGACTGATTCTGATCCGAAAATGTCCAGCGTTGACATAGTTCCCACTAAAAATCGTGATCAGATTAAAATTGAAGAACTACAATTCGATCTTAAATCGAAACGTCAGCAAGTTGCAGAAATGACGCTTGACCTTGAAGACTTGAAGCTTGAGGTGCGTCATTTTCAAAAGGAATATAACCTTAGAGTGGCAGGTGCGTATGTCGAGCTTGATAAGGTAAATCTCTCAATGAAAGAGTATCGCCTTCGTTTACGTTTGGTTCGAGAAGGTGTATGCCAAACAGAAATCGAGGAACGTGTTGCATCCTGTTTTAAATCGGAGCGGCGACGCTTAGAAGATTATGAAAGTGATGCAACGGAGCTTGAGGGGGAAATCGAAAAGGACAGCAATAAAAACAAACTTTCTACCCATCAAACGAAACAAGTCCGAAAGCTATATCTTGAGCTTGCCAAAATCTATCATCCAGATAAATCAGCTGAGGGTGAAGATGACTATGAGCGGCAAAAACAGATGATGACGGTTATCAATCGGGCGTATGAAGATCAAGATCTTGATACGCTTAAACGTATGAGTGTGGAATCAGTCGATGGAATTGAGTTGCAGAACCAAACTTCTTCTGAGAAGAAAAAGCACCTAACGCAACAACTTAATCGCGTAATGCGTTCAGTTGGAGACTTGCGTTTGGAGATTAATCGTATCAGATCAGGTGAGATCTACCAACTTAAACAAGAAGTTAGTAAAACCCGAGAAAAAGGTATAGATCTAATTGCTAATCTTGTTAAAGACATCCAGAGAAAAGTTAACGCAAATCAGCGTAAACTTACTGATCTTATCAACATTTTTCAGAAATTATCAGCCCGGTTTCAACCGATGGATTAACCGGTCGGCATATCCCACCAACTTGGTACTAGAATCCATAATCGATTGAATAGTTTTATGTGCGAAAAGACTTCTTGTGTGAATTATGGAACTTATTAGAATTATGGTTGGTTTGCTTACATAATTCTTCTTTAACAGAGAGATAGGATTTGGAAACAGTAGTGCTCTGACCTTAATATTGGCCGCGTGCCTTTTAGAATGGTTTGAACTAAGGGACGAGGAGATGTTCTGTGTTGCTAGTAGGCGGGAATTGTTTTTAACTGCCTGAGATCCGTCTCAGGTTTTTACTCAAGTGTAAAAACTGCGATAATTCCCGAATCATCGCCGACTGAAATCTTGGTGTCATCAAGGGACCATGCTACCTTGGTAAGACTTTTATCAAAGCCAATTCTAACTTTCGGTTGCTTCCGTTTACGACCAGTAATGGGTTCCCAAATTGCCAGTAAGCCATCAAGGCCTGCTGAAGCTAAAAAATTCCCATGATGCTGAAAGGCAATATCTGCCAGAAAGTCATTATGTTCATCCAGCATAATCGGCTTCCGTCCTTCCGGACCTTCTCCGGAACAATCCCAGATAACTATTTGTGAACCACCACCCGTTGCCAAATATCGGCTACTTTTATCCCAAGAGAGTTCACGAATCTTGGTTGGGTATCCGGACATTTGGAGATCCTGACCGGTTTCCAAAAACCAGAAATGCACCGTCGAGTCCTGGTCGCCAGTAGCAATGAACCGAGTATCAGGACTCCAGTCAATCTTAAGTGCAGATCCTTGCCAATCAAAAATGCGGAGCTCGTTTGTAATATCAGGAGACCATAGTTTTATCCCACCATAAGAAATTGAGGCAAGTATGTTTTCTTTCGGATTCCACTGGATATCAGAAATTGTGTTTGGTTGATCCAAGGTTTCCCTAATCAAGTTACCGTTTACCGACCAGAATTTTATTTTTTTTCCAGCGCTAGTTGCCAGGATCCGATCTTTTGTAGGATCTGTGCTCCAAGAAACATGCTCAACCCAAGATGCACCACATTCTAGTTCCGTAAGCAAATTTCCTGATTCTGATGACCACAACTTCGCTTTTCCGTCTTGACCAGCAGTTGCAAGTATATCTTCATCAGGGTGCCATGCTATAGCCATGGTGCCGAAACCATGTCCTTTCAAAATGTGATCAATATCACCGGTTTCAGCGTTAAAAATGGTAATAGGTCCACTGACCGCAGCCGCTGCAATTTTCTTTTTTCGAGGAGACCAGCAGAGATCAATTACATGATCACTAATCAAATGGCGCCAATTCTCACGAAGTCCTACAGTTCTCTTTTTTCTACTTACGCGAGGCACGATTCGAACCCTTTAACCAACTCCTGTTGATCCAAATGGCGCCCAATGAAAATCATTTCATTCCTGCGTATTTCGTCTTTCCAAGGTTTATCTGGTTCACTATCAAAAAGCATGTGGATACCTTGAAAAACATGTCGATTTGGTACTCCAGAAATACTAAGAATTCCTTTCATGCGAAAAATATCAGGCCCTCTTGTTTGAAGGAGGTGTCCAATCCATTCATTAAATCGATCTGGATCTAGATCGCCGTCAATTTTTATGCCAACGGACGTAACATCATCATGTTCGTGGTGATGTCCATATTCGTAATCACCAACAGGCTCGATTTCCCCACTGCTATCACGCAATTCTAGTTCAAAATCATGCGGATGATGCTCAGTAAAAAGCATATAATATCCTGTTTCTTTTATCTCTATGTAATAGCGTTGAGGATTGATGTCACCAGGAAAAAACAATTGGTTCAATACTTTTCCTATGGTTATGGATGACTGGTTGTCAACTGTTCTCTCTTTGTCTGAAAATACTAATACGGCTTCTTCAAGAGTCTCATCGGCTATTTCTTTTTTATTAACCTTAGTGGCACCACCCAGAATACAGATATTTATTGTTTTTTGCTGGTTTCCATCATTAGTTAATTCGTATATACCTTGTTCAAGTTGATACAATCCTACCCATTTAAATGGATATTCAGGCTCTAAGAAATGAGGATCAATGTCTAGAGCGTGTTCGAGATCAAAGCCTCCAATATTCAGAATCTTATTAATCTCAATATGTGTGTTCTGCGTATAATGGATCTTTGCCATGGCGTTTATTGAACGAACGCGTTTTTCGAGTTTGCCGAGTTCCTTCGGATCTACGAGATCCGTTTTATTCAATAAAATTACGTCACCAAAAGCGATTTGCTCTTTTGCTTCATCGCTTTCGTCAATATGTTGCCAGATATGTTTAGCATCAACGACGGTAACAATTCCATCTAATTCAAGTTGGCTTCGCATTTCAGCATCCATAAAGAATGTCTGTGCCACTGGTCCAGGGTCAGCTAACCCTGTTGTTTCAATCAAAATATAATCAAACTTATCACGGCGTTTCATTAGGTTTCCTAGGATTCGGATTAGGTCACCGCGAACAGTACAACAGATACAACCGTTGTTCATTTCAAAGATCTCTTCGTCTGTGCCAATTACAAGCTCGTGATCAATCCCTATTTCACCAAATTCATTCTCGATAACCGCAATACGTTTACCATGATGTTCACTGAGAATACGGTTGAGCAAGGTAGTCTTCCCAGATCCTAAAAAACCGGTCAACACTGTAACTGGAACTCGATTGTTCATTTCAATGTCCATCTATGTGCTTTGATTTTAGTCGCTGACTTGGCAAGACTTAAAACGTTCTGATAATTCGTTGACATCAACGCCACCATGAGTGCCGATCATTACGATTCGAGTATAGGGTGTTTTATCACCCCACGATTCGCTAACAGATACACGTGTTCGTTTACCTACAAGCTGAATAACGCCACGTCGATCCGGAGATTCGTTAAGAAACACAATTCCCTTTACTCGATAGATAGTAGAAGGTAAAGATTCAACAGCCTGACGTAGTGCTTTATACGAATGTGGTTTATTGGAACTATAACTCCATGTGCTAAAAACCAGTGTATGATCGTGGTCGTGCCCATGATCTTCGTGATGTCCATCATGGGCATGTTGATGGTGGTCATGGCCAGATTCTGCATGTACGTGTATGTCGGAGCTTGTTTTCCCAAGAACACGCTCCGGTTCAAACTGGCCTATACCCAATATCAATTCGAGCGGAACTTTTCCATGAGTTGTTTCTATGAGTCGAGCGTTCGGTACAATCGCATGAATCCATGATTTTAAATCGTCCAAAGCAACTTGATCTGCCAGATCAACTTTGTTGAGAATTACGATATCCGCCATGCTAATTTGGTCTTCGGCAAGTTCCTCATATTCATCATCCAAACTCCGTATATTCTCAGCATCGACAACAGTTAATATACTATCCACATCAATTAACGATTTCAATTCGCTTTCAACAAAAGTTAGTGAGACGGAGATGGGGTCTGCCACACCGCTTGTTTCAAGTATTAGGTACTCAGGGCGATTTGGTCCTTGGACTAGTTGTAAAGTTGATTCAACTAGATCATCCCGAATCGAACAGCAAACGCATCCGTTTGAAAGACTAACCGAGTTTCCAGAAACCCCGGCAACTAGTTCCGCATCAATATTAATTTCACCAAAATCATTAACTAGAACTCCAACACGGAGACCATGGTTTCCGTGCAGTATGTGGTTGAGTAGCGACGTTTTTCCCGCACCAAGAAATCCACTGAGAATAGTGATTGGGATAGGAGTATTTGGGTCTGAGACTTCAAACATATTTTATTTGGTCCTAAACTTGATAAGTATTAACAACATGGACAGCCAGACTGGTGACGCCTACGAGTCGCGTTTTGGCTGATTCCGTTGCTCGGTTGACTGTTTTTTTTCTTAAAAATCATTGGTATACCAATAGTTTTTTTCGTGTTCATACTTTGACAGAGTGGACATTCGACAGCTTTGTCTAATTCTGCCAACGAAACCTTTTCCTCGAATACAACATCACAGTCGGAACATTCAAAATCATATCTTGGCACGAGAAACTCCTTATATGTTACTGCTATAATCTAGTTGGATTTGGAGCATCACCGTAAACTTGTTTGGGATCAAAAACTTTTTCCATGTCCTCGAAGTTTAGCGTGATTGGCGATTGTCCTTCCGCTTCTTTACTGAAAGGAATACTTCGGTAAAAGCAGGATCGATAACCAACGTGGCAACTTGCGCCTCCCATCACGTCCACCCGAAGCCAGATGCAATCTTGATCATCGTCAACTCGAATCTCGTGGACTTTCTGAACTAATCCACTTGTAGCGCCCTTATGCCATAAGCATTGACGACTCCGACTCCAATAAACAGCTTCACCAGTCTCGATTGTTTTGGCTAGTGCGTCTTGGTTCATGTAAGCATGCATCAGCAACTCGCCAGTCTTATAATCAGTTGTTACAACGGGAATCAAACCTTCCACATCAAATTTGGGTGCAAGCTGGTTCCCCTCTTCCACCTTCTCTACACTTGTACGTTCAGCAAAAATATCTTGTGGCTCCATTTTCCTTACTTATTAATTCATCCATAGTATAAATTTTTTGAGGTATTGAGTTATCAGTAGAATGCTGTAAATCAATCGAATTTTCTTGTGAACCGATATCTTATAGCACTAAACTTTAGTTTGTCAAGCCAAACAAGAAAACGTGTGCATTGCTGATAGGAAGGGATGTTGATTATTGATACTCTAGCATTGTTTGCTGTAGAATTTTTAACTCAGACCACTTGACAGGAAATATCAGGCTACTATAGTATGGAACCATGTTGGATATTCTTGAAAGGTGGGATAGAGAAAACTAAGTTAAATGAGCAAACCAATGGTGATCGTGGAGTTCGGACACCCTAAAGCTAAAATTGTAGTTGGGGGATCGGCTCAAGCAATTGAAGCTGCAAATATACTTCAAGCAACAATTAAAAGTATATCTGGTGCTGAACTGCCGATAATACCAGATAACCAAGGTATGTCTGGTGCACATATTTATGTTGGTCGAGGCAATAGTGTTGAGTCCTTTGGGATTGAGATCCCAAAGGGAATCACTTCTCAAATGAATGAAGAAGGATTTACTATTCAGAATGTTAATGAAAGTTTGGTGATAGCAGGGAATGAAGATTGGCACTATCGAGGAACTATATACGCAGTTTTCGATTTTTTGGAAATGATAGGTTGTCGATGGTTTTTTCCGGGGCAATATGGACAATTTATCCCCAAAATGGACACTATCAGCATCCCACCAATCAATAAAATCGAACGTCCAAGTTTCCGGATGCGTAATATCTGGTATAGTGGTTGGATGCCGGTCACTAATGAAGATAATATAGAATTAACTAGATGGCTTGATTGTAATAAAGCTAACCGGTTGTTGATAAGTTTACCTGGTGATGGGACGATCACTAAGCTCGCGCCGCCTGACCAATACTTTGATACTCATCCACATATTTATGCGGTGAATTCTGAGGGTGAAAGAAGTCCTGATATGCTATGTTTGTCACACCCCGACACAATCGAAATTGCGGCCGAAACAATTCGTATAGCATTTAATCAGAATCCCACTATGTTTACTTTTGGATTCGCTCCACCAGACGGTATGCCAATGTGTCATTGTCCTCAGTGTCAGCAACGACTGCATGGTATTAATGCCAAGCATCTTGGTCGTGCTAGTCTTAGTGATGGATGGTTTTTCTTCGTAAATGAAGTTGCGAAAAAAATGCAGATGGAATTTCCAGATCGATGGCTATTGACAAACGGCTATGCCAACCGGATGTATCCGCCCGAGGGAATTGTTGATTTTGCAGAAAATATAGGAATTCAGTTTGCCTTCTTACAATCTTGTACATTACACAGGATTGGGGATCCGAAATGTTGGCAACGTCAAGACTGTGAGAAACTTCTGAAACGGTGGGCTGATCTTTGCCCGGTATTTATTTACGATTATGATCCCGGAGTAGATTTGCAAAATCTTCCCTGTTCAACTTTGCATAATTTGAAGCATGATATGCCGCTTTTCAAAAACCTGAATGTATGGGGGTTTTGGACAGAAGGACAGAATACTTGGATGCGAACCCATTTGAATTACTATGTACGGACTAAGCTGATGTGGAACTCAAGCTTAGATGTTGATGCCATAGTTCACGATTATTGCCAGAAATTCTATGGTGAAGCTGCAGACTGGATTGAAAAATATATTTGGGATTTGGAGGATGCGGTGGAGAATACGGATCTTCATGTCCAATGGGGAAATAAGCATCATATCCCATGGGAAATAATCTTTACCGATTCGTTAATTGATACCCTGCAGGAGCATCTCGACCATGCTCAGCAAAGAATTAGTGAACCTACAAA
>Ga0207984_1000199_pt1 | contig 38425 bp, 31 predicted proteins | sample ETNtaG_30_FD_185760 | JGI IMG/M metagenome (GOLD analysis project Ga0207984, IMG submission 185760) | Marine microbial and viral communities from oxygen minimum zone, Eastern Pacific Ocean - ETNP201306PF43B (SPAdes) (version 2) | ecosystem: Environmental > Aquatic > Marine > Oceanic ...
TCGGGGCCCTTTAACATGACCAGTCCAATCTGGTTCGTGATAATACCACATTATAAGATGCGGCCTTTTGACTTCGGGTAACGACAACCAATTAAATACAGAATCAATTCTGGCTTCAAAAGGTAGTGACTGGTTGTATTTTATTGAAATAGTTGGTCTTACACCATTAACTTCAGCTTCTGATCCAACCCAAAATAAAGTAGCAGCTTTTGTGCCTTGTAATTCGGCTGTAGTCCAGATAGGTTCGCCTGTGTAAAATCTTCCATCTGCCACAGTTGATTTGTCTCCCTTATTATAATCTGATTTGAGGTCATCTGCATAAAAGCCATTTAATACAATACCATGATTATCGGGATACAACCCAGTTGCCATAGTATAATGATTTGGGAAAGTTTTTGTTGGAAAAGAAGGAATAAGAGCTTCAGCTACAACACCAGCTTTTGCCAAAGAATCTAATACTGGAGAGAATGCATATTGTGTATAATCCCATCTAAACCCATCAAGTGAAAGCATGATTAGATATGGTTGCTTACCTTCATCACTGTTCTGGTTTCCGTTGTTCGTACATGCTAGTAAATATATTACCAAGGTTAATGGAAATAAGAAATAATACATCTTTTTCATAAAGATTTATTAATCAATTTCTGATAAAAGTAAACAAAAAAGCCCTCCGACTTATTCGGAAGGCTTTTAGATATAATTCTTGAATGTAGTTTAGAAATTAACTTTAAGTGAGAAGTTAAAGTTACGTCCCCAGGTCCAGAATCCTTTATTAAAAGTATGTTCATATCCTATTACATCACCTGCAGAGTTTTCAATCTCAACTTGTTTATCTTCTGCTTCGACAAGTGCCTCAACATTAAATAGGTTATAAATGTTCATGTTGAATTTTGAGTCTAAACCAGCTATCTTGAAACTCCATCCAAAACGGACATCAGTTGATCCATAGTTAGGAAGTTTCCATGATTGTCCAGTATCATCTTTTGTTTTGCGACTTTCTGGTGTAAAGTCAGCATATAGATTTGCATAATACAAATATGTCAGACCAAAATCAATGCTCTTTGTGGCTTGAATACTTGCAAAGATTCCAGCCATTGTTTGAGGTTGATTCGGTACTTTCAAATCTTTAGTATAGATGGTCCCTTTACCAATTTCCTGTTGAGTTTGGTCGTCATACAGAGTAGCTTCACCATCATTTCCATATTTCCAATCACCGATGGCTAATAATCCTCCTAAACCTAGCCAGTGAGTAGCTGCATAATTTGCATTAATCTCAATACCGGTATGTACTTGTTTTAGGTCCGACATAAAGGCATTAACTTCTGTTCCATCATCGGCAATAAAGTCAGTTAGTAGAGAAATATCATCCCAAACTGAATAATAAGCATTAAACTGAGCACTAAACTTCTTAGTTTTAAATCCATATCCAAATTCAGCTGCATAGATTTTTTCGTTTTGAAGATTAGGGTTAACATCATTAACATAGTTTAAAAACATAAACCTGAAAAATGGAACACGTGAATAGTATCCTGCATTAATAAAAATATTATTCTGTTCATTAAGGTTATAATTTGCACCTACTTTTGCATTGAAACCAAAGTTCGAAAGAGTTTCACTGTCTTTACCCTCTCCTGGTGTGTAGTTGTAATAATCAATACGTTTAGTCCAGGTATTTGAAGCTGTTGCAGCAACAAATGCATCAAAGTTTCCTGCTGAATATTCTAATTGTGCAAAAGCACCTCCATAAGTAACGATACCATCATTCCAGTATGCAATTTTGTCACCAACCTTTGTTTGACCAAAAGCATAGTCTGACCAGTAATCGCCACCAATTAGGTCACGAACTTCACGATAATGTTCGCCTTTATAAGAACGGCCATCAATACCGCCTGTTAATGTAAGAACATCGCTCAAGTTATAGGTCAATGTTGAAAGTATTCCCATCCATAAATGATTATTCACACTATTACGAATAATATGTTTCGATTCACCAGCTGGATATAGGGTACTATCTCCATCTTTTATATAATACATATCTTCATCTGCATTAATATCAGCCATTAAATCCCAATTATACTGACCGCTTGCAGTTTGCGGAGGCTCATATTTATAATAGCCACTATTTTTACTTCCAACTAAATATTTTCCAACACCTAAAGGACCAGATCCGCCACCGTTACCAAATGAAAGATAAGCTGAAGTGGCAAGGAATGCTTTTTCGTTAATAGTCCAATACCAGTTTAATGCCATTTGAGGTTTATGATAATAGTTTACACGCTCATTTAGCACTTCGCCACCACGATACCCCCAGTTTTGGGTGTATTTTGTGCCATATTTTTCATATTTAGCGGAGTCGAGCATGTAGAATCTATCACGCTGGCCATGCTGTTGAGGAGCACCTATTACAGTGAAAACAAGTTGGTGAGCTTTTCCAATATCCTGACTTACTGAAAGGAAATATGACCATGCATCAACCCAAGTAGCATCAATATACCCTTTTCCAAAAGTTCGTGAACCAACAAAGGTAATAGCAGTACCGCTTTTGAGTTTACCCGTAGATAAAGAAAGCATTGTTTTAAAACGACCATAATCAGTAGCTTCCATCTTAACAGAGCCACCTTTATTCATATCAGTAGTTTTTGTAATAATGTTGATTGTGCCACCTACTGAGTTGATAGCTAATTTAGAAGCACCTAGTCCTCTTTGTACCTGTATAGTTCTTGTGGCATCACCAAGTCCAGCCCAGTTTGACCAATAAACCCATCCATTTTCCATGTCGTTAACAGGAATACCATTGATCATCACAGCAACATTTCTTTGATCGAAACCACGAACATTTATACGGGCGTCTCCAAAACCACCACCTGTTTTTGTTACATAAACATTAGGCGTTGCTTTCATGATTTCAGGAAATTCCTGACTACCTAAATTATCTTCAATTGTTTTAGCATCAATTGTAGATACAGCAACAGGTGTTTTTCGGCTAATAGCTACTGATGCAAGTACATTAACCTCATCGAGACCGATAGCACTCGATTTAACCAGTATCGTTCCAAGGTTATAGGTTGATCCGTCTTTTACAGAAATGTCAGTGACATTAGTTTCGTAACCTACAAAACGCACTGCGAGTTTGTGATCACCTGATGGTACAATAAGCAAAAAACTGCCATCAAGATTGGTTGTTACGCCAATGGTGGTACCTTCAATTATTACGGTTGCTCCAATTAGAGTTTCATCAGTGTTTACGTCTTGCACAACACCTCTTACAACTCCCTGAGCAAATGTGGCAGCAGTAAAAATTACCATTACCATCATTGTTAAAAGTAAAGTTTTTCGTTTCATAAGCCTAAATTTTTGGTTTGTTAGAATTAATAACTATTGATTTTGTAGTAAAAATATAGAATTGCTTAGGGTTTAATTATAGTATAGGATTAATAATTATTAACAATTGTTAATAATCTTAGTACTCATTTTCTGGTGATGGATGTAACTTTAACAATCTCAATATTTTATTGATTTTGGCATACTTATAGGTATTTGAAATATGCCACTAGGCTAAGTCAAATTATTTTTCAATGCTCTATGAATGAGATTATTGGTAAGCTACTTATTATCAATTATAATAAGGATGTGTTGATTACCATAACGCAAAAATTAATCAAAAGTTGATTTTTAGACTAAATGTTAGATTACGACCAAATGACCAGAATCCTGTAAAAGTCTCCAAATCATGGTTAACACCATCTTCGCCAAGTACTATGTATTTGTTATTTAGAATGTTATAGGCGTTAATTTGTAATTTTCCATGGTAACTACCAATACTAAATGGAAACCCCAGATACGCATTAACAATACCATAAGCCGGTAGCTGAAATGGTTGAGATAAGTCGTTGGGGTTATTTCTATTTGTAGGATTAAAATCGGCGTACATGCCATCAAGATACTGGTATTCAGCTTTCAGTAAAACTGATCTAAGAATTATTACATCTGTGAAAATACCAAATTGTTGCTGAGCAGTGCCTCCGATATGTAGATCTTTTGCATAAACATTAACTGTATCGACAGGAACATTATTATCATTAAATAATGTTGCAACTACATTATTTTGCCATGTGAAATTACCAATCGAAACCCAGGTGCCAAATTTGAAGTTCCTGTGAATGTCCATTTTTAACTCAAATTCTAAACCCTTATGAAGTGAATTAAGTCCGTTTATCATCGCTCTTGTTTGGGTATTATCTTCCAGTTGAATATATTCATTTGACAACATGGAAACATTTTTACGTGACGTTGTATAAAAATTAAGATTTGCATTAATATATCTCCATGCAAGTTTATATCCAATCTCTAAAGTGTTAACATTTTCATTTTCTAAGTCTGCAACAACAACATTTGTGTAATTTCCAAATACATACTTAAAATATGGTGCTCTTGAAATATTTGATGCATTGACATAAACTGATTGATACTCATTAAGGTTATACAGGAAGCCTGCTCTTATATCAAATCCGGGCTTTGTAACAACTTCACTGCCTGTGTTTTCAATATAATTAAACCGGTCAACTCTTTTATACCAGTTACTGTTTGCACTAGCTGAAATAAATGTATTGATCTTGGAATTGTTATAAACCAATTGAGCATAAGCATTGGCAAAATTAATTATTGAGTTATTGTCAACATGTATTATATCACCCACAGTTTTTATTTGGTTTCTGCCGGCAACACCTGCCAACGACCAAGCGTAATCCTCAATAAAAAATTTGCCTCCAAGAAGATCATCAACCTCTTCTCTTACAAATGAATTAAAATAACGATAATGTATTCCAGCCAAAAATCTAACATTTTCATTTATTGTATGTTCAAAGTTTGCCATTAGTCCTGTTTGAACATGACTTGCTAAAAAGTTAGTTTGTGCGTTAATTGAATATCCAGTTACAGTTTCGCCGTTGGCAAGAGTATAGGTTTCCTCGTTAGTAGCATTATTTTCATAAATCTTTGCCCAATCAATTTGTCCAGCGTAATCGCGATATGAGAAAATGGAAGGGGCATAATTAAAACTTTCTGACCATCTTCCACCTCCATAGCCAATTGATAGGTATACTGACGTTGATAGAATATTTTTATCGTTGATTTTGAATTCGTCATTAACACTCAAGAAAGGTTTGTGATAGAAATTTTCAGATGCATTTTTTATACTACCATTAATTCCACCCCAATCTTTATTGAATCTCAAACCTTTAGTGATTACTTCTTCGTTAGTCAATTTTAATGTTCGCTGTCCGTGTCGTTGTGGTGCTCCAATTAAGTTTATAGTGAGATTGTGTTTATCATTAATACTTTTATAAGCTGTAAAAAAATATGAAAACGATTTAACATACGTAGCATCAACATACCCCTTTCCGCTTCCAACACTTAGCATTAGTGAAGTATTCCATCCATTAGTTAATTGCCCGCTGTTTATTGCAACACTGGTACTTATATTTCCATAGCTTGTTACCTCAAAATTGATTGACCCACTTTTTTGTTTTTGGGCATTGCGTGTAATTATATTAACACTAGCACCGATTGAATAAATAGACGCATTTGTAAGTCCCGGCCCTTTTTGAATTTGAATCTCAGCAGCGGCATTGCCAAGCCCAAGCCAGTTACTCCAATAAACTAAACCGTTTTCTTCACCATTTATTGGAATCCCATTTAGTAGTAAACTAACATTTTCTTGTTGGAAGCCACGAATGCTTAATTTTGCATCACCACTGCCACCTCCATCTCTAATGCTAAAAACTCCTGGAACAGTTTGCATTACTAATGGAAGAGGGCGGTCACCTAGCTTTGTCTCAATGCTTCTTGCACTGATGCTTGAAATACTTAGCGGTAATTCAACTTCATTAGATAAACCTGCATTAACGGTAATTTCATCAATGGAATAAGGTTGGGGTTGCATTGTAATAGCACCTAAATCGATTTCACGACCCTTACTTATCTTTAAATTAAAGGAATTTTGTTTGTAACCAATTGAAGTTAAAATTAGATAGACTTTATCTTTTTTTACTTCTAGAATAAATGTTCCATCAGATGATGATGTCGTTCCTGCAGTTTGATCCTCAACTCTAATATTTACATTATGAATTGGAGTGAGAGTTTCTTGATCAAGGATTTTTCCAGTTATAACAAACTGTGCAAATGTGCTCGTCGTAAAGCAGATAATAGCGATAAGTAATGTGATTTTTTTGTTCATTGATTTAATATTTTTATTGTTTATCCGAATTACACGGGGCATAATAAAAATATCACAATGAAAATAACTAGCGCTGTTGCCCAGCAAGACATTAAACCAGTTATCTGGTAATCATTACAATACACCTATTCTTCTACCATCCAGACTCTAACTGTCGGCTCCGGAATTATACCGGATCAGTCCCGTAAAAAACGGGAGTCGCGGACTATTACCGCCGGTAGGGAATTACACCCTGCCCCGAAGAATTTGTTGATGCAAAGATATTTGTTTTGTTTAAGATGGCAATAGAAACACAACTAAATCTTCAGCTAGTTTTCTATTTTTATCCTATCTAAATAGTGATGAAGACTTAGTTATTTCTGATAATCAATTATGCATTTTCTAGACTGTATGCTGACGGATTTTGTAATGTTTAAATCAGATGCTAACCCATGGATAATAATAAAAAATAACTTTTCTATTTTGGATCAACAATGATTCTTTTAATGATCCGAAGCTTATGGGTATATATTTTTCGTTTCTCATTATAGATTCCTTGGTGATCGATAGTGTCAATTCTAACTTCACCGGAAGCATGAATTATTTGTTTATTATCAATAATAATACCTACATGTGTTATTTTTTCATCCGCATTATCGAAAAATGCAAGATCGCCTGCCTTTGCTTCATTTACAAAATTAATAGTTTCACCAACTTCAACCTGCTGCTGAGAATCACGTTTTAAAGGTACGCCAATCATGCCAAAAACGACTTGTGTAAATCCTGAGCAATCAATACCAAATGGAGATCTACCTCCCCATAAATACGGAGCACCAATATACTTTCGAGCAATTTCTATAAGATTATTTCCGGTGGGTTCAGGAATGTCTGTTTGAATATTTCCTATTACAGAATATTTATTATCAATAATTGTAATTGAATTGTTTTGGTAATTTGGTAACCGACTACCTAACACGAGATTTATTGATTTACCGTTTTGTGTAGTTGCTTTCCCACAAATATCAGAAAAGAATACAGTTTCGTCATCATTTAATCTTTCAAATTGGTGTTTTCCAATTAATGTAAATTGTTTTTCGTCGACCCAACCTTCGTAGCCATCATGTGATGTGTTAATTAAAAACCAATTGTCTTTAATATCAATGATAATTACTAAATCGCCGAAAATCAGCTGGTTAATCATCTCACTTTGATCAGAAGGATGTTTTCTGACAGGGACAATCGATAACTCACAAATACCATATTTCATCATTGGCTCAAAAAATATATTTTATAATTTATTACTAACTAACAACGTTTGTTCTTTTGATTAAATTTGTTTCGTCAAATGAAGTAACATGCATTCACTTTTTTCAAAAATACAACATAATTATTACGAGATATTAAAGGTGCTCATTTTTATTTTGGCAATTGTAATAGTGCTGTGGGTGAGCCCTAAAGAGAGTATGTTTAAGTACGAATTCCAGATAGGTAAACCTTGGAGTCATAGCGACTTGATTGCACCCTTTGATTTCGCAATACTTAAAACAACTGAGCAAATAGACACAGAAAAACAGCAGATTTTATTAGATTTTATCCCATATTTTAGATATGATGATGAAATTGCTCAAACAGGTGAAACACAATTAATTGAGAATTTTGGAATTGCATGGGAATCGCGCTCAGCCGATACTGTAGATGCAGATTCTGCACGATTTCAAAGTTTTTTGTTAAAATTATATAAGCGATTTGAAAGCCGGGGAATCATTCGATTCAACAAAGTAATTGAAGGAAAGGATAAATTCATGCAACTCCGGCTTATACAGGGTAATGTTGTTGCTGAAACTACCTTGGGGCAACTTTATGATGTTAGGACCGCTATCGAGTATGCTAATGAAAAAATTAAAAATATGGGTGTTGCAGATAGTATATTGTTACTTAATGTAATATCTCAGTCGCTTGTTCAGAATGTAATTTATGATGAAAGTAAGAATCAAGCTGAGCAGGAGGAATTACTTAATGGTGTATCTACAACCCATGGCCTTATTCAAAAAGGTGAGCTAATCATTTCAACTGGCGAACTTGTAACACCGGAAAAGTATCAAACCCTTATTTCATTAAAATATGATTATGAAGAAGATTTAAACACTTCCGATTCGAGAATGTTTATAATCGCAGGTATGATTTCGCTTGTATCCCTTATGTTTTTAGTTCAATATTTGTTTATTAAGTTTTACAGAAAAAGGTTTTACGATCAAATTAAATATATCGTACTGATACTATTATCACAATTGATATTTATTGTTATTTCCGATTTTGTATTCATTACATTTCCAAACTGGACCTATTTAATACCTTTTGCACTATTGCCAATTGTTATTTCTGCTTTTCTGGATGCTGGAATTGCAATATTTGTTTATTTGGTAACATTAATGTTACTTGGGTTTTATGCACCAAACAGTTTTGAGTTTTTCTATACTCAGGCAATTGTTGGATTAATAGCGGTGTTCTCGGTTAAAAAGTTAAGCAAACGATCTGATTTATTCAGGGCAACTTTGCTGGTTTTTTTAACATATTTCCTTGTTTACATTAGCATGATGCTTATACAGGAAGGCAATCTTGATAGTTTCTCCTGGCGATTATTAGCATATTTTGGAGGCAGCTCTATTCTTATTTTACTTGCTTTTCCGTTGATTTTTATTTTCGAGAAATTGTTTGGTATTATAACACAACTTACCTTGTTGGAACTTTCAAATACCAATAATCCGCTATTGCGTGATTTAAGTATAAAAGCACCAGGAACATTTCAACATTCACTACAGGTTGCTAATCTTGCATCTGAGGTGTTGTACGAGATAGGTGGAGATGCATTACTCGCTCGTACAGGAGCATTGTATCATGACATTGGAAAGATGAAGAATCCGATGTATTTTGTTGAAAACCAGGTAGCTGGATATAATCCCCATGATGAATTAAGTTACGAAGAAAGTGCCAAAATTATAATAGGGCATGTACTCGGTGGAATTGAAATGGCCCGGAAAGAACCCATTCCTGAGCAAATTATAGATTTCATTCGTACACATCATGGCACACGTAGGGTCGAGTATTTCTATAAGCTTGAGCGTAAACTAAATCCTGGAATGGAAATAGATCAAAGTGAGTTCACTTATCATGGTCCGGCTCCGTTTACAAAAGAAACCGCTGTTGTAATGATGGCCGATTCAGTTGAAGCTGCATCAAGAAGTATTTCAGAACCTGATGAACAAAAAATAAGTGATTTGGTTGAGAATATTTTTCTTTCACTTATGGATAATGGACAATTTCTAAATGCAGATATCACCATGAAGGAAATAAACCTTGCCAAGAAAGTACTTAAGAAAAAATTGCTCAACATACATCATGTCAGAATTAAATATCCCGAGTGATCAGTTAATTGTTTTGGTCAATTTCAAAATTTCTTGACATCACAACTCAACTATAATTTTAGTGACTTTAAATAATTCTTTGTTTCAGGACCTAAGTTAAAAAGAAGATCGATAATGCTTAGGTTTGGTATAAAATTAAATTTAGCTGCAAAAACCTGGGTATACTCTTCGAAATTTTTGAATTCCCCTTCTAGTTTTGGAGTTATAGAATATCTTGTATCAATAATCAGCTTGTCTTGTCCAGGCATAGAAAATGTTTCAGAATACGCAATCTTACAATTTATTCCAATTAGCTTTAAAATCACAGTTGTAAGATCAGTATTAAAGTCAAGCAGATTATTATAACTACCAGTAAAAAATCCTTTTAACTCATCTTTGTAGTACAAAAAGAAGGGGGAACTACTATATGCAGAACTTATTGCTCTCCAGTGATTTGTAAACCATTGACTCGAATTTATTATTGTTACGTCTTTTGTTTTTGTATTATTTCCGTGAGGTTTATTTACAGGTATCGATAGATTTATAATACCATTCGCAGAAAGTATCTCGCACCTGTTTCGATAGGTTTGTTTAGGATATGTTTCTTCTTTTTCAATTATTATATTCGAGCAGCTAAATAGAAATGCCATATATGCAATAGGCGGCAAATATGCAGTTGACATAAGTATTACAGAATCAGGTTGCATGAATCTATTTTCAGATTTAATCATCAAAAATAATACAAAAAAAACAGGCTTTTAGAATAAAAACCTGTTTGCAAATCTTGAAATTTAAGATTAGTTTTTCTCATTTAAGAGTACATCGTTAATAGCTTGTATTAAGGTTTCTTTTGGAAGTGCACCCTGAGACATTTGAGGTTGTCCCTCAGCAGGGCAAAATAATATAGATGGAATACTACGGATTCCAAAAGCAGCAGCTAATTCGGTCTCTTCTTCAGTATTTACTTTGCCTTTGTATTCTGTTGATAGTTCCTCAAGAATTGGAGCTACAATTTTACATGGTTGACACCAGTCAGCATAAAAATCAATGATACAAGGTAGTTCACCTTCAAATTTCCAATCTTTATTTTGTTCGTAATTAAAAACTTTTTCGTGGAAGGTCTTTTTAGTTAAATGTTCCATTTTAATAATTCTGTTATAATTTATTATTCTTTTTATTTAATAGTTCTTTTTCAATCATTCTGATATAATCGGCTTTTGGTAAAGCACCAGTTTGCATCATTGGATCCCCTTCCATTGGAGATAACAATACAGCAGGTATACTTCTGATACCAAATACCCCGGCTAATTTTTTTTCTTTTTCTGTATCGATTTTGTAAATCTTAACTTTTCCTTCATATTTTATTGCAAGTTCATCCATAATTGGAGCAACCATTCTGCATGGTCTACACCAATCAGCATAAAAATCGATTACACATGGTACTTCGCCTTTATAAACCCATTCAGTTGAGTTTTTTTCGAAATCCCAAACTTTTTCTTTAAATGTTTCATATGTTAAATATTCGGGAGTTACTTCATCTGAAGTATTAGTTTCAGTTGCATCTCCTTCATTTTCAATTGCAGGTTTGTCAACTTGCTGATTACCCTGAATATTTCCACAGCTCATAAGCCCAAATGAAATAAGCAAAATTGTAATTACACTTAATTTCCTCATATATAATATTTTATAGTTTATTCTCATTAAAACGGGGCAAAGATAATAAATTTATATAGCACATTAGTATCACTTTGTTATCTTTGTTGACAATAATTATTCCAAATCTTATAATTGACAGTTTTTATTGAGATAAATGGGAAAAAGTGATGAACGAAATATAGAGGCATCATCATATGCTAATCAATTTAGGTTGGTTATACCAGATGAGGCAACAAGTTTGAGACTACTTTCTGACATAAAGTGGAAAGATGGGTTTGTATGCTCCAAATGCGGTAGTATTAATTTTTGCAAAGGAAAGAGTGAACTTTCAAGGCGTTGTACACGTTGTAAAAAGGAAGAGTCAGTTACTGCACATACTATCTTTCACAGATGTAAGATCCCTTTAAACAAGGCTATGGAGATTGCATATCTTGTGTGTAATGTCGCTGCCATTTCGTCATATGAAATTAGCCGACAGTTAGACATGCGTCACATGACTTGCTATGGGTTTCAAAAAAAAGTAATTGCATGTCGCAATGGAAAGAATGACGACAAACTCTTGAAGAGTGTACTGTCAAGTGTTCGGGAGAGGATTGATAGTTACTCGTGATGTATGCCTTGTGAGTTGAACAGTATCTACATCGTATTAGCCTAATCGAAAAAAAAGAGGCACAACCTTTCTGAAGTGCCTCCTTTAACTATTTTTTAAAGTTAAGATTAACTTATTTCAATACTATCTTTCTGTCAATTTTTGCATTATCGCTAATTATACTCAACAGATAAATACCTTTTGAATAACCGCTAATATCAAAGCTATTGTTGTACTGGTCTGAAACCGCATTCATTTCTTCGTTAAATATAACCTGTCCGCTAACACTTATAAGTTTTACTTGAATATTGCCCTGTTTCTCAGCATTAAATTTTATGTTAAGCATACCGGTTGTAGGGTTAGGATAGATAGAAAGGTTTTCAACGGTGGTTTCTTCAAAGCCAACACCATCAATACTATAATCAATTGACCAACCTTCGTCTCTCACAGTTGAGTTTGTACTCCACATTAGTAACACAGCATTGGTTTCAACAACAATTGGATCAGGTAGCGTATGGCCTGAGTATTCTCCTATTTGTGATCCAGTAGCACCATTATAAACCCTAATCTTATCATTTCCTTCTTCTGTGGCCATGGCAGTAAAATCAAGACTGTACCTTACAGCTTCAGGATGGCTTAGGTTGTAGACGCAACTTGTTGCATTATCGTAATAAAAGTTCAAACTACCATCGCTTATTGTACCGAATGGGTCACTAAATACTTGTGAAGTGCACCATACTGGAAGTTGAGAAGTATACTCTGCCTTAAAGCCTTCACCTGTACCAGTAGAGCTAAATGTAAAATACAATTGGTTACCACTTGAAGTAATGTCAGACGGCAGACTGTTACCGGAAAACTCACCCAATAAATCAGCACTCTCATCGCTACCATCATAAACACGTAATATGTCACTACCGGCAGTATTAAATTCGATAAATGAAATAGTAACACTTGTGACTGAATCTGTTTCATTTTGGGGAGAGATTAACCAAGAAGCATCCATCCCGGTTGGGTAATCTTCAATTGGCCCACTACCATCAGTAAATGAACCAACAAATGTAATAAGATCAGTTTGTCCAGCAGCAATATAAGGATATGCCGGATCGGAAGGATAAATATTTCTTACCATTCCCTGATATGTGTTAAAACCATTTACGTTTTGTAAAGAGTAGTATCCATTACCTGAGCCACTCCATCCAAAATTAAAATGATAGTAATTCATTCCCTGATAACCATCGCAAACAAATGCATGTCCACCGCTAGTTGATTGGCCTGAATAATACATTGGTCTGAGGTTGTCCAGTTCTGTCTGCATCATGTTTTCCCAAGTACTATTTGGATAACTATTTTTTGTTAAGTACTGTACACTTGATTGATAATTAAAATAGTGAATAAGGGCATAAGGAACATCATTGCTATAGGCTCCAGAACCATCTCCTCCGTACATCATCTCAACTCCAACACCTGCGTGGAAACCAATTTCTGCAATTTCCCATATATAATTGTTATTGATAACATCTGTCATGCAATTCCATTCATAATTAGCCTCACCAAAGTTGGCACTAATCGCACCATACGGAGCCCAATAGTACGTATTTGAACCTGATCCTTGAAGTGGATATCTCCAATAATGCATGATCATCGACATGCAAGTAGCAACACAACCAACATAAACATGTCCACCTGGACCTGACGCATCAACAGGACACAAGGCATTGTAAGGGTTGTCCTGATTCCACATGTTAGTTAAAAGCGGATCAATGTCGCGATCGCCTCTTAAATTGAAAGTCGTTGGATTGTTACTTGAATAGTTATTCCACTTTTCAATTATATCTTCTTCAGCAGCAAGGTCATTTTCACGAATAAAACCTACCTGGTCTACATAAGATTGCATCCAGCTATGGAAACTTTCTATTTGGTTATCAAGTGCAGGGAAGTTTCCTGCAAAATTATAACCAAGTACCGGTGTCATAACATCATCAGCTGCTACAACAACCCATCCTTCTTCAAAATTGATTACATAATAAGCCTGGTCTACAAGGTAAGACTCAGAAATATTTAAATCGTAATAGTTTATTGCTTCACCGTATTGATTTGATTTTTGGTACAAGAAATTTACGGCAACTTGTTCAGCTTTTGATAAGCTAACGTCTCTAGCGAATATGCTTGCAGTAAATGCAAATATCACTAAAATGCTAAGTAAAACTTTTGATTTCATTCTTAAAATTTAGTTTGAAATTAATTTGACGGCAAATTTACATAAAATTTTTTTATCAGTAAAAAACTTTTATAGTGCACTGACAAGATATTTTATTTGATAGTTGTATGATGAGGTTAACTATATTTGCCAGAGAGTAGTTGTGAGTTAAGAATTTAATAGGTTTGATGAGGTTTGTTGAGTGATTATTATGGTTGATAGTTTTTAAGTTTCTATAATCAATAACACCAATGTGGCAAGGTGAATTGCCTCCACTTGTAAGAAGGATAGGCTAGAATCGATGTTTAGTAAATTAATTTTGTTCCAAACTTTTAAGTAAAACATATTTTAACTTTAAGCAAAATAACAGATGTCAATTTTAATCGAAAACATAAAAGAACTCGTACAGGTTGAAGAAATTCCAAGGTTACTTGTGAAAGGTAAAGATATGGCTAAGTTGAAAACCATAAAAAATGCCTTTTTATTTATAGAGAATGGGATAATCTCAGCTTTTGGAAAAATGGCAGAACTAGATAAGCAAGGAATATTGTTGAGCACTGACAATGTTAAAGCTGTAGATGCTAATGGTAAAATGGTATTTCCATCATTTGTTGATTCACACACACATCTTGTGTATCCGGCCTCACGTGAAATTGAATATATCGATAAAATTAAGGGCCTGTCATACGAAGAAATAGCACAAAGAGGGGGTGGGATTCTTAATTCTGCCAAATTAATGCAGGACACTTCTGACGAAGAGTTGGTGGAAAACGCTTTAGTTAGATTAAATGAAATTATAAGTTATGGAACTGGTGCGGTTGAGATAAAAAGTGGCTATGGATTAACTGTTGAATCAGAGTTAAAAATGCTACGGGTTATAAAACGGTTAAAACAGTTATCACCTCTAACAATAAAAGCTACGTTTCTCGGAGCACATTCTATTCCAATGGAATACAGAGACAATCAGGAAAAATATGTTGATATTGTTATCAACGAAATGTTACCTCAGGTTGCTGAAGAAGAGCTTGCAGATTATATTGATGTATTTTGTGATACTGGTTTTTTCACAATTAAAGATACAGAGCGCATTTTGAATGCAGGATTGACGTACAACCTCAGAGGGAAAATTCATGCCAATGAATTGGATTATTCAGGCGGTATTCAGGCGGGTGTAAAATTTAACGCCTTATCAGTTGATCATTTAGAATATACGGGTGAAGAAGAAATTGAAGCATTGCTACAATCGGAAACAATGCCTACGGTATTGCCGGGTGCTGCTTTCTTTTTGGGAATGAAATATGCCCCGGTTCGGAGAATGATGGATGCCGGATTACCAATTGCTCTTGCAAGTGATTTTAATCCCGGATCCTCACCTTCAGGGAATATGCAGCTTATAGTTTCGATGGCTAGTATATTGTGCAAAATGCTTCCCGAAGAGGCCATCAATGCTGCTACAATTAACTCTGCTTATGCAATGGGAATAAGCAATGAAGTTGGTAGCATTGCATTGGGTAAAAAGGCAAATGTATTTATAACTACTGAGATTCCGTCCTATCAATACATGCCTTATTATTATGGTACGAATAAGGTTGAGACAGTAATTTTGAATGGAGAGGTTCATTCAAGTGAATGACAAACCTCAATAATTGAATCCAAAACATCCCGGAATGATTCCTGCCTCAAACGAAGAAATAAGTGTACCTGTTTGGCTGTATCTGTAAACGATTCCATTTTGACTATAATCTAAGGCATCTGAAACATATATTTCATTCCTAACTGGATCAATTCCTAGTGAATAATAATTTCTGTTGTTCTCATTAATGATTGCTTCATCGGGTAGTTCAATATCGGAAATCGACATACGATACACACCGTTGTTAAGAAAATAGAGTGTGTCGCCCGTACTATTAATGCACAAATTATCTGGATTTTGGAGGATATTATTAAACAAAATCTTCTTTTGAACCTCCAACGTGATTGGATTAACTTGCCACAATGTTGGCATTTCGTCGTTCATAAACCCACCACTACATAGTACCCACAAAAAGTTATACTTGTCAATTACCATACTATTGGGCTCAATACCAACAGTTATTGAATCAAGAAGAGCATCTGTGTCTGAATCAATTACAATAACAGAATTATTAATTTTTGTTTGATTGTAAGCCGACCAGTTTGCTGCCATTATCCGATTACCAGACTTTACCAGACAATCACTGGTCCTCCCTACTTCTATTGTGCCAATTATTTCGTAGCTAGTTGGATTAACGATGGTGATTTCAGAACTATAAAGATCAGACACATAGGCCTTTTGATCATCTACAAATATCATTTCACGAGGTGAAATCAGGCCGCCAATTTTACCCTCAAATTCCAAAGTTTCACGATTAACACCGTAAATTATACCTGAATTATTTATTGCCAGATAAACTATGTTTTCGTTAATAGTGATACTTTGAGCCACATCACCAAGAGGTGCATCATTGATCTTATAAAACAAATTGGTGATAATTTCGGATGTAGAGGGGTCGTAATATGACAATGAAGAATTGGCAACGGAAAAGTTACCCTCGTTAACTATAAATATACCACCAGGATATATTTTAATTGTATCAGGATCTGTATCTTCTTTTTTCGAACACGAAATTAATCCTGCAATTATTAGTAATAAAACAACTCTTTTAACCATAATTAAATTTTACAATTCAATGATATTTCAAAATTTCTACCCGGCATAGCCCGCCAGAGTACTGCCTGATAATCAACGTTAAATACATTATATATTTTAAATCTTATATCAAAACCTGCTTTTTTTAGCATAAATTTCTTTCCAACAGAAATATTGTTTAGCATGTAACTGGGAAGTATAAATGGAGAATTCTTATCCTTGTTTAGTGATGTGTTTCTGGAGCTGGTAAACGACAAACTCCAATTTACATAGTAACCCCTTGTGCTAATATTTAAAAATCCGTTAGCTGTATGCATAGGGACATAAATCAACTGAATATTAGATAAACCACTAATTTTTGCGCTGTCACTATTACGTGTAGTTCGTGTAACAGCGTATTCACCAAAAAAGCTATATAAAATATTCCTGTACTTACCTTTAATTTGGCAGGATAATTCAGCTCCTCTGGAAAGGACTTTAGGGATATTTTCAGGATGCCAATCTATATAGTCACCTGGCTCCCATATTATCCAATTATTAACTGACGAAATATATGCACTACCGCTTACCGTAAGCAAATTCTTATTGTTAAGCTTTAACGAGTAATCCAGACCTGCCTCTGTTTGTAAACTCTGCTCAGGTTTGAGATCTTCATTTCCATTGGGATACCAGTACAAATCATTTAAGGATGGCAGATTATAGTTTCGTGAAACATTAGCTCTGATATGAAGATCATGCCTAGCAAATGGCTTGTAATTTATTCCAATCATTGGCATCAGAGGTATAAATTCGGAATCCGATACCTCAGCACGAACAAGAGCCTCAGCAGTAAACTTTTTCTTAAAGGTCTTTTTCAGGCTGACATAGCTACTGATCTTGTGTCGTTGTTTTTTTTCGATATAGTTATTACTAATCACATTTTCCCGCAGTAATTCTATACCTGCTTTCAAAATAAAAGTGTTAACTAACTCAGTTGAAACATTCCCTATAAACGAATAACTTTCTACGAGGTTTTTGGAGTCTATTAGCGAATCGGATGTTTGAAGGTAATAATCCAGTTCCTCATAAAAATATGCTGCTTTTGCCTCCCACTGTGTTTTTGATGTATTAAGTTCCCATTGTAATATATTTCTCGAAGAAAAATCTTTTTGCCATTCCCGATGGTTTCCTCCCTTTTCAACGTTGGTCATTATCTTGGGAATAGTTCTATTGTTCCATTGATTCCATGTAATAAATTTTATTTGTTGCTTACCAGATATCTTATAAGCTAATTGTTGAGTAAATCCGTTAACTACAAAATCTGCATCAGTCTGGATCATTTCTTTTCCAACAGGAAGTAAAGCATTGTTATAATATTGAAAATCATTTACCGATGATTGTCGTACAAAATGTGTACTTGAACTAATCCTTTCCTTTTTAAGATTTAGGACTGCCGAAGTAAGATATGTGTTAAAACTACCAATTGACTGGTGAATGCTAAAAATAGAATTAGTTTGATCTATTTTACTCTTTAAGCTCACGCTTCCACCGAGAGCACCACTTATTTCAATTAACGAACCTCCTCCGTAATTCAATTCAACCTCATTAAAAAATGAATTCGGAAGCAGAGAAAAATCTGTTTGCCCTAGCATTGGTGAATTTATATTGAACCCTTCCCACAGTACTTTTGTATGAGATGCTCCTGTTCCTCTGAATGAAACTGTTGAAAGAGTACCTCTGCCATACGATTTTACGAAAACAGGAGTAAATGCTGCCAATAGTTCACCAATATCCTGTAAGTTTAGTTCATTTCGTTTGATTGAATCGATGGTAGTAACTTTTGTTGTTGAGTTTAGGTCATCGAGATTACCTATTACTTCTAACTCGCTGAGCAGCAGTGTATCATAAACAGACTGACTTTGTGTATTTAGTGCTAATAAAAGACTTGTTGGTACTATAATCAGATATTTAAGAAATGTATTGGGCATGAAATTCTATTTCTTTACCAACTTAACTGTATATAAACTATTTTCACTAGATATATTAACAATGTATAATCCATCAGGTAATAGTTGAGTATCAAAGTAATTGTTGTTGGGGTTACTATATTCTGATAAAAGTTTACCACTCATATCTGTTACTTTGACATGTAAGATTTTCTCATCCATTGCAATTTTGAAATAATTGTTTACTGGATTTGGGAAAATAATTCCACTTGCATTTTTAACAACTTCCGTTACTGCCGTATTATCACGATTATGGATTACTCCAACTGCATCGAGATCAAAGCCTCCCACATCGAAAGGCGTAGGCCAAGGATCATTAATAATTTTCCCTTCTGAATCATAGGATGCATAATCAACAAAAATGCAGCCAACCACATCAATAACCCTGACAGAAATAATATTCGTTAGGTCGAGTCCTTCTATATCTTTTAATTCTGATAAGTCAAAAGGAACTCCGAACATAGTTCTGTACTTTCCAGCTAGATTATTAATCTCACGGGCATCAATAAATCCAAATGTTTCTATTTGCACCTCTTGTTGTGTTTTTGATATTGAGTTAAATCTATGATAATCAATACCATTGGAGCTTACCTCAACAAACGCAAGTTCAAGAAAATCATCTGAAAACGAATTTTCAAATACTGCAAAATCCCATCCCGGACCATCAGATATTGGGATATTAAAATTTAATATTGCCACTCCGCCATCTCCGAGACTAACTACATCATTAGCAGCTTTTGATACACCATTATCATCAATACCAAAACTTGCATAACCATATGAATAGTCCGAAATGTCAATCAATCCTCGTTCAACAATACATTCGTTAGCCCAATCAACAAAAACATTACTGTCGGCATGAATAGCAGTAGTACCTTGTTGCCCAGCTGGTGGTGCATATTGAGCTTGTAAAGTATTAGCATAGCTGATAAATAGGAATATAGAGATTATGAAATAAATATTTTTCATGTCAGATAGTATTAGAAGTTGATAGCAAAGTTTTACACCATATTATATCTAAGGAGGTTGATATTATTTCTTAACGAAAGTACTTGTTATCTTTGCTTTATCCGTAGACAATATCAAAAAGTATAAGCCGTTATCAAGCACACTAATATCAATAGTTTCAGAACCAGTTTTCAAATTAATATTATCGCTCATAAGCAAGCGACCTCTTATATCTATAATCTTAAATTTATCAACAGATATTCCATCTATGGCTTCAATGGTAATTATTCCAGATGAAGGATTAGGATAGATTTTAATTTTATTTTCTGAATAAACATCAGATATTCCTGTATTATCTCGGTAATCAATAGCCATTGCATTAGGTGAGATACCTGCCTCAAAACTACCTGTTTCATCCCCCTGTAGGTTATAAATTGTACCTTTGCCAACGGTAGTATAATCAGTAGTTGCTATATAAAAAAGATTGTTGAGTGTATCAATTACAGTGCCGGCTATTGATAAGGCGGGAGCTTCAATCACAGCAGTGTCAGAAACAGAAAAATCGGATAGGTTAATAGAACCTACAGTGCCATTCATTACAATATAGAGTGTGTCATCTTTTACCCCAACACTGCTCTCAATTTTTCTATTTATCAAATGCGATTCTATGTGTGAACCAATCATATTCATTACTGAAATATAGCCTGTTGTGGCATTCCAGGCAGAAATATTTACTGACATAATTTTGCCATCATAATAGTATAAATCAAAAATCCCGCTACCAAGTGTGTCAAAATTAATTTCATCCACCAACGTATAATCTAACAGACTAATTATTGCAATATTGCCGACAGTGCTAGTCCAACCTCCAGGGACAGCTACATAGGCAAGTTCATCAACAACTAATAATCCTGCTGATTCACCCGAAATCTCACCAATACTGGCAACAAGTGTAAGATCTTCAGCTGAGTATACCTTTGCAAAATTTTCTGTAGCTGGATATTGAAATGAGGCTAGAAGTACATCATTATTTAGTAACAACCTGAAAACCCCAATTGCTTCAACAGCAGCAACTTTTTCGTAGGTGTCGATATTAAACTTAACAATTGAATCCTGAGCAGCCACATAGGCCCAATGCTCATTAATTACAATATCCTGGATACTTTGGGTATGTATACTTCCAAATGTGGTTGTGGCCCCATTATCAGGCTTGAATGAGGCGATGGATACAAAATCATCAGGGTTGGCCCAATCACCGCCGGAGCCAACAATTACCTGGTTAGTAATCCAATGCTGAGCAACTATATTAGTTGCGCAAAAAACGGACATTATGACCGTTAAAAATAATAAGTAGTTTTTTTTCATAAAAAAAGCTTTAAGGTTAAAAATTAATTAATTAAACCTCAAAACTTTACAGGAAAAGATGAAATTACATAACTAAGAAATCACCTTGCTTTTATCCCGAAAGCTTTGATTAATAATACTAAGGCAGGTCTTCTGACTCGCTCGCTTTTGAGGCCTTCCCGTCCGCCTAAGGCGGGCAGTGACCTGGTTTCAAAAGCTGTATTTGAGCTTACAGCAGCGGGAACTGTACAGGTTTCACACCTGTTTCCCTATTAAGTCATCCATCAGGTCAGATGGAATTGACACCCAAGTGGGAACAAATGTAAAGAAATTAATGCACAATTAAATCATCATGATGAAAAAAATATAATGTAGTTTTACAATCGTTGATTCATAATAACTGAAATGAAGATAATAATCCAAAAATCATATTTCATTAATGTTCAATTATATAGTATGAATTTTACTGTGAGTATAATGGATATAAACGCAATCGGGTTGTTATTAGCTATTAGTTAACTGCAAGTCTTGCAAAATTATTAGGTCTAAATATGCTAATAGACTCAAAAATATTAAACTAATCACTACAAGTAATATGAATAAAAAGTATATTATAATTATTTCTAGTTTTCTATTATTTGTATACGGGTGCAAGAAAGAGACTGACGACGTTAATTGGACAATAAATGAAATAGTTGTTACTTTCAGATTGGAGTATGATTCAATAAACCAACTAATAAAATATTCTTATTTTAGAAATAATGCACTTCATTACTATGTTACTTTCAATTATTCAGACACTTCTCTGATTCAGAAAAATTTTAATATTAATTCAGTAGAAACAGCGAAGACAGTATACTTACTAGATTCAAATATTCGTGCTGTGAAGTCTATCTCAAGCTATACAACAAATAATATTGACACCATTGAATACTCATCATCGGGATTTCCTCGTAAGATTAAAAGCAGAAATTCTGATACATTATATTTTAAAGACAATGGAGAAGATATTATTTCAGAGAACGTTTTTGTTCTCTTTAGTAATTATGCTTACTCAGAAGCGTTATGCAAAGTAAGTCTACCGGATGATTTTATGTTGTTTAACGATGTAATCCCATCATTTACAGGAGCATTTGGGAGTGTAAATCAACACTTAGTAAGCAGTACTTCTGGTTTTATAGGTGGCCCTGGAAGTTCAAGTTATAGTTCTAGATTTGAATATACATTTGATTTAGAAGATTACGTTACTGAGGTAAAAAAATACCACAAATCTACTCCTCAATCTGGAACTATTAGTATTTTTAAATATGAGTATATATTCGAGTAAAATGGGTTACAAAAAACCAGCAGTTAACAAAAGCGTATACACCATAGCCACAGCACAGGATTCGTATGCCAAGAAATAGTAAATTTGAAATAAAAATAAAACTCAAAAACAATTAATAGCGGCTACGGTGCATCGCAGAGCCGTTTACGGTCATTAATGATCTAAATATTAAAGAAGATGAAAAAAATTACACTTTTAATTCTAATGTTGCTTTCTATCTTTTCTTCACAAGCACAAAATAATGATGTCAAGGGAAGTAAAGATTATGATTTGTTTAACAGAATGCCAGATTACAATATCAGAAATTATTGGGATTATCAATTTGATGCTCATGAATTCTTGATATCTGAGGATCAAAATAAAGTTATCGAAGGCAGGAAAATAATCATTCGTTTTGAACACCAAAATGCTAATGACAGGAATGTGAAAAAGCCATCATATTTACAAATCCTTAGAAATTATTCTACCGCAATAAAAAAAGAAGGTGGTGAAATTTTGTTCGAACATAGAAATGCGAATGTTGGGTATTACTTTCTTAAAACTTTACAAGGTAAAGAGGTGTGGGTTGAAGTTACAACAGCACCAAACATTGGAAGACGATATACATTGACTATTATTGAAAGAGAACCAATGAAACAAGACATTGTGATTAAAGCAGATTTGATAAAAGAAAAAATTCAAATTGAAGGTAAAATAGCTATTTATGGAATTTATTTTGATGTAGGTAGTTCCATAATAAAACCAGAGTCTAAGGAATCATTGGAACAAATTGCATTATTTCTGAAAGAAAATTCTGATATCAATTGTTGGATTGTAGGCCACACAGATTCGGATGGTTTATTTGAAATGAATAGTAAACTGTCGTTAGATCGGGCAAAAGCCGTTTCATCATATCTTCAGGGTAATTATTCAATTTTTCCGGAAAGATTGTTTGCTCAAGGAGTAGGACCTCTTGCCCCGGTATCAACGAATGATACGGAAGAAGGGAAAAAGTTAAACAGAAGGGTAGAGTTTGTGAAAAAATAAAAAACCGCCAACAAATAATATACGTCATTAAAACGAACGTTATTCAAACGCGTGGGCAAGTGTTAAAAAAATTTGAATATGACACAAAGTGTCTGAAAAACATAATTTTGTTGTTCAATCATTTTAAAATCGTTGAGCTTAATTTCTAAAAATGAGAAACATGAAAAAACTATCACCATTGTTACTGTTGTTACTTTTGTTTGTTTATTCATGTAATACGAATTCTGAAAAAGGATCAATTGAAATATGGAAAAATGAAATTCTGGAGACAGAGCAGAATTTTACACAGTTAGCGCAGGAAGAAGGTATTCCCGTAGCATTTTTAGCCTATGCCGATGAAGATGCAGTGCTACTACGAAATAACAAACTTGTTATTGGAAAAAATACTATCCGTGAATACTATGCAAATCAAGGATCTGAAGATACAAGCATAAAGCTAATGTGGAAACCTGAATTTGTAGATGTAGCTGAATCGGGAGAACTTGGATATACATATGGTTATTATACATTTTCATATATTGATTCAACAGGTAAGAAAGTAGAAAGTGATGGCGTTTTTCATACAGTTTGGAAGAAACAACCTGATGGCACTTGGAGATTTGTTTGGGATTAACTAATTACTTACGATGTTCACAAATACTCACATTCATATTTTTAGGGATATTGATGTGCCCCGAAGATTTTTACCTCTGGGATTGGTACGCATTCTGGCATCAAAACCCGGCTTCTTTTTAACGGCAAAACTTTTAAATAATCTTAATCCGTTTTCTGATAATGACACATTAGATAGATATGTGAAGTTCGTTAAAATAGGAAAATTAGGTAGCCAGCAGCTTATATTTGAGAATTGTAGGAAATTTTATCCCAGTAGCACAAAGTATGTAATATTGCCTATGGATATGGCTTATATGGGAGCAGGTAAGGTTCCCAGATCATATGATGAGCAGTTATCGAAACTCTATGAATTGAAAGAAGAATATCCACAGATTCTTCCCTTTATCCATATTGACCCAAGAAGGGAAGGTGTAATAGATTTGCTTAAAAAATGTGTAGAAGAATGGGGATTTAAGGGTGTAAAGCTTTATCCCCCCACTTGGATATTTCCCATATGATGAGCGTTTGTATCCTGTTTACGAATATTGTCAGGAAAAAGGACTCCCTATTATTGCTCATTGTAGTCCGTATAATCCGGTTCGTTTTAAAGGTAGGAAGAAAGAACTTCATAAACTGTTATCCAAATCAGATACTCCAATAGTAACAAAACGGAAAAAACGAAAGGAACTCTGCTCTTATTTTACTCACCCACACAATTACAAGAAGGTTCTTGATGATTTTAAGGATTTAAAGATATGCTTTGCACATTTTGGGTCAGAGTATTTTTGGAATAAATATCTAGATGACCCTGATAGCGAGGATAATTGGTTTGTTATTATTAAAGATATGATCTCTAGTTACCAAAACCTGTATTCAGATATCTCATTTACATTAAACAATAAGGAGTTTTTTCCCGTACTTAAAGTATTATTGAGTGACGAACTAATTAAAGGGAAAGTGCTCTTCGGTTCAGATTATTATATGGTAGAAACCAAATCAGATGAGCGCAGATTCGGTTTAGATTTAAGAGCATATATTGGTGAAGAAAATTTCCTTACAATTGCTACGGAAAATCCAAATAAATTTCTGAATAATCCCATATAATAATTCATACTGATGTTATTGCAGAAATATGTATCTTTGATCCACCAAATAACCAAAATCTGTATTGAACATGAAAGCTCTTGTAAAGATCCTCCTCCTTATTCTAACTATCTCATTTTCGCTAACTAACACATCTTGTTCGAAGAAGAATCATGGATTTAACTATAAGTCGGACCCAAAGCGTGGTGCTTCATCATACGATCCGGCAGCCACAAAACATAACCCAGTTCGCAAGAAATACATAGTTAATAATAAGAGGAAAACTATATTGGGTCACGAAAAACCTATTAAAAAGTAATTATATAATTATAGAAAAAAGCGGTCTCGTATTGAGGCCGCTTTTTTTGTTCTCTTACCCCCCCGAATGAACAACTTCTTCTCAGGTTGTTGACATCGGGTTAAAATCGAAATATATTTCGTACTAATCTTCTTGCATAAATGGATACCTGTAATCAACAGGAGGCACAAAATTCTCCTTAATTGTTCGTGGTGATGTCCACCTGAAAAGGTTGAGGATTGATCCTGCTTTATCATTTGTGCCGGATGCCCTGGCTCCGCCAAATGGCTGTTGACCAACAACTGCTCCAGTTGGCTTATCGTTTATATAAAAATTACCAGCTGTCTGCGAAAGACGATTTACAGCATATTCAGTCGCATAACGGTCGTTTGAAAATACAGCTCCTGTTAATGCATATGGTGAGGTGTCATCAAGGATATCAAGTGTTTCTTCCCACTTGTCATCTTCATAAACATAAATTGTGAGAACAGGTCCAAACAACTCTTCTTCCATTGTTATATATCGTGGGTCTGTTGTAACTATGACAGTTGGCCTGATAAAATATCCCTTTGAATCATCATAATCACCACCGGCAATAATTTCAGCATCTTCATCCTTATTAGCGTTATCAATAAACATAGATAATTTATCGAATGAAGGTTTGTCGATCACAGCACACATAAAGTTTGTAAAGTCTTCCGGATCACCCATTTTAATACCATCAACCTGTGCAACAAGTTTTTCTTTAATTTCTTCCCAAAGACTTACTGGAACATATGCTCGTGATGCAGCCGAACATTTTTGCCCCTGGAATTCAAAAGCACCTCTAACCAAAGCCGTTACAACCTGGTCAGTATTAGCAGAAGGATGAACCATCACAAAATCTTTACCACCTGTTTCTCCAACAATCCTGGGATAAGTTTTATATGTTGCAATATTTGCTCCAATAGTTTGCCAAATGTGTTGAAACACTCCTGTTGAGCCCGTAAAGTGAAATCCTGCAAAATCTGGATGTTCCATTACAGCTTTACCACCTACAGGGCCTGTTACAAAAACAAGATTAATTACTCCATCAGGAAGCCCCGCTTCTTCAAAAAGATCCATCAATACTTTTGCAGAATAAACCTGAGTGTTTGAACATTTCCAAACAACTGTGTTGCCCATCAGTGCAGGTGCAGTTGGTAGGTTTCCGGCAATCGATGTAAAGTTAAAAGGTGTAAGTGCATACACAAAACCTTCTAACGGACGATATTCAAGTCTGTTCCAGATTGCAGGTTCTGATTCCGGCTGTTGCGCATATATCTCAGTCATATATTGCACGTTGAATCTCAAAAAATCAGCCAACTCACAAGCAGCATCAATCTCAGCCTGATGTACAGTTTTTGACTGTGCAAGCATAGTAGTAGCATTTATTTTTGCACGATATGGACCTGACAATAAATCCGCCATTCTTAAAAATATTGCTGCACGATGTTCCCATGGCATTTGGCTCCATTTTTTTGAAGCTTCCAAAGCAGCTTCAATAGCCGTATTTACATGGTCAACCGTACCTCTGTAAAAATAGCCAAGCAAATGATTTAGGTTGTGTGGAGGATGAATACTGACTTTCTCGTCAGATGTTATCCTTTTGCCGCCTATTACCATTGGAATATCTAACACTGTCGATTTTAACTGTGCAATTGTTTTTATTATCTCTTCCCTTTCGGGTGACCCTGGTAAATATGATTTTACTGGTTCGTTATATGCTTTTGGCACACTCTGAAGATCTTTATACATTACTTAAAACTCTTTAAAATTCATCAATAATTTGCGGGCGAAATTAATAAATATTGTTAAGTCAATTATGAAATATATAACTATTATTATTGAAAAAGTTATACTACATTTTCTATTTTTGCACTTCATAAATTACTTTAACAGAAATGAGATGAGACAACTTATAGAGTGTGTTCCTAATTTTAGTGAAGGTCGTGATATGACAGTCATTAAGCAAATTACTGATGAAATTGAAAAGATAGAGGGAGTAAAACTACTCGATGTTGATCCCGGTGCTGCAACAAATCGTACTGTTGTAACTATGGTAGGTACACCTGATGAGGTCATAGAAGCTGCATTTGTTGCAATAAAAAAGGCAGCCGAAGTTATTGATATGCGACATCAGAAAGGAGAGCATCCCCGGTTTGGTGCAACAGATGTTTGCCCACTGGTACCTGTAGCTAACATTAAAATGGAGGAAACAGTTGTGTATGCTCGCAAACTGGCTGAGCGTATTGGTAATGAGTTAAAGATACCTGTTTATTGTTATGAAAATGCTGCTTTTGCAGAGGAAAGAAGAAACTTGGCTACGTGTCGATCAGGAGAGTATGAGGGATTAAAGGAAAAGCTTAGAGATCCACAATGGAAACCTGATTTTGGTCCTGCGGAATTCAACGAACGTGTTGCCGGTAGTGGTGTAACTGCTGTTGGTGCCCGCGACTTTCTGGTTGCATTTAATGTAAATCTTAATACTACTTCAACCCGTCGGGCTAATGCCATTGCTTTTGATGTTCGCGAACGGGGAAGGACCAAAAGAGAAGGAAACCCTGTAACGGGAAAAATTGTAAAAGATGACCAAGGTACACCCATAATGATTCCGGGTTCGTTGAAAGAAGTTAAAGCAATTGGATGGTTTATTGAAGAATATGATGTGGCCCAAATTTCTATGAACCTCACAAACATAAGTATCACTCCTGTGCATATTGCTTATGATGAAGTTTGGAAAAAAGCCGAGGCACGTGGTATTAGAGTTACAGGATCTGAATTGGTTGGACTTATCCCTCTTGAAGCTATGCTTGAAGCAGGAAGATATTTTTTACGAAAGCAGAAAAGATCAGTTGGTGTAGATAATGATGAGCTCCTTAGAATAGCAATTAAATCAATGGGACTGGACGACTTAAAACCATTTGATCCAAAGGAGAGGATAATTGAATACCTTCTTGAAAGTCATGATAAGAAGCTTGTCGATATGTCATTAAAGGCGTTTGCCAACGAAACAGCTTCTGAATCACCAGCACCTGGTGGCGGTTCAATAGCTGCTTATGCAGGAGTTTTGGGTGTATCTCTAGGTACTATGGTTGCAAATCTTAGTGCACATAAAAGAGGATGGGACGATCGTTGGGAAGAGTTTTCTGATTGGGCTTCTCAAGGCCAAAAATATAAAGATGAGTTGTTGAGACTTGTTGATGAAGATACAAGCGCATTCAATAAAATTATGGATGCTTTCGGATTTCCAAATAAAACTGAAGAGGAAAAAGAAGAAAGAAAAGTAGCAATTGAGAATGCATCGAAATATGCTATGGAAATTCCATTCAAGGTAATGGAAACAGCATATGATTCAATGAAAGTAATGAAGGCTATGGCTGATTTTGGAAATCCCAACTCAGTATCAGATGCAGGAGTTGGAGCATTATGTGCCCTGGCTGCTGTTGAAGGAGCTTTTCTTAACGTTAAGATAAATGCAGCTGGAATAGATGATAAAATTTTTACTGCTAATTTGATAAAGACGAGTGAAGAAATAGAACTCAAAGCAAAAGATTGTAGGAACGAAATAATTGAAACTGTTGAAAAGAAAATCAAAGAATTATAATTATTTTGGATAACTTCACAACCATACTGTTATATTTTACTTCGTTTCTCACTTTGATGAATCCAATGGGTATTATGCCTGTTTTTTTAACGATGACTTCTGAGTTATCAAAACGTGAGAGAAGGAGAACTGCAATTAAGGCTGTAATAACTGCAGGTCTTGTACTAATACTATTTGCCATCCTAGGGGAATACTTGTTTAATTTCTTCGGGATTTCAGTAGCTGGATTACAGGTTGTTGGTGGTGTAATTTTCTTTATAATGGGTTATGACATGCTTAATGCAAAGCTTAGCCCAATGAAAATAAGATCTGAAGATGTTGAAAAATATGTTGAAGATATTTCCATCACACCTTTAGGAATACCTATGATTGCTGGGCCTGGAGCGATCACGAATGCTATTATTCTTATGGGCGAAAGTGAAAGCTATTCTAACTCAGCACTCGTTATTATTTCCATTATTTTAGTGCTGTTTACTTTGATGTTCGTATTAATTGGAGCTGTGGGTATTACTAAGTTGCTGGGAGACAAGGGTAACAAGATAATGATGAAGTTGATGGGACTAATAGTAATGGTGATTGCAGTTGAGTTCTTTTTTGCAGGAATAACGCCTTACATTCAAGCAATTATCAATATTTAAAAATATTTAATAAAAGATTGGTTTATATTTATAAAGTTGGTATTTTTGCCGACCGAAATTTAAAGCGAACACAGAAATGGCTAAGAAGAGTAAAGACGCAAGGATACAGGTAATACTTGAATGTACCGAGCATAAAAATAGTGGGAAACCAGGAACCTCAAGGTATATTACCACAAAAAATAAGAAAAATACTCCTGACAGACTCGAGTTAAAAAAATATAACCCGATCTTGAAGAAAATGACTGTTCACAGAGAAATTAAATAATAAAGAACTATGGCTAAGAAAGTTGTTGCATCACTGCAATCATCCGGTAAAGAGTTTGCAAAAGTGATTAAGATGAGCAAATCTGATAAAACAGGTGCTTATACTTTTAAAGAAGAAATTATTCCTACAGATGAGGTTAAAGCTTATTTTAGTTAAAAATTAAGCTTAGTATCGATAAAATATTAATCTTACTGAAAGCTTTTTCCTGCGTTGTAGGGAGAAGCTTTTTTGTTGAATACAAATTGAACCAGCAGTAAAGAGTAAAAATTATGGGGTTGTTTAATATATTTTCGAAAAAACAGCAAAAAGAAAATCTGAATAAAGGCTTAGAGAATACGCGTAAAAGTGTTTTTAGCAAAATTTCTAAGGCTGTTGCCGGTAAATCGAAGGTAGATGAGGAAGTTCTTGACAATCTTGAAGAAGCTCTAGTTATGTCAGATGTTGGAGTACACACAACATTGAAAATTATCGAAAGAATTGAAGAGCGTGTTGCTCGCGAAAAGTACCTGGGTACAGATGAACTAAATATGATTCTGAGGAGTGAAATAGAAAAATTATTATTGGAAAATAATACAGGGGATGATGAGGACTTTGAGCTTCCAACAGAGAGTAAACCTTATGTGATAATGGTAGTTGGTGTTAACGGTGTTGGAAAAACTACTACAATCGGTAAGCTGGCATATAACTTTAGTGCTGTTGGCAAAAAAGTAATACTAGGAGCAGCTGATACTTTTCGAGCTGCGGCGGTTAAACAATTAAGTATTTGGGCAGATCGTGTAGGAGTACCAATAGTGAGCCAGGGTATGGGTGCTGATCCAGCATCTGTAGCATATGATACAGTGAAATCAGCAATTTCCCAGGATGCAGATGTTGTAATTATTGATACCGCAGGTCGCCTTCATAACAAAGTTAATCTCATGAATGAGCTTTCGAAGATTAGTCGTGTAGTACAAAAACTCATTCCAGATGCTCCTCATGAAATCCTCCTCATACTTGACGCATCCACAGGCCAAAATGCCATTGAACAGGCCAGGCAATTTATTGCAGCTACTGAAGTAAATGCTATTGCATTAACTAAACTAGATGGTACCGCCAAAGGTGGCGTTGTAATTGGTGTGTCAGATCAATTTAAAATTCCTGTTAAATATATTGGTGTTGGAGAAAAGATGGAAGATCTTCAGATCTTTAATCGTAGTTCATTTGTTGAAAGTTTATTTGCTTAATCTTTAATGCATTAAACTGCAAGATCATTCAAATAAGACACTACTTTGAAGAAAACAATAAACATAGTTACGCTTGGCTGTTCAAAAAATTTAGTTGACTCTGAAGTGTTAATGGCACAATTGAACAACGATTATTTAGTTGTTCACGATTCCAATGATAAGGCTGATATTATAATTATAAACACTTGTGGTTTCATTGTTGACGCAAAAGAAGAGTCGGTTGACACAATATTGAGAGCAGTACGTTCAAAAATAAAAGGGGATACTGAAAAAATACTGGTAACGGGCTGTTTATCTGAAAGGTATAAAGAGGATCTAGCCGGTGAGATAAAGGAAGTGGATGGCTTTTTTGGGGTTAATGAGCTTCCAAATGTACTTAACGCACTAGATATAAATTTCAAGAAAGAACTGATTGGAGAAAGAGTATTAACAACTCCAAAGCACTATGCCTATGTGAAAATATCAGAAGGCTGTAGTAGAAATTGCTCCTTTTGTGCTATTCCACTTATTAGAGGAAAACATGTTTCAAAACCCAAAGGTGAAATTATTAATGAAGTAAAGTTTTTAGCTAAACAAGGAGTTAAGGAGGTTATTTTAATTGCTCAGGATTTAACTTGGTATGGACTCGATATTTACAAAAAACGTGAACTCCCTGATTTGTTAAATAGGATTTCTGAGATTGAAGGAATTCAATGGATCAGACTTCATTATACTTATCCTGCTAATTTTCCTACCGGACTGCTTAATGTAATGCATAATAATAGCAAAGTGTGTTTGTATTTGGATATACCTTTACAACATATTAGCAGCCGTATTTTGAGATCGATGAAAAGGGGTTTGGGAGGTCACAAAACTATCGACCTTATAAAGAAAATAAAGAGGACCATACCAAATGTGGCATTGCGTACTACATTAATTGTTGGTTATCCAGGCGAGACAGAAGAGGAGTTTGAACAATTATTGGATTTTGTAATGGAAAGCAAATTTGACCGTCTTGGTGTTTTTATTTATTCTCCAGAAGAGGATACCTCAGCTTTTACCTTAAAAGATAATATTCCTGATGAAATTAAGGAATCTCGCCGTGATAGACTTATGATGTTACAACAGGAAATATCTTATGAACTAAATAAACAAAAAGTTGGTAGTGCAATGAAAGTCATCATCGACAGTAAAGAAGGCGATAAGTATATTGGACGTACGGAATTCGATTCTCCTGAAGTGGATAATGAAGTGATTATTAAGGCACCAAAGAATAGCCTTAAAATTGGGGAGTACTACAATGTTATTATTTCTGGGTCTGACTTTTTTGATCTGTACGGGGAGGTCATATAACTAACTATTTGCCATTATCTATAAATTTATGATCAAACAATTAACTCGTTAGGGTTACTTTATTGATGTGTCTAGCTAGTTATTTTGTTAAATTATGCATCACAGTACTAATGTTATTCTTTTACTACCCATCGGTTAAAGTAAAAAACCGATACATTTCTAACATTTGATTAGTATTATTCACTACGATAACGGATACATTTTGTTAGTTTCCGATTTTAAGTTTATGAAATCGGGTAATTAATTTGTGTGTTTATTTTGAAGTTATTTCTAATAGGTTTTCAATCAATTAATTAAAAAATTTGGCATAGGAATTGCTTTGTAAGGGCTATTACAATATAAGCAGTAGGCCTAATTGTGATTGAAAAATTGGTTTTGGTTGATTCAGGTCGGAAGAGTCCTTCTCTCCGGCCTGTTCTTTTTTTGAACCGTTACTACCCCGATTGTATACCCTCAATCATCTTTTAATAATATCAATATTAAGATTAGGACTTCAATCCTTTATTGATAATTAATCTTTATTACAATACCTTTGCACCAAATCATCTTAATTATTATGAAGACTAAACTTTTTATTATTTATATGCTCGTAGTATTTGTAACGAGTGCCCAAGAAGCGAATGTTCCATCAGATTCAATACCAGATGGTGCGTATTTTGATAATCAGGGGAGTATGTCAGTATCAGGTTATTATAAAAATAATCTTAAAACCGGAAACTGGATAACTTACTTCAAGACTGGACAAATCAATATTGTTGAACACTATGAGTTAGGGAAAAAGAATGGTCTATATTTAAAAATAAGTAAACGAGGTTACATTGTTGAACAGGCTGAATATTCTAATGATGTTCTAAATGGGAAGAAGATTGTATTTAGTATTGGTGGAAAAACTAAGCTCATTGAAAATTATAAGGATGGATTACTCGACGGACTTAAAACCGTTTATTATGAAAGAGGTGCCATTCAAGAAGAGAGCAATTATTCAGTTGGCAAGAAAAATGGAGTTGCAAAATGGTTTAATTCTGAAGGGAAGCTTATAGCAGAATATAATTATCTAAATGGTGTATTTAACGGATTGCAACAAACCTATTATACTAACGACACTATTCGTAGTAAAAAAATGTTTGAAAACGATATTATTTCAGGAACCTGCTATGAGTATTTCGAAAATGGGAAACTTAAATTAGTAGGATCATATAAGAATGGACTGAAAAGTGGGAAGTGGAATGAGTATAATAATGAAGGTGATCTCGTGAATACTATTAAATATAAAAAAGGGGAGGTGATTAAATAAATTATCAGTTTACAAAGTTGTCAGAACAGAAAGAGTACATCCTAAAAATATTAATGCACGAACAAAAAAATAACCACTACTATATTATATAATTGGCATGAAAAAAATTCTAAATCCATATACAAAAGTTGAAGGTCATAACTGTTTTGGTTGCTCTCCGAATAATGATCAAGGACTTAAAATGAAGTTTTTTGAGGATGGTGAATATATTATATCAGATTGGAAACCCTCAGGATTTTTGCAAGGATTTCACAATATATTACATGGAGGAATACAAGCCACGTTAATGGATGAAATTGGCTCATGGTTTGTGCAGGTAAAAATGAAAACAGCCGGAGTAACTTCAAGTATGAACGTTCGTTATTTGAAGCCTGTTTCGGCAGTAAATGGGAATATTAAACTCTTTGCTTCTTTGATTCAAAAGCGCAGAAACCTTGTTGATGTGTATGTTGAGTTGTTTGATGGTGACGAAAAATTATGTGCACATGGTGAACTGACTTATTTTACTTATTCAAAAGAAGTTGCTCAACAAAAACTGCATTATCCGGACTACGATGAGTTTTTTCATAAGTAGTTTAGTAGATATCATCAAACTCCCTCTTCTTCAAAATTTGTTAACTTATCAGTGATTTTAAAATCATATTCTGGATAATTATAAACTGGCACTCTTTTTTCTGAGCCACTCGATGAATATCCCCATATGGTTGAATAATCTTGAGGGTTTTCGCCCATGTTTTCCATTTGTTCTAAATAGGCTGCAATCGACTTGGATTCAATTATAACAACTTTTCCCATTTTGTCAATCACAGGACTGTGTCTTCGTTTCAGGTCGTGACCAAACTCTAAAATTCTTCTGCCGTCGTTAGTGATCCCGATGGTGTTAAATCGCATACTTTTTCCTACACCTGGCATATTAAGTACATTCTTGTCGGTTGCTAAAAAGAGTAATTTATGTGCTTTTCTGATTTCAGCCAGGTTCTTTTGAGCATGTTCTACATCAACGTACAAATCAGCTACTTGATTAAGCAATTCCTTACTCAATTTCCCGATAATCTTCTCTTCAGTTTTCTCTTGTACCGATCTTTCGTTAGTTGCAAAGTTGTGATAGTTTTCCATAAATCCCTTCACAGAAAAAGTATAATATGATATAACTCCGATATCATTAAGAACTTTTCTCAGTTTGTTAGTATGCCCCCTGCGTGAAGCAGCTGCTGTAAAAACTACTTGGTTAGTCACCATCCATCCGGCAGCTAATATTCGAGACACCGCTTCTTTCATTTCAGGAGTTATTTCAATCGCCGCCTGAACATGAATTTGAACAATAAACTGTTTAATGCCAATTTTAGATGCTTTTCTTTTAAAATCAGCAAGCACTTTAACAAATTCTTTTGTAATACGTTGTGGAAGATATACAGGTAATCTTGTGCCGAGTCTAATACGTGTAATTTCTGCATATTTTTGACCATCGGGACGATCAGTATTAGCATTCTTCTTTCTTAATGCCATATCGTAAATTCCATCAAAAATGTCCTGTAGCGATTCTTCTGTATTCATAAATGAGTCACCACCGGTAATAAGTATGTCGCGAAGTTGAGTGTCTTCCTCAAAATATTCTAACAACATCTTCATCTTTTTCTTCCATTTAATTTTCGGAGTTAGTTTATCAAGGTTAAAATTCAGATGTCCGCTCTGAAAATCATACATACGCTGGCAAGAAACACATAAGCCACCACAAGCCCTCCCGCGGGTATCAGGAATAAAAATGGCTACTTCCGGATAACGCCTATGAATATTGTGAAATGAAGGTAGTAGCCAACCGGCTGCATTTGGTTTCCCAGGTTCTACTACATCCTCTTTTTCCCATGCTACTATGTTGCCAAACTCTTCAACCAGTTCGCGACTATGAAAAACATAATCACGTATAGTCCTATCAGATCCAGTTTTACCCTCTTTAATATTCACATTTATTAATGACAAATAATATGGATTTATAAAAAATGGTATACCAGCCTGTTGCGCAGCATTAAGTATCTGTAATCTGTGAGGGCGTAATGAGTAATCAAGCATGCGATTAAGCTGATCCGGTGATCTGACTGCAAATCGTAAATGAAACCTGTAATCATTCCACCATGTTAATGCCCGTTTATACTTTTCCTTTTCTGACATTCCCTCATCAAAGAAATACCGTTTACTTATTTGCTCCCCTGAGCTTATTTGTTCAATTATTACTTTTAGTATTCTATTCTTATTCTCTTTTCGGCTGGCAATTATTTTTTCAGATAGCCCAGAAGGATATTTTGACATCCATGCCTTAATTTTAGCTTCAGAGGGTAGTTTTTGTTTTAATATACCATTAATTTGTCTGAATAGAAAAAGTAGGTCAAGAAAAAAGTCTCTATTGCAATCACCTTTGCCAAATTTTACAGCATTATATAGGTTTTTTATCGGACGACTTATTTTGGGTATGTTTTTTCTGTTAGGATCGAGAAAGGAAGAGCCTTCATAATCAATATAATTTAGTAATCTAATTATACCAACATCTTTCCATGAAAGATTTTTTACTGAATCGGAAGATTCATTATTGTAGTAGTTGTTAGCTGCTGGATTGGCTTCTAAATAAGAAAATAATTTTTCTCTCAATTTTGTTAATGCTACCTCATAAGAAACTGAGGAAGAAATTATCTCATTTATTTCAGGATTTTCATCAAGAATTTTTTTGACTATTGTTAATGAACGAACAGTTAAAGATTGCTTTTCAGTGATATTTATAGTGCTCATATCTAATAGTTCTCCTACAATTCTTGTTTTATTGGTTGAAAAAAAGGTTTGCGAAGTTAAGTATTTTGAATATATTAATCAAGTTTTGCTAAATAGCAGATTTTGAAATTAATCGATGACATATTTAATATTTGGAAGAAACTACCTTAATAAATTATATTTTTGCCTTGAAAAAGAATATTATGAGTAATAAAATAAGTGTAGCCTGGACAGGCGATATGGCTTTCGAAGCTGAAGTTGACAACTTCAAAATAAAATTGGATGCCGAACCTAAGGTTGGTGGGAATAATACCGGACCTCGTCCTAAACCATTAACTCTTGTGGCACTTGGTGGATGTACAGGAATGGATGTAATCTCAATCCTTTCAAAGATGCGTGTTAAACCTGATTATTTTAATGTTGAAGTAAGTGGAGAACTAACGGAGGAACACCCTAAGTATTATCATAAAATACATGTCAGGTATATATTTCGTGGTGAAGACCTTCCTTTGGCAAAATTAAAAAAGGCGATAAACTTGTCACAGGAACGATATTGTGGAGTGAATGAGATGCTAAGAAAATCATCAATAATTACACATGATATTGTAATTGAAGATTAGATTTATTTAGCTAAGCAAATTAAACGATTAACGTTGTGAAGCATTGTATCATCGTTTTTGTTTTTTCTTCTTTTTTTTTCGTTTCTCGAAATCATCTGAATTTTGTATCAAAGACTTCCAATCAGAATGTGATTCATTGGAAAATTCCATTGTTTCAAAATAGTCTTTTTTAGAGATATCAAGTTTGTTAATTTTTGAATCTAAATACTGCTCAATTTCTTCTAATATACTTTTTTCGTTTACACTGCAGAACGATATTGCCTGCCCTTTTTTTGATGCTCTGCCAGTTCTGCCAACCCGATGTACATAGTTTTCTGATTGTTCAGGAAGATCGTAATTAATAACTATATCTACATTCGGAATATCGATACCCCGTGAACTTACATCAGTTGCAATAAGTATATTATTTTCGCCACTTTTGAAATCATTAAGAACTGATAATCTGTCATCTTGTTCTTTTCCGCTGTGTATTGTCTGACTTACTATATCTACTCTTTCGAGAGCTTTCAATACTCTTTCAGCTCGAACTTTTGTTCTTACAAAAACTAATATCTTGTTATTTGGATTTTCGTTAATTGTTCTCTCTAAAAAAAACCGTTTGTCATCCATCTCAATAAAAGCAACCCAATGTTCAATATTCTTAGCAACAGGATTCTTGGGTGAAATCTGAATCCTAATTGGATTATTAACTAATGAATATGCCAGTTTCTTTATTTTCTTATTAATTGTAGCTGAAAAGAATAGTGTTTGATGTTTTTTAGGGATAAATTTTAGCAGGTCATAAATATCTTTTATAAAACCAAGATCGAGCATATGATCAGCTTCATCTAAAACAAGAACTTTTACCTTGTTAAGTTTAAGGTGTTTTTGACTTACGAGGTCGAACATACGGCCTGGAGTAGCAATAAGTATGTCAACACCTTTACTTAGCTGTTTTATCTGGGGATCTTGATCAACACCTCCATAAACTGTGAATGTTACTACATTAGTATATTTCCCTAAAGAAGAGAATACATCAGTAATCTGAATAGCAAGTTCACGGGTAGGAACCAAAACAATGCATTGAATTCCTTTTTTTGAGTCACCGCTAGTTTTTTGTTGATTAATAAGATGGATTATTGGAATAGCAAATGCAGCGGTTTTCCCTGTCCCGGTTTGAGCAATGGCTAGAACATCTTCTCCTCGAAGAACAGGAGGTATTGCTTTATATTGAATATCAGTAGGTCTCCTAAAATCAAGTTCTTTAAGTCCTCGCTTTATTTCCGGTGCTATTCTGTATTCTTCAAACTTCATTTGGAATTATGCATTATTTGTTATGAGTACAATTTAAACAATCACTCA
>Ga0207984_1000201_pt1 | contig 38351 bp, 29 predicted proteins | sample ETNtaG_30_FD_185760 | JGI IMG/M metagenome (GOLD analysis project Ga0207984, IMG submission 185760) | Marine microbial and viral communities from oxygen minimum zone, Eastern Pacific Ocean - ETNP201306PF43B (SPAdes) (version 2) | ecosystem: Environmental > Aquatic > Marine > Oceanic ...
TGAGTTTTTCAGAGACTTAAGTGTTATTAATATCATTTCAGAATTGATGTATTGTAATAATTTAAACCAAGACAAAAAATTGCTTGAAAAAATTGATGGTCTCATTAGCATTATTGATGATAATACTGCTGATGATGTGGATGTTATCAACTACAACCTTTGGCTTAAATCTAAATTATAAAAAAGGAGCGTACGCCCCTTTTTTATCAAATTAACTAAAACTACAATATTACTTACTAATAATCAGTTTTTGTTGTAATTTACTGTTATCTATAATAACTTCAATTGTATATATCCCGTTAGGTAAAGAAGAAACATCCATACTGACATTTGAATTTTCATAAAACAGATAGGATTTATTTGTGATCATCTTCTGCCCCATCATGTTTATTAAATTTATTTCTACTTCACCAGATTGTTTTAATAGCATATTGATATTTAAAACATTATTTGCTGGATTAGGATAAATATTAACCTCTTTTATTCGGTCATGTACAAAAATCCCAGTTGGCGGAGGGCCTGGATAAGCGTAAATAGTGTCGCAATAAGTACTTGAACATGTGTTCCCGCCAATTAAAGTGGTAATTGTAAGGCATACATAATAAGTTCCTGAAGTGTCATATTCATAAACTGGAAATTGTGAGCTACTTGAAGTTCCTTGATGATAAGTGCCTAATCCAAAATCTCCCATATCCCAGCTCCAAGTTGAAATCATCCCTATTGGCATTGATAAATCAATAAAGTAAAAAATATTACCAAGCACTACAGATGTGGTTCCATTAGGATTGGTAATTATATTTATTGAATCTTGGAGGTAAGTAAAATCTGCCTGGCAAGGCGTCCCTCCTGGAGTTACAGTTACTGAATCACAATAGGTGTCTGTACAGATTACCGTTCCGCTAGAGTCTTGCACCCACATAGTCAAACAAGCATAATATGTTCCAGGTGAAGGATATATGTGTGTAGTCGTTGCCCCTATATTATAATCAATTGTGCCGTCTCCATAATCTAAATCAAATTCAATAATATGTCCAGGCGGTGGCATCATTGGCACAGAAGTATTGGTGAAATGTGCTGTGTTATTTCCTAAATCGGCATAATAAAAGCTGGCTTGACAGTTCGACTGATTCTGAATATACAAACTATCGCAATAAATACTTGTGCATACATTCCCGTTAGGATTTATAGATTGTATGGTTAAGCACACCCAGTAAAATCCTGATGGAGTATTTGGTGAGTAAGTATGTATAGGGTTTTGCTGGTTTGAAGTTGTGCCATCTCCAAAATCCCACAACCATGAAGTTATAGTTCCCGTTGGGGTTGAGCCATCATAAAATTCAAAAGTATTTGGCTGAAATCCTGGGCTAAAATAAAACATTGCTTGACAAGGTCCTGGATTAATATTCCCCTCACAAATGATCGTGTCACAACCACTTGTATCAACTACATATAAACACCAGTTTGGATAATGTGGTGTAAAATGATTCGTGTCAATAATTTGTCCGTTTGTATCTAGCCAATGATATGTAAACAAGGATGATGTTTGACTTGCCTCAAGAATGTTATTAATTGTATCGTGTAATACATGTAGAAAAGGTATTGCGCATGGCCACATATTACAAGAGTCAACAATTACAAAAATTTCTCCTCTTCTTTCGCAGCCATTTGCATCTAAAGCTTCAACAATATATGTAGTTGAAATGGTTGGGAATTCTACAATTGTAGTTGTTGTATCTCCTGTTGGTCCCCATACAATATTATTAATAGGGAGAACTGAATTTAGCCACATAACAATAGAATCTCCTAGACATATATGTGGTGGGGAAGGTGTTGAGTAAATAATAATATCTTCAACAGAAACAGTAAAAGATGCTGTAGAAACACAGCCCGCAGAATCAGTGGCAATTACAGAGTATGCACCTGGGAAATTTGCAGTTGTAGATAATAAATGTCCTGTAGCCCCTGTTGACCACACATAAGACACAAAGGGTGTTGAAGTTGCTGTTGGAGAAGCTTCAAGTAAAATGGAATCTCCCCAGTTGCAAATAATAGAATCTCCATCAATTTCTACCTGACAAGGATTAGTATTGCAGGGGCCTTGCGTAAATGAAGTTACCCCCCCATAATTTGTTGCCACACAATCGTTGCTATAGGTTATGCCATCACAACCACAGACTGGTTGATATACTTGTGGGCACATAACGTTAGGGTTAATTAATGATGAATCTACACATAAAATATTCCCCTCACAAATAGTAGTGTCACAACCACTTGTATCAACTACATATAAACACCAGTTTGGATAATATGGTGTGTGATGCGTTGTTGCTCCATTACTCCAACTATATGCAAAATTAGAGGACACTTGACTTGCTTCAAGAATGTTATTAATAGGGTCGTGTAATACGTGCAGAAAGGGTATTGCGCACGGAAATGGCGTTTCACAAATAGTGGTATCACATCCCGTTGAAGCATTGAATATGTGCACACACCAATTTGGGTAATATGGAACAGATGGTGTGGTTGATAAGCTTGCATTACTCCAAAGATATGTAAAGCTTGAATTCCAAGTTGCTTGTAATATATTATTTGGATTGGTTATTACAGTTAATCCTGGTAAATTGCACGGGGGGTTTATTTGTGATAATTTTGCCCAACCTGAAGGGCTGTAGATAAAACTATCGCAATTTATGAATGTATAATAAATTAGATTCCCGTTTGTCGGAATAGCCCCAACGGTTAAACATACTATGTAGTTCCCAAAAGCATTATAAGAATGTATTGGATTCTGTGTAGAATCTGAAGTGCCATCACCAAAATCCCAGTGCCATTCTGTAATTATAAGCGTATCTCCTCCTGCCGGGATCGGCATTAAAGCAAGTGAGTCTGTTGTGAAACTAATTGGCATCACATTTACAGGGTCGGCTTGTGCAGTAAATGTTCCTGGAGATTGTAATTGTCCAAATACGAGTATTGGCAAACAAAATAAAATTAATAGTGTCTTTTTCATGATTTCTATCGTTTTAATGAATAATAATTTTTTGTAAATATTTTTTTTCATTGGTAGTGATTTCTATAAAATAAATTCCTTTTGGTAAACCTCTTTTATGAAACATCACATGATACTGATTTGAAATTTGAATATCCCTAACCACCATTCCCGAAACATCTAACATTCTAAATTTTTCGATATTTATACGGTTCCTAGTTTCGATAACCGCCGTTTCAATTACGGGGTTCGGATAAATCAAAAGCTCATTTTCTGTTACTTTTTCTTGCACAGATGATGTGCTGCTAACAAACAGATTTCCTGTAAAAATATCATAAGAAAGAGGGGTTGTTGGGGAAATAAAATTAGGCCATATTACTACAATATTATCTCCGCTAACATATTTAAATGAGTGAATATTATCCCAGCTTACAATAAACAAACTATCATTAGGAGCAAGATGGTTGTTGGTTAGCGCATAATTACCTAAAAATGAAGTTGTTGAGTTAATGCCAATTGAATCGGTAACCATTAAGTTCATTTCAACAGGGTCAACTAAAGTGTCTGGCCCTTCATTTACAATCCAGTAGGCAAAAGAAACAAAATCGCCAAAGCTAGATGAGTCGGAATAATGTATGCCTGGCGTTCCAAATCTTAAGTGCACCTGGGCTTCAACTTTAGTAGAAATACCAAGTAAGACTATCAACAATATAATTCCGGTTTTTTTCATTCTCTTTTTAATTATAGGGCAAATTTGAGGCGGATGTTACAATAAAAAAAGTATGTAGCTTACAAATCTTACTTATTCATGCGGCTATAATTACACTTTAAAATCTTGCTAATTTTACTTTTCTTAATCAGGTTGTAATGCTTTATTGTTTACAGAATAATTATTATTTGTTCAGTCTGTTTTTATAGCGTCCCATCCCTGTGCTGTTAATGGGTGAGAACTGCCATCTTTTGCAATAAAATTATTTCCTTCCGATTTGTCTGAAATATGACCAATAATTGTAAAATCGATATCCGATTTTACCTTTTTATAATCTTGTTGTTTTATTGTTAAAAGCAGTTCATAATCTTCTCCACCATTTAATGCGCAAAGTACAGGGTTTAGATTCAATTCTTCTGACAAATTAATAGCTGAAATATCTAATGGAATTTTATCTTCATAAATCTGAACACCAACTTTAGATGATTTGGAAATGTGCAATCCCTCAGATGATAATCCATCCGAAATATCAATCATAGAAGTGGGGACTATTTTTAATTCTGCTAATTTTCTTACAATATCTATTCTTGCTTCAGGTTTTAATTGGCTTTGTATTACATATTCATTTCCTGCTAAATCCGGCTGCATTTTAGGATTTTCAATAAAAATTTCTTTTTCCCTTTTTAATAATTGTAATCCTAAATATGAGGCTCCTAAATCTCCCGTACAAACTAGTAAATCATTCACTTTTGCACCACTTCTATAAGTAATTTTTTCTTTCTCAACCTCACCTAAAACAGTAATGCTCATCATTAATCCGGATGTTGAAGTGGTGGTATCGCCACCCACTAAATCTACCCCATAATGCTTACAGGCCAAATTCATTCCTTTATATAATTCTTTTAATGCTTCAACAGAAAAACGATTAGAAAGCGCCAATCCAATCGTAATTTGTTTTGCCTCACCATTCATGGAACATATATCTGAAACATTCACTGCTACCGCTTTATAGCCCAAATGCTTCAGTGGAGTATAAGCCAAATCAAAATGAACGCCTTCTACTAGTAAATCTGTGCTTATTAGCTGATACTTTTCTCCTATATCAATAACAGCCGCATCATCTCCAACCCCTTTTACTGTGCTTTTATTTTTAATTTTTATAGCCTTAGTTAAATGGTCAATCAATGCAAACTCTCCCAATGCTGAAATTGGGGTAGTATTTACTGCTTTTTCTTCAAATAAACTCATTCGCCAAAGATACGTATTATGTTATAAGTTTTTGTACATTTGTATTCATTTAGATTAAATAAAAATAAGATGATAAATATCAGTGATTCAGCAAGAGATAGATTACTCCACTTACTAGATAAGAAAGAGAAGGAAAATACCTATGTTCGAGTGGGTGTAGAAAGTGGTGGGTGTTCGGGGTTGAGTTACAAATTGGACTTTGATGACACTAAAAATGAAGATGATGAACTTATTGAAGATAACGAAATTCGGCTTTTAGTAAATAAAAAGAGTTTTTTATACCTTGTTGGGACTACATTAGAATTTTCTGACGGACTCAATGGCAAAGGATTTGTTTTCAATAATCCAAATGCAAGCAGAACATGTGGTTGTGGTGAGAGTTTTTCTCTGTAGTTGATTGAAATATGAGTGAGAAGAAAAAACAAAAAGAAGATAAATTACTAGAGGAAGTTACATCATCTGAGTACAAATATGGTTTTACTACCAATATTGAATCAGATACTATTCCAAAAGGGCTTTCTGAAGAGGTAGTTCGTATTATTTCTGCAAAGAAAAACGAACCTAGCTGGATGTTAGAATATAGACTCAATGCCTATAAAACATGGCTCGAGATGAAAGAGCCGGATTGGGCCAATGTTTCTTATAAAAAGCCAAATTATCAGGATGTTATCTATTATTCTGCCCCTAAACAGAGACCTGTTTTAGATAGTTTAGATGATTTAGACCCTGAAATGAAAAAGACTTTTGACAAGTTGGGAATTTCTATTGATGAACAGAAGCGACTAGCAAATGTTGCTGTTGATATTGTTATGGATTCCGTTTCTGTAGCAACCTCTTTTAAGGAAACTCTTAAAGAAAAAGGAATTATTTTCTGTTCGATTTCAGATGCTATTCAAGATCACCCTGAACTAGTAAAAAAATATTTAGGGACTGTAGTCCCTGTTAGGGATAATTTCTTTTCTGCATTAAATTCGGCTGTATTTTCTGATGGATCATTTTGCTACATCCCAAAAGGAGTACAATGTCCAATGGAGCTTTCAACTTATTTTAGAATAAATGAAGCTGGAACAGGTCAGTTTGAAAGGACATTATTGATTGCAGATGAAGGAAGTAGGGTTAGCTACTTAGAAGGATGTACTGCTCCAATGAGGGATGAAAACCAATTGCATGCGGCTGTCGTAGAGCTTATTGCAATGGATGATGCTGATATAAAATATTCTACAGTGCAGAATTGGTATCCTGGAGATAAAAATGGAAAAGGTGGGGTTTTTAATTTTGTAACAAAAAGAGGAATTTGTCATACAAATGCCAAAATTTCTTGGACTCAAGTAGAAACCGGATCTGCAGTAACTTGGAAATATCCTTCTTGTATTCTAAAAGGAAACAACTCAATCGGAGAATTTTTTTCAGTTGCTGTTACAAATAATTATCAGCAAGCAGATACAGGAACGAAAATGATTCATTTGGGTGAAAATACAAAAAGCACCATAATAGCTAAAGGGATCTCTGCAGGTAAAAGTAATGGAAATTACAGGGGGTTAGTAAGAATATCGAAAGGAGCTAAATGCTCGCGTAATTTCTCGCAATGTGATTCATTGCTTATGGGAGACAAATGTGGTTCGCACACCTTTCCGTATATTGAGGTAAAAAATAATTCTTCTCAAATAGAACATGAGGCAACAACTTCAAAAATTGGAGAAGATCAAATATTTTATTGCAACCAAAGAGGAATTGGCACAGAAGAAGCAATTGCACTAATTGTTAATGGATATTGTAAAGATGTTCTAAACCAATTGCCAATGGAATTTGCAGTAGAAGCACAAAAATTATTAGAAATTAACCTTGAAGGCTCAGTAGGATAAACTATGTTAAAAATAAAAGCCTTAAAAGCAGGGGTTGAAAATAACCTAATCCTAAAAGGAATTAACTTAGAAGTTAAGGTAGGTGAAGTACATGCAATTATGGGCCCTAATGGATCCGGGAAGAGTACTCTTTCGTCTGTAATTGCAGGTAAAGAAGAATATCAAGTTGAGGAAGGTTCAATTAGCTTTGAAGGAAAAGACTTATTAGAGCTAGCCCCTGAAGAAAGAGCTCATAAAGGAGTGTTTTTATCCTTTCAATACCCTATAGAGATTCCAGGGATTTCTGTTTCAAACTTTATTAAAACTGCTTTAAATGAAAAAAGAAAAGCAATAGGATTAGATCCAATGCCGGCAAAGGATTTATTAAAGTTTATGAAAGAAAAGATGAATCTCTTGGAGATAAAGAAAGGGTATTTATCTAGAAATATGAATGAGGGGTTTTCAGGAGGAGAAAAGAAAAGAAATGAAATTTTTCAGATGGCAATGTTAGAGCCTAAACTTTCTATTCTTGACGAAACAGATTCTGGGTTAGATATTGATGCGTTAAGAATTGTTGCAAATGGAGTAAACAAATTAAAATCTGAAGAGAACGCAACTATTGTAATTACACACTACCAAAGACTTTTAGATTATATTATTCCTGATTTTGTTCATGTACTTTATAATGGTAGAATTATAAAGTCCGGAGGAAAAGAGCTTGCCCATAAACTAGAAGAAAAAGGATACGATTGGATAACTAAACAGACAGATAAAGAGTGAGCTTAGTTAACAACATAAAATCTTATTCTGAAACTTTAGAATTATCTTCTGACAAAAAGAAACTATTAAACTCTTTTTTATCTAAAGGATTTCCTACAACAAAAGATGAAGATTGGGAATATACATCTTTAAAAAAAATTATTTCTAAAGACTTTTCAATTGAGAAAAATGGAGGTGAGGTATCAGAAAATAAACTTAATAAGTATTCTTTAGGTTTTGAAAACAAAATTGTTTTTGTAGATGGAAAATTAATTTCATTTGCTTCAATTAACAGTGTTAATATTTCAACTTTCTCTGATTTTAAGAACAGTAAATCTGATTCAATCTCAAATTTAAATTCTTCATTAGCAACAAGCGGTTTTACTATAACAGTTGATAAAAACAGTATTATCGAAAATCCAATTGAGATTTTATTTTTTAATACAACTGAAAATAATTTCATACAATATAGAAACACTATTTCTGTAGGAGAAAACTCTGAAGCTAGATTTATTGAAAGAATACAAAATATTAATTGTACTTCTTCACTTGTTAATCATTTTACTCAGATAAATTGTAATCATAACTCAAAAGTTGAATACAATAAGATCCAAAATAATACATCTGAATCTAGACTAATTGATACTATGGAAATAAATCAAAATAAGGATTCTGTTTGTTGTGTTAATACTCTTATTTTTGGAGGATCTTTCACTAGAAATAATCTAAATTTTGAGCAAAATGGGCCTAATTGCGAAAGTAATATGAATGGGGTTTCTATTCTAACTGATTCTCAGCTTGCAGACAATCATACATTTGTTGATCACAAAAGTTCTCATTGCCGTTCTAACGAAATGTACAAAGGAGTTTATTTAGATAATTCAAAAGGAGTATTTAATGGTAAGATAATGGTTCGTCCGGACTCGCAAAAAATTGATGCTTTTCAAGCAAACAACAATCTTTTAATAAGCGAAACCGCAACAATAGACAGCAAGCCTCAGCTCGAAATTTATGCGGATGATGTGAAATGTAGTCATGGATGTACTATTGGGCAATTGGATAAAGATGCTCTATTTTACATGAGAAGTAGAGGGATAGCGATAGAAGAAGCAAAGGCTGTTTTAACTTACGCATTTGCATCTGAGGCAATTGAAAATATCTCAATCCCTGAGGTTAAAAAAGTGGCGAAAAAACTACTTGCTCAAAAATTAAATGTTGATTTAGATTTTAGTTTATAAATGTTAGATGTTAACAAAATACGAGAGCAATTTCCTATCCTAACCCGAAAGGTGAATGAACAGAAATTAATCTATTTTGATAATGGGTCCACTACTCAAAAACCTCAATCGGTTATTGATGCAATTAATAATTACTACAAAAATGAAAACTCAAATGTACATAGGGGAGTCCATTTTTTAAGTGGATTAGCAACAGATAAATTTGAGGAAACACGTAATACTATTCAAAATTTTATTGGAGCAAAACATTCTCATGAAATAATTTTCACAAAAGGGACTACTGACTCAATAAATCTGATTGCAAATGGTTACCGTTCACTATTACAAAAGGGTGACGAAATCATTATTTCAGAATTAGAGCACCACTCAAATATTGTTCCTTGGCAAATGTGCTGTGAAATATCTGGTTCAACTTTAAAAGTAATTCCAATTATGGATAATGGAGAATTAGATATGTCTGAATTTTATAATCTCCTTTCGGAAAACACAAAATTAGTTTCGATTGCACATATATCTAATGCTCTAGGAACGTTAATTCCTGTGGAAGAAATTATTGAAAAATCTCATAAGGTTGGAGCTAAAGTGTTGATTGACGGGGCTCAAGCTGCATCTCACATTCCTCTTAATATGCAAGATTGTGATGTGGATTTTTATGTTTTTTCAGCTCATAAGATGTACGGCCCAACTGGAGTTGGTGTATTGTATGGAAAAGAGCAATTACTTAATGAATTGCCTCCATATCAAGGAGGTGGAGAAATGATAGAATATGTTAATTTTGAAAAAACAACTTATGCAGATTTACCTCATAAATTTGAAGCAGGAACTCCTAATATTGCTGGGGTAGTTGCTTTTAAAAATTCAATTGAATTTATTGCTGATTTGGGAGTTAAAAATATTGCAAAACATGAAGAGAAATTATTGCAATATGCAACTTCTGAAATATTAAAAATTGAAGGAGTAAAAATATACGGAACTTCTGAAAAAAAATCAGGAATAATTTCATTTAATATTGACGGATTACATCCATATGATATTGGAATGATTTTGGATAAATTAGGTATTGCAATTAGAACTGGGCATCATTGTACTCAGCCAGCAATGATCCATTATAATATTCCCGGAACTGCTAGAATTTCTGTTGCAGTTTATAATACTATAGAAGAAATTGATATTTGTATAAGCGCTATTAAAAAAGCAAAAATGATGCTATCTTAAATGGAAACAATCAAGGAAATACAAGAAGAAATCATTGAGGAATTTGAGATGTTTGATGATTGGATGCAGAAGTACGAATATCTTATTGATTTAGGAAAGGATCTCGCTGTAATTGATGAAAAACACAAAGTTGATGACAATTTAATCAAGGGCTGTCAAAGTAGAGTTTGGTTACATGCGGAAAAGAAAAATGGGAGAATAATTTACACAGCTGATAGTGATGCAATTATGACAAAAGGAATTATTGCAATTTTAGTAAGAGTCCTTTCAAATCAAGCTCCATCTGAAATTGCTGATGCAAATCTGAAATTCATCAATGAAATAGGATTGAAAGAACAACTTTCTCCAACAAGAGCAAACGGATTGCTTTTAATGATAAAACAAATAAAACTTTTCGCAATAGCTTTTAATAAATAAGATGAAAACAGAAGAAAAATTACAAAAAATAGGGGAACAGGTAATAAAAGTAATTTGTGAAATTTACGACCCTGAAATTCCTGTAAATATTTATGATTTAGGTCTTATTTATGATGTAGAAGTAAGTGATGAGTATGATGTAAAAATTACCATGACTTTAACTACTCCAAATTGCCCTGTTGCAGAGACCTTACCAGTAGAAGTTGAAGAAAAATGTAAGACTGTCCCTGATGTTAATAGTGCAAAAGTGGAAATTGTTTTTGAACCTATATGGACAAAAGACATGATGAGTGAAGAGGCAAGATTAGAACTTGGAATGTTATAAAAATGGGTAAAGAAATTATAAATAGAGTTGCTAATTCTGACTTAATCACTATTGATTTATCTGATTATGTTCCTGCCAAAAAAATTACCGAAATTGATTTAAAAGATTTTTTATTTGAGAAATTTATACTCAAAGAAAAAGATTTCAGAATGGCACTAAAAAGATTTGATTTTAGTTTGTATGAAAATAAAATTGTTGCCATTAATTGTAGTATTGATTGTATCATCCCAATGTGGGCCTATATGCTGCTAACTTCTCACCTTAATAATCATGCTGCAGAAATTCATTTTGGGGAGAAAAAAGAAGTCTTCCAAAAATTGTTTTTACAAAATATAGAAAACATCAATCATAGCCAGTTTGAAAATAAAAAAGTAATTGTAAAAGGTTGTGGGCATATCCCGCTTAATGAAGAGCTTTATATTGCAATTACAAAAAAATTACAAAACGCCGTTAGCAGTTTAATGTTTGGTGAAGCTTGCTCTGTTGTTCCTGTTTTTAAGAAAAAATAAGTTCTTATTTAACTTTCTGAAATTTGTGCTAAAAACTTGTCTGCTTGTTTATCAGTTTTAAACACACGAACCTCTTTTCTGTCTTTAACTAAATTTAACTTTGTTAGAATTTCTTTTCTAAATCTAATATTAAACATTAAAACAAAATATAAAAATTCTAGATCAAATTCTTCTTTGCATCCATTAGCCATATCCGATCTCTGTATCCCATTATACTTAAATACTCTTTTAATCACACGCCAAAAACATTTTAAGATAGAGTAATCTAAATAAATTATAGTATCTGCATTTTTAATTCTAATCTCCATTGTCTCACTATAGTTCCCGTCCATTATCCATGATGATTTTTGTACTAAATTATTTACTCTTTTCTCCCACTCAACTTTTTTAGGTTCTTCCCAATTTGGTTTGTGATAATACTTATCTAAATGAATCAGTTCCAATTTTAAAATAGCCTGTAACTTCTTGGAAAAAGTAGATTTTCCTGCGCCACAACATCCTATTACTAAAATCTTATGCAAATTAGTTTTTTTCTTCAAAAGTTTTAATAGAATGCGCCACCGATTGATTGATTTGATTCAATTCAGCAGAAGTAAAATCACGATAAGTCCCCAATGGAATATCTAATTTGATATTCATAATTCGGATTCTTTTTAACTTTTTTATATCATATTCCAAGTATTCACACATTCTTCTAATCTGTCTATTTAGGCCTTGAGTAAGAATGATTCTAAATTTCTTTTTGTCCATTTGTTTTACAAAACATTTTCTGGTAATCGTATCTAAAATAGGAACGCCATTACTCATAGACTCAATAAATTCTTTGGTTACTGGTTTATGAACCGTTACTTCATATTCCTTTTCATGATTGTTTCGGGCACGCAAAATTTTGTTTACAATATCTCCGTCATTAGTAAGAAAAATAAGCCCTTCTGAGGGTTTATCTAATCTTCCAATAGGGAAAATTCGTGTTGGATAATTAATATAATCTATAATATTATTTTTTTCTCTTTTTTGGTCGGTAGTGCAAACTACCCCAACAGGTTTGTTAAAAGCGATATAGACCATTTTCTTCTTTTTGGGCTGAGAAACTAATTTACCATTCACTCGCACCTCATCCTCATTTGATATTTTAGTCCCCATTTCAGGGATTTTCCCATTTATGGCTACCCTTCCTTGTCCTATTAGTTTGTCGGCGGCCCTTCTGGAACAGTAGCCAATTTCTGATAAATACTTATTTATTCGTGTTAATTCAGGGTTGCTCATGATTTATATTCTTCTTGCAAAAGTACGCTAAAATTTTGCAAATTGAAAGTTTGTAGAATGCTCTGTTTCATTACATTTGCAGGAAGTTAAAATTTAAAAAATGTTAAGAAAAATTTTATTTATCACACTTATTGGAATATTTTCTTTTTCCGCAATAGCAGATGAGGGAATGTGGTTGCCACAACTTTTACAAAGCTTAAATGAAGAGGATATGCAGACACATGGTTTGCAACTTACAGCAGCCGATTTGTACTCCATCAACCAATCTTCCCTTAAAGATGCTATTGTTTCTTTGGGTGGCTTTTGTACAGCTGAAATGATTTCAAATGAGGGCTTAATGCTAACCAATCATCATTGTGGTTTTGATGCCATACAAACACATAGTTCGGTAACTAACGACTATTTGGAAGATGGGTTTTGGGCCATGAGCAGAGATGCAGAATTAGAAAATCAGGGGCTTACGGCTACTTTTTTAATTAGTATTGAATCTGTAACCGAAAGAGTTTTGGCTGGTTTTGATACACTAAACTTATCAGAAACAGAAAGAAAAGTCAAAATAGGAGAAGCAATAAAAGAAATTGTTGCTGAAACTACTGAGGGCAATCATTTTAGTGCGAGAGTTAAAAGTTTTTTTGGTGGGAACGAATACTATCTATTAGTGTATGAAACTTTTAAAGATGTGCGTTTGGTTGGCGCACCACCATCATCAATTGGAAAATTTGGTGGAGATACGGATAATTGGATGTGGCCAAGGCATACGGGAGACTTTTCTCTGTTCCGTATTTATATGGCGGCAGATGGAACCCCTGCTGAATATTCCAAAGAAAATATTCCTTATAAGCCAAAACATTTTTTGCCAATTTCTTTAAATGGTGTGAATAATGGCGACTATACCATGATTTATGGTTTCCCGGGAAGAACAGATAGATACTTAACCTCTTATGGAGTTCAGGAAGCAATAGAGCAATCAGGACCAACAATTGTTGATATTAGAAGTGAAAAATTAGCCATTATGAAAGAAGCAATGGATAAGAGCAGTAAAACAAAAATTCAGTATGCCGCAAAATATGCGCAAACTTCCAACTATTGGAAATATTTTATAGGACAAAGCAAGGGGCTAAAAAGAATGCGCGTATATGATAAAAAAAGAAAAATAGAGGGGACTTTTAGGGTTTGGGTGGCAAGTGGAGATGATAAAAGACAAGCAAAATATGGGAATGCTTTGGATTTAATTGAGGATGCTTATTTTGCAAACAGAAAAATAAATGTCCCCAGAACTTACCTTAATGAAGCAGTTTTTCAAGGAGCAGAAATTTTGTATTTTTCCTTTATGATGAATAATAGGTTTAGCGCCTTACCCAAAGAAGATGGTAAAGAAAAAAGGGAGCGATTGAAAGATATTAAAAATACTGCTAAGGATTTCTACAAAAATTACAATGCTGATGTAGATGAGAAGCTCTTGTCTGCAATGCTAGAAATGTATTATTATAATATTCCAAAAAGCCAGCATCCAGAAATATTCCAAAAAATAGAAAAGCAACGCTTTGGATTAAAAAAATTAGATTTTGATTATTATGCCAAAAAGGTTTTCAAAAAATCTATTTTTGCAAGCCGTGCAAAATTTTACGATTTCTTAAATAACTCATCTGCCAAAAAAATTGCCAAAGATCCTGCACATAAAACAATCATGTCTATTTATAATTTTTATTTGACTAATCATTTCCCAAAACGCAAAAAAATTAGAGCTGATTTGGAAAAAGGAAATCGCCTTTTTATTGCAGGGTTAAGAGAAATGAATCCAGACAAAAAATATTATCCTAATGCTAATTCTACCATGCGTTTAACTTATGGAAATGTGGGCGATTACCAGCCAGGAAATGCCATGCAATACGACTACTACACTACCATTGATGGAATAATGGAGAAAGAAGATCCTACAAATGAGGAATTTATTGTCCCAAAAAAATTGAAGCAATTGTACAAAATTGGTGATTACGGAAAATATGGAGATGAAGAGGGGAATTTGAGAATTAACTTTATCTCTAATAATGATATAACTGGAGGAAATTCTGGTTCTCCAGTTATCAATGCTTGGGGGGAATTAGTAGGCACAGCTTTTGATGGAAATTGGGAGGCAATGAGTGGTGATATTGCTTTTGAGAATCAGGTACAAAGAACTATTTCTGTGGATATTCGCTACATCATGTTTATCATTGACAAGTTTGCTGGCGCAACTCACCTAATTGATGAAATAACCATTGCCCCACCTCATCCAAAACCACTAACAGCTGAAGAGGAGGAAGCTCTAAAAGTAGTAGAAGAAAAAAAGGTGCAAGAGGAAGATCCTTATACGATTGTACAAAAATTAGAAATACGCGATTTTAATGGGCAGAAGATTCCAATCATTAATATTGCATCTTTTAATTCTGCTTTTGGTATGGCGGTAACTCAATTTGGTTCTGGAAGTAATATTTTCTTTTCTTGGAGAGGAAATATTTACACTACCGAAAAAAGATAATTTTATTTGATAAAAAAATGGAAAGGCCACTAACATTAGTGAATTTTCTTACATTTAGAGAAAATTTAAAACTGATAAAAAATATTTTAGCCGTAATTTTAGAATTTAAATTAGCTACAAAGAAGAGTTAGTAAGCCCTTTCGTTTTTCCCTTCTATATAATTAATGAAGGCCTTGTTTGCCACTTTTACGCCTCCTGGCGTTGGATAATCTCCTGTAAAATACCAATCCCCTAAATGATTCGGACAAGACGCATGCAAATCCGAAATTGATTGATAAATAATTTCTACCTCAGCTTTAGTTCCTTTTAGAGTTAAAAGTTCACTAATTTTTACTGAAATCTCTTCAGCTGTAAAAGGCTTATAAATTTCTTGTACATAATTCACCATTTCTTCTTTTGGTAAATGAGCTTGTCCCTTACATTTATTGTAAGCCTCAGTAAGTATGTGTTCTTGTTTTCTATCTTTCAACAATGCCACTGCTGCCCGAAAAGCAATAAAATCTCCTATTTTCGCCATGTCAATTCCATAACAATCTGGATATCTGATTTGTGGTGCAGATGAAACTACAATGATTTTTTTAGGCTCTAATCTATCCAAAATTCGAATAATAGATTGTTTTAAAGTAGTCCCTCTTACAATACTATCGTCAATCATAACAAGATTGTCAGTAGAATTTACTGTGCCATAAGTAATATCATAAATATGGGCTACCAAATCATCTCTGCTATCATCAGAAGTGATAAATGTTCTAAGTTTTGCATCCTTTATTGCAATCTTTTCAGCCCTTGGAGAAATCTTCATAATTTCAGCAATAGCATCATGACAAGGGTTTTCCCCCAATGCTTGTATTTTTCGTGTTTTAACTTTATTAAGATAGCTGTCCATTCCTTTCATTAAGCCATAATAAGAAACCTGAGCCGTATTAGGAATGTAAGAAAATACCGTATTTCTTACATCTTTATCAATAGCATCTAATACTTTTGGGAAAACACGTTTCCCTAGTTCTAGGCGTTCGTTATAAATAGTCGCATCATTCCCTCTTGAGAAATAAATTCTTTCAAAAGAACACGCCTTCCTTTCTTGTGGCTCACGAACTTGTTTTTCCTGAATGCTTCCATTTTTTTTGATAATAAGCACATGCCCTCTTTTTAATTCTTTTATTTGCTCTGCTTTTACATTAAATGAAGTTTGTATAACTGGCCGTTCTGATGCTACAACCACCACCTCATCATCCTTATAATAATAGCCAGGACGAATTGCAGAAGGGTCACGCAAAGCAAAGGCATCCCCATGCCCAATCATGCCACACATCACATATCCTCCATCCCAATATTTTGCTGAATTCACCAAAATTTCTTGTATATCTAATTCCTGTTCAATCTTTTGTGTGATTTCTTTTTTGGTAAACTCATTGTTGTATTTGTAATAAATTTTATCATTTTCTTCATCCAAAAAATGTCCTATTTTTTCTAAAATTGTAACCGTATCGGTCATCTCTTTTGGGTGCTGTCCTAAATCAGTAAGATGGGTGAAAAGTTCATCTACATTGGTCATATTAAAATTGCCAGCCAAAACTAAATTTCTGGTTTTCCAATTATTTTGTCTTAAAAAAGGGTGGCATTGTTCAATGCTGTTCCCACCATAAGTGCCATAACGCAAATGTCCTAAAAACAACTCCCCAGTAAATGGAAGATTTTCTTTTAACCATTTGACATCACTTAATTTTTCAGGATTTTTATCTTGCAAATCCACAAAGAGTTTGTTGGCTTGTTTAAAAACATCTTGAATAGGATGGGTAGCTACCGAGCGTTTTCTACTAATATATCTTTTCCCTGGAGGAACATCAATTTTAATATTTGCCAAACCAACACCATCTTGTCCCCTGTTGTGTTGCTTTTCCATGAGCAAATACATTTTATTTAATCCGTAAAATGCTGTGCCGTATTTTTTCTGGTAAAATGCTAATGGTTTTAGCAATCGGAGCATGGCTACTCCGCACTCGTGCTTTATGACGTCACTCATAGGGGTGGTTTTGAGGCTGCAAAATTAATCTTTATTCTCTAATATTTTCATTAATCCATTAATTCCTGGATTGATGTGGGTTTCTCCATCTACCACAAGTGTTGGGATTATCCTTTTTCCATTATTTATTTTCTCTACAAAAGAGATAGCCTCTTTATTATCTGTGATGACGATATATTCAAACTCCACTCCTTTTGATTTTAAGAACTTTTTTGCGTTTACGCAATCTGGGCACCAATCGGCTCCATAAATTTTAATGTTCATTTTCTATTAATTTAAATTTATATTCTGTTTTATCTTGTAAAATATTGCACTGCTGACAATGCAACAAACTAGGTAAATTGAAAATGTTTCAAAATATCAAATCCTTGTGTTTGCACTTTAAATATTCCCGAGCATTCCAAATCTCCTTCTTCCGAAAATCTTATAATTATAAACCCTAATTTTTCTTTTTCTAAACTGAACCATGAACCAACTCCAATTCCGCCAAGCCAAAGGAATAATGTAATCTATATTTTTCAAATTTTATGGGTTAAACTCTGCAAAATAACACAAATAATTGAAATTGATAAAGCTATTTTTTAACAAATATTTCTTTTGGACACATAAGATTTTATTTGATTTTTTTTTGGATTATTTATTATATGTTATCTTTGTGATATGAATAAATTTCAGATAAAAAAATATCTTTTGATTTTACTTTGTTTTTGCACTTTTTTTATTGCAAAAAGCCAAGTAGTTATCAATGAGTATTCTGCTGCTAATTACGATAGCTTTCAGGATAATTATGGAGGATATGAAGATTGGATAGAATTCTATAATACCAGTGGAGCTCCTATCGATCTAAATGGATATTATCTTTCGGATAAAGCTACAAATCTTACTAAATGGCAATTCCCGTCTTCTTTCATTGTCCCTGCTGGAAATACAGTTTTAGTGTATTGCTCAGGAAGAGATGAAATTGTTGCGGGAAATGCACATTCTAATTTTAAGCTCACTCAAACAAAAAGAAATGAAAAGATTATTCTCTCTGACGCAACAGGTACCACGGTTATAGATTCCTTAACCATTTTCCCTAATCAGAAAGGGGATAGTAGAGGAAGAACTACAAATGGTGCAAATACATGGTCTGTTTTTCAAACTCCAACTCCTGGGAATAATAATGTTGTGGCAATGCAAGAATATGCTTCTACACCTGTATTCTCTCAAACTTCTGGCTATTATGCTGCTGCCATCAGTTTAAGCATCACCTCTCCTGATCCTAATATTACTATTTATTACACAACTAATGGGGATTTTCCTGATAATACTGCCACACAATATATTGGAGCGATAAATGTAAACTCAACACAAGTGGTGAAAGCAGTAGCGTACAGTTCTACCGCTAATGTCCCGCAAAGTTTTATAGCATTTAACACTTACTTTATCAATACTACGCATACAATACCTATTTTATCTATTTCTGGAAACAATGGGCAGGGTGGATTAGTTGATTTGTTAGACGGAGGTTGGGGAAGTTCAGGTCTCGAGCCTGAAGGAACAATTGAATGGTTTGATAAAAATGGGATATTACTTGATAAGGGTATGGGGGAATATAATAAGCATGGGAATGATTCCTGGGCTTATGATCAAAGAGGTTTTGACTACATCATGCGTGATCAGTTCGGTTACAATTACGCTATTCAAGATCAAATTTTTCCAAACAAGTCACGTGACAAATTTCAAAGATTAATCCTAAAAGCTGCTGCTAATGATAATTTTTCCTTTGAAGATGGTGCCCATATAAGAGATGCCTATGTCCATTCATTATCACAAACTGCTGATCTAAGGATGGATGAACGTTCTGTTGCTTTCTGCGTAGTTTATTTAAATGGTCAATATTGGGGAGTATACGATTTAAGAGAAAAAGTAGATGATCACGATTTTACCGATTATTATTATGATCAAGATAAAAACAATTTACAATACTTAAAAACTTGGGGGCCAACTTGGTCGGAATATGGAGGCCCTGCTGCTCAAAATGATTGGGACACTTTCAAAAATTTTGTCTTAAGTAATCCTATGTCTAACCAAACAAATTATCAAATAGTAAAAAGCCAATTCAACACCGGAAGTTTGATTGATTATTTTCTAATAAATATGTATACTGTTTGCATGGATTGGCTCAATTGGAATACTGGTTGGTGGAGAGGAATGGACCCTAATGGAGATAAGAAAAAGTGGCGCTATACATTATGGGATATGGATGCAACTTTTGGGCATTATATAAACTATACAAATGTCCCAAATACTACTCCTACTGCTGACCCTTGCGATCCAAGTAGTTTGAATGATCCTGGAAGCCAAGGACATGTCCCTATTTGGAACGCGCTGTTAACTAATCAAGAATTTTTTGATGATTATATTAATCGCTGGTCAGATATGAAAAACACGTATTTTGATTGTACTTATATGATTACTTATCTTGATAGCTTAATAAATATTATTGATCCAGAAATGCCAGGACAGATAAACCAATGGGGTGGTGGAACTTATGCTGACTGGCTGCAAAATGTGCAAGATTTAAGAGATTTTATTAATCAAAGATGTAGCACAATAAACGCTTCTTTTGTGAATCCTTGTTATCCACAACTTTCAGGGCCTTACAATGTAACTGTTATCATTGATGGTATTGGAGAAGTAAAAGTTAGTGGCATTTCAGTTGACCAAAATAATTCTGGTTGGACAGGGCAATATTTTGGTGGTGTTACTCTTCCTTTTGAAGTGAAAAATGGTACTTTCTATTACTGGGAAGTAGATCCTATCAACACCTATGTATATGATTCTTTAGTGGACACCTTGGCTTTAAGTTTGTTGGGAGATGTTACTGTTACGGCTCACTTCATTCCTCCTGTGGAATATAAAGACGTTGTTTATCAGGTTATTCCAATGGGGACCTCTACAGAGATTGATGCTGACGGAACAATTTTAAATGCCTTTCCTTCTACAGAAACTTATGTGTTAGGAGATACCATTTCTTTAGCTCCAACGATTGATCCGCTTTACTATTTCAGCCATTGGGAGGCTGATAGCAACTCTATTTTGCCAAACACTTCTACGGAGCAAGTAACATTTTATGCTAATTATCCAGATACTATTCGCTTACACACGATCTTAAAGCCAACAATCTTATCTTTTATCGGTGGAGGAGATACCATTTGCACAAATGAAAATGATTTAGCAGAGGTGTTAGTTGATTTTAGTGGAATTGCGCCCTTTACTTTTGTATATGAAATTGATGGAGTGGCTCAGCCTTCAATTACAACTACTGATGACCCCTACATTATTTATACTAGAAAAGCTGGAGAATATACACTTTTATCTTATGCAGATGCAACTGGAATAGGGGTAACTTCTGGTTCTGCTTATGTAGTAGAAACTACCCCTCCAATAGCTCATTTTAGAATAAGTCCTGATGATAGACTTTCTATTCTTCATCCACAAGCGCATTTTATTGCAGATACTTTTGCAACTGTAAACTGGTTATGGAATTTTGGCGACAATTCTTCTGATAGTTTGATTCACAATCCTTATCATCTCTATGCAGATTCAGTTGGCTTATACCAAATAACTTTGATTGTTACGGATGTCAATAATTGCAAGGATACGACCTTTAATCAGCTTTGGGTAAAAGATGAATATTGGCTTTATATTCCAAATTCTTTCACACCTGATTTGGATGGAATAAATGATAAATTCTGTATTAGCTACCATGCTATTAGAGAAGAAACTTTCACTTTCAATGTGTATAACCGAATTGGCAAATTAATTTTCTCAACCAACAATATTAACGAATTAAATTGTGATAAAGGTTGGGATGGGAAACATAGAGAAAGCGGCAAAGAGTTGCCAATGGGGACTTATGTGTATGAAATTTATTTCAAGGATTTTGAGGGATGGAAATACCAAGATTCTGGCTTCATCAATATAATTCGGTAAAAGTATTTTTTGAGCTTTTAAGAAACTTTTAGAATTGTCCTCTTTTGCAAACTAAGCTTATTTTCTTCTACAAATTCTTCTAAAATTTTAAAGAAATTCAATATGTCTGTTTCTTTATTTTCAGCATTTATGGTGACAAATCGAACAAACTCTTCCCCTTTAAACGATCCGTATGCTACTAAAAGTTTCTTAGCATAATATAGTTTTGTGCACAACTCTTTGGCTTCAAATTCTTTGTAGTTAAAGCAGATCGACAAAGAATGGTCGTCATTATAAAGGGTGTAATTTGGATTATTTCTTACATAATTTCTTGCTATTTTTGAGGTTTCGAAAAGATACTCAACAATGTTAGATAATCCTTTTGTTCCGACTGCCTTCCAGAGCGTCCAAAATTTAAGTGCATCATTTCTTCTGCCACATTGGAAAGAGGTCTTTCCTAAATTATAATTATCCGAATGGGTTTGATACAAATAATCTGCCTCATTATTAAATGAGTTGAATAGGTTTTGTTTTTCATTTACAAGCAGAAGCGAACAAGTAAGCGGTGTCCCCAACATTTTGTGAGCATTAAAACTGAAAGAATCCGAATGTTCAATACCTTCTAATAAGCTTTTGTACTTTGGGCTAAAAACAACTGCTCCTTGATAAGCTCCATCTACATGCAACCAAAGCTCGTATCTTTTACAAATATTACTTAGCTCTTTTACAGAGTCAAAAGCGCCCAAAACAGTTGTTCCTGCTGTTGCATTTACATAAAAAGGAATAAGTCCTTTTTGGATATCTTTTTTTATACATCCTTCCAGTTTTTCAGGAATCATTTCTCCCTTGTTATTGGTTGGAATATATCGTAAATTCTCTCTCCCAATTCCTGCAAAAGAGGCATTTTTAGCATTTGAATAGTGTGACTCAAAAGAGGTATAAGCTACCATTGTTTTAATAACTCCGCTATTTCGAATTTCTAAATCTTTTTTATCTCTGGCCATAATTAAAGCCATAAAATTGCTCATGGATCCGCCAGTTGGGAAGGTGCCTCCAGAATGATTACTATAACCAATCATCTTGCATATTTTCTCTATTATTTCTGATTCAACAGCAGTTTGAGGGCCTGAAACTTTATATGTATACATACTTGTATTAAGCATTACAGCTAACAAATCTCCCAATACCGCCTTACTATTTCTCCCACCCCAAAGTTGATTAAAAAATCTATTGCTTGCCGTTTTTGGTGTTTTTAAAACCAAATCCTTTAGCGCTTTTGAAAATTCTGAAGTAATGGTTGGATTCTCTGGAAGAGACAGATCTATTTTTTCATACAATTCCTTGGCTTTAACAGGATCGGGTACTGGATTTTCCTTCTCCTGAAATAGTAGTTCATCTACTATGGAGTTAAAAAGTAATAAATCTTCATGCATTGCTTTTGACATTATTATTTTTTTTTGGTGGAGATAGTGGGATTCGAACCCACGACTTCTTGCATGCCATGCAAGCACTCTAGCCAACTGAGCTATACCCCCCAAAAACAGCAAGCAAATTTAAAGTAAATTCATTACTTTTGAGCAATGATTCCGTCAGAAATTAAAAGAAGTATAATTACACAGCTTGGTGATGCCTTAAATACGACTATTACTGTTAATGGAGAATCCTCAATAGTTGGCGGATGCATTAATAATGCCATCAAAATCAATACCAATAAAGGGGATTTCTTTGTAAAATGGAATACAAATTCTAAAGCAAATATGTTCCAATCTGAATATCATGGATTAAAAGTGTTGAAAGATACAAATACGATACGCATCCCTAATGTACTTTGTTTTGATGATGATTTTTTGATTCTTGAATTTATTCCTCCTTCTAATCCTAATAATGCTTTTTGGGAAGTTTTTGGGCAAAAATTAGCTTTAATGCATAAACAAACACATTCAAAATTTGGACTGGATTTTGATAATTATATTGGTTCCTTACACCTAGACAATACGCAAAACAAAAATTGGACTGAATTTTTTATTCAAAACAGATTGCAAGCACAGCTATCTATTGGGAATTTCTCAGGAACTCTTTTATCCGATTTTGATAAATTATTTCAAAAGCTTCCAAATCTTTTCCCTAATGAAAGGCCCGCTTTATTGCATGGTGATTTGTGGAGTGGAAATTTTTTAGCCAAAAACGGAGATACTCCTATGCTAATTGACCCTGCAATATATTATGGGAATAGGGAAATGGACATTGCAATGAGCAAGCTTTTTGGTGGGTTCAATTCTGATTTTTATTTTGCTTACAATGAGAGCCATCCGCTTGAAAATGGATGGGAAGAAAGAATACAAATTTGTAATTTGTATCCTCTTTTGGTACATGTAAATCTTTTTGGGGGATCATATCGCAATCAAGTGAAAAATATTTTGTCTTATTATGTAGGATAGTTTAAATTCTAAAATGCAAAAACTATATTTGCACACATTATATTTAAATGGTTAAATGAGTAAGTTCAAGCAATACAAACAGTTAAGTTTACCTAATATTCATAAGAAAGTTTTAGGAAATTGGAGGAGTGCTTCAGTATTTGAAAAGAGTATTGAAAGTAGAAAAGGAAATCCTACATTTACTTTTTATGAAGGACCCCCTTCTGCAAACGGAATGCCTGGGATTCATCATGTCATTGCGCGTACGATTAAAGATTTATTTTGTCGCTACAAAACTCTACAAGGATTTCAGGTAAACCGAAAAGCAGGATGGGATACACATGGACTTCCTGTAGAACTTGGGGTTGAAAAAGAATTAGAAATTACAAAAGAAGATATTGGGTCAACAATATCCATTGAAGATTATAATAAAGCTTGCCGAACCAATGTAATGAAATACAAAGGGAGTTGGGAGGATATTACTGAAGAAATGGGCTATTGGGTAGATATGCAAAACCCTTATTTAACCTATGAAAATAAATACATTGAAAGCGTTTGGTGGCTTTTGGGGAAAATGCACAAAAAAGAATTGCTCTACAAAGGATATACCGTTCAGCCTTTTTCACCAAAAGCAGGAACAGGGCTAAGCACACATGAACTCAATCAACCAGGATGTTATCGTGATGTAAAGGATACTTCTGCAATTGCTCTGTTTAAAGTAATTAAAGATGAAAAATCTAATTCCTTATTTGGGAGTACAAATCATGATATTTATTTTCTAGCTTGGACAACTACCCCTTGGACATTACCTTCTAATACCGCACTGGCTGTTGGTGAAAAAATAGATTATTTATTAGTAGAAACACTAAATCAATATACCGGAAAAGCAATTGCTGTTGTTGTTGCAAAGAAGTTAGCTTCAAAATATTTTACTCCTGAAAATGAAGATCTAAAATTTGAAGGCTATGAAACTGGCAATAAAAACCTTCCTTACAAATTCATTTCAGAATTTAAAGGAGATAGCTTAGAAGGGTTAAGGTATGAGCAACTGTTAGCTTACGCACAACCTGAAGATGGAGATGCTTTTAGAGTATTATTGGGTGATTTTGTAACCATTGAAGATGGAACTGGAATTGTGCATTTAGCGCCAAGCTTTGGTGCAGATGATAATCGACTGGCAAAACAAAATGGAATTGGGAGTTTAACTCTAGTAAATAGACAAGGAAAATTTGTTGATGAAGTAACTGATTTTGCGGGTATGTATGTGAAAGATGAATACTATGCGGAAGGAGAAGAAAAACCAAAACTCTCTGTTGATGTCCAGATTGTAATCAAATTAAAAGAAAATAACCTTTGCTTTAAAGCAGAAAAATATGAGCACTCATATCCTCATTGTTGGCGTACCGATAAGCCTATTTTATACTATCCTATGGACAGTTGGTTTGTGAAAACTACCGACTACAAAACAAGAATGATGGAACTCAACAATACCATTAATTGGAAACCTAAATCAACTGGTGAAGGGAGGTTTGGAAACTGGCTTGAAAACTTGGTGGATTGGAATTTATCGCGTTCTCGTTTTTGGGGAATTCCGATTCCAATTTGGAGAACTGAAGATGGAGAATCAGAAATCTGCATTAGCTCGATAGAGGAATTGAAAACTGAAATTGGAAAATCAATTGCAGCAGGAATAATGAAGACTAACCCTTTAGCCGAATTTAAGGTAGGTGATTTCTCAGAAGAGAACTACACTACTTTTGATTTACATAGGCCTTATGTTGATGATATTATTTTAGTTTCTGAAGATGGAGCCCCAATGACAAGAGAATTAGATTTGATTGATGTTTGGTTTGATTCTGGAGCAATGCCTTATGCACAATTGCATTATCCATTTGAAAATAAAGATGTTTTTGAACAAAATTATCCTGCTGATTTTATTGCGGAAGGAGTTGACCAGACAAGAGGATGGTTCTTCACATTGCATGCAATTTCAACTATGTTGTTTGATTCTGTTGCCTATAAAAATGTAATTTCAAACGGTTTGGTCTTGGACAAAAACGGAAACAAAATGTCTAAGCGATTAGGAAATGCGGCTGATCCTTTTCAAATAATTGACAAATATGGGGCTGATGCCGCAAGGTGGTATATGATTTCTAATGCGCAATCCTGGGATAATCTAAAATTTGACGAAAGCAGAATTGGAGAAGTTCAAAGAAAATTCTTTGGAACGCTTTATAACACTTATTCTTTTTTCGCACTTTACGCCAATATAGATAGCTTTTCTTTTTCTGAAGATGGAATTGTACTAGCAGAAAGAGATGAGCTTGACAGATGGATTCTTTCAGAACTAAATACCTTAATTAAGGAGGTTGAGGGGAATTATGAAAATTATGAACCTACTCGTTCGGCACGCTTAATTCAAGATTTTGTGATTTATAAATTAAGTAACTGGTATGTTCGTTTAAGCAGGAGACGCTTTTGGAAAGGGGAGTATAATAAGGCTAAGATTTCAGCATATCAAACTCTTTATGAGTGTTTAGAAAAAGTAGCAATTATTTCTTCTCCTATTGCACCATTTTTTATGGATAATTTGTTCCAGGATTTGAACTCTGTTTGTAAAAAAATCGGGGTGGAATCTGTTCATCTAGCTGATTTTCCAAGTATAAACAGTGCAGTTATTGATATTGATTTAGAGGAAAAAATGCAATTGGCACAAAACATTACCTCTCTTGCCCTATCATTGAGGAAAAAGGAACAAATTAGAGTAAGGCAACCACTTCAAAAAATAATGGTGCCTATTGTAAGTACTAAAATGGAAATTTCCATTAAAGGAGTTGAAAAGATAATCTTAAGTGAAATTAATGTAAAGGAAATTGAATATTTAACAGTAGATTCTGGGATATTAACTAAGCAAATAAAACCTAATTTTAAAACACTTGGCCCAAAGTTTGGGAAAGACATGAAGTTGATTTCTGGGGCTATTGCTCAATTTACAAATGAAGATATTAAGGAAATTGAAAGAGGCGGAAGTTATAAAATTAATGATACAATTACTATTAATTTAACAGATGTTGAAATTACTTCTGCTGATGTTCCTGGATATATTGTAAGTAGTAGTAATGGAGTGACGGTAGCGCTTGATACTACTATTTCTCAAAATCTGAAAGATGAAGGCTTGGCTCGAGAGTTTGTAAATAGGTTGCAAAATTTAAGAAAAGAAAAGAATTTTGAAGTTACCGATATGATCCATATTGAAGTAGAAAAAAATCAAGCAATAACAAATGCAATTAATAATAATTTAGAGTACATTTGTAAAGAAACTTTAGCAAAAGCACTTAGCTTTACTAAAGATGGTAGTTTTGAAGGAGAAACAATAGATTTAATTGACACCTTAACTGCAAGTGTTAAAATAATTAAAATTAGGAATCATGGCTAATAAAAACGCTTACACCAATACAGAACTTAAAGAATTTAAGCGCATAATTATTGAAAAAATTGAAAGAGCTAAAGAAGATTTATCTCTTTTGAAAAGTGCTTATGCAAATGATGCGGATAATGGAACGGAAGACACCTCTCCTACTTTTAAGGCCTTTGAGGAAGGATCAACCACGCTTTCAAAAGAAGAAAATATGAAACTTGCTATGCGACAGGAAAAATTTATTAATAATTTGAAAAACGCACTTATTCGAATTCAGAATAAATCCTATGGTGTTTGCAGAGTTACCGGAAAACTGATTTCTAAAGATCGCTTAAAATTGGTTCCCCACGCTACCTTAAGCATTGAAGCCAAGAAAATGCAATAATTTCTTTTGAGAAAAATTCTTTTAACATCTTTTATTCTTCTTGTTTTTGATCAAATCTTGAAATTTTGGGTAAAAACCCATATGTTTTTAGGTCAGGAATATCAAATTTTTGATTGGTTTATCATTCACTTTGCTGAGAATAATGGCATGGCTTTTGGTATGGAGTTTGGCGGAGAATTGGGGAAAACATTACTTACTGTTTTCAGGATTATAGTTGTGATTGTTGGTATTTATTATATTAAATCGATAATAAAACCTCAACTTTCTATTGGCGCTTTAATTGCGCTCGGACTAATTATCGGAGGTGCTATTGGAAATATTGTTGACAGCATATTTTATGGTGTAATTTTTAACGATAGTTATAATAGTATTGCTACTTTTTTTCCTGATACGGGAGGTTATTCATCTTTACTGCATGGTAAAGTAGTAGATATGTTTTATTTCCCGCTAATAAATAGTCATTATCCTAACTGGTTCCCTTTTTGGGGTGGGAATCATTTTATCTTTTTTCGCCCTGTTTTTAACCTTGCAGATGCAGGAATTTTTATTGGTATTTTTATGATCCTTCTTCTTTACAGAAAGACATTCAGCTGATAGATTACTAGGGGGTATTACCCCTTTGAATTTCGCCGTAGATAGATCCAGAAATACTTTTTCTTTTAGAATGTTTTTTAATACACTCATTAATTTTTCTAAATACCCCCATAATAACAAATAAGTATTTGCTAGTTAATGGTATTTTTACACTCCCCCATTCTTCAGGAAATATATAATCATATTTATTTAAAAAGGGGCCGAAAATATACGTTGCCCGTTCTTTAATCTCATCTGTATAATAGTCAGATAAATTTTTTCTTTTCCCTTGTGTTTTGTTGGCAATTGATAGAGGGGTAGGATTTAAAACCCCTACTTTTTCAAGTGCAGTTATGTAATCATTTGCTATATTTTCATATCGTATTACATAATCACATTTATCAATCGTAACACTTGATGTATTATCATATGGTTTGTGATAAAATTTTATAAAATATTCCTGGAAAGAAGCATTATTCTCTTTTATAAAATTAAATCTTACTCTCTGCTTTTTTGTGATGTGTCCTTCATTTTCGACAAAAAGATCAGGATTTGTAAAATTTCCTTTTGCATTTGTCTTCATTTTCTCATAAACAGTTACTACGATTTCCATTGGATTTCTTAAAACTGCAAATACAAAATAATCTAACTCCTCTTTTGTTGCAACTTTCTCAAATTCATGATACAATGAATGTTTCCTTAAAAAAGGTTTTCCATCATATTTGGCATGCAACTCCTTTGTAATTGCAGATGATGCAGAAAATGGTAATCCTATAAATAAGTATTTATATTTATGACTAATAATCATTTACACTAAATTGTTATTAATTAAATACTCTGCAATCTGAACAGTATTAGTTGCAGCCCCTTTTCTCAAATTATCGGCAACAATCCACATATTAAGTGTTTTTTCTTGTGTGAAATCTATTCTTATTCTGCCCACAAAAACCTCATCTTTTTTATACGAATTTATTGGCATTGGGTATTCATTTTTTGTTGGATTATCCATTACAACTACACCCTCCATATGATTTAATGCAAGCCTCGCTTCATTCAAATCAAATTCATTTTCAAAAGTAATATTTACACTTTCTGAATGACCAACCACAACAGGAACTCTAACTGCTGTTGCAACAACATCAATATTCTCATCTAAAATTTTCTTAGTCTCATTAGTAAGTTTCATTTCCTCTTTAGTATAGCCGTTTTCTGTAAAATCATCACAATGCGGTAGAATGTTTTGATATATTGTGTGAGGGTATACCATCTCCCCATCTGTTCTTTTTTCTTCATTTTCTAATTGTTCAACTGCTTTTTTCCCTGTTCCTGTAATGGATTGATAAGTGGAAACTACGACTCTTTTTACTCCAAACTTTTTGTGAAGTGGGGCAAGCGCCATTACCAACTGAATTGTTGAGCAATTTGGATTTGCAATAATCTTATCTTCTTTTGATAACTCACTTCCATTAATCTCAGGAACGATCAATTTATGATTTGAGCACATTCTCCAGTATGAAGAATTATCAATTACTTTTATTCCTTTTTCTGCTAGTTTTGGCGCCCATATTTTAGAAACATTCGCTCCAGCTGAAAAAAGTGCTAAATCAACTTCTGTGTTTAATAACTCCAAAAGGGATATAACTTCATAACTTTTCCCCAAATAATTTATCTGTTTCCCGCAGGATTTTTCAGAAGCCACTGGGATTAATTCTGTTATAGGAAAATTTCTTTCGGCAAGAACTTCTAGCATCTCCCTGCCGACCATCCCTGTTACGCCTACAATTGCTAATTTCATATGTAAAACTATATTTCTAAAAGTTATATGGAAGACTCAAAATACGAGTCTTTCTTTTTTAACAATGCAAAAGTAGTATATTTACGGACTATGAAAAAGCGCTTTTTTATTTTTATATTGTTTAGTCAATCCTTAGTAAGTTTTGCTCAATTTACAGATACTTTCTCTGATGGAGATTTTACAAATAATCCTATGTGGATTGGTGATGCTGGAAATTTTGAAGTGGACTCTCTTTCAAAATTGCATCTAAATGATAGCATTACAAACAGCTCATATTTAAGCACTGCAAACCAAGCAATTATAAATGGGATTTGGGAATTTGAAGTGAAAATGGATTTTGCTCCATCAACTTCAAACTATTCAAAAGTATATATCGTTTCTAATAATGATGATATTACCTCCTCATTAAATGGGATGTATATTCGTATTGGAGGGGAAAGCGGAATGATTGATGATGTGAGTTTATATGTACAAAACGGAACTTCAAGTACAAAAATTATTGATGGAGTTGATGGGTTATCGGCAACAAATCCAGATTTGAAAATTAAAGTAAGTCGAGATAGTATTGGGTATTGGGAATTATTTGTTGATACTTCAAATCAATATATCCTGCAAGGAACTGCTTTTGACACCACTGTAAATACTTCATCTTTTTTTGGTATTTATTGTAAATATACCTCAACACGATCCGATTTATTTTGGTTTGATAATTTTAATGTAAGTGGAATTTTTTTAGTTGACAGCATAAAACCAGAAGTTACAACTACTCAAATAAACTCCACTTCATCTGTATTAGTAGCTTTTTCTGAACCTATCGATTCTATTACTGCCGTTAATCCTGCAAACTATATGCTTAGTAATGGTCTTGGGAGCCCTTCTAATATAACATTAAATACTCCAAATACTGTTGAATTATTTTTTGCAAACCCTTTTGTCAATCTCACAACTTATCAGCTTGATATCAATAATGTTCAGGATTTAGCACAAAATAGCATGCTTCCTTTTTCCATTAACCTTAGTTATTTTATCCCTCAATTTAATGATGTCGTAATAAATGAAATTTTTGTTGATCCCACGCCATCCATAGGCTTACCAGATGTAGAATACATTGAGCTTTATAATAGGACAAATACTATAATTGATTTAACAGATTGGACTATTACAATTGGAACAACTGAAAAGCAATTTCCTTTATCAATAATTGAGCCAGATAGTTTTGTTATTTTGATAAAGGATGAGGTGATAGATAGTTTTTCAAACAATATTTCAAAAATTGGTTTTTCATCTATTTCTCTTACAAATAGAGGTGCAGACTTGAACTTAAAAGATAATAATGGAAAAGTGATAAATACAATTTCTTATACGGATAAATGGTACAATGATGATAATAAAAATGAAGGGGGCTGGAGTATTGAGCAGGTAAACCCCAACCTATTTTGTGAAAGGAATAATAATTGGAGGGCATCAATTGCCAATATTGGGGGAACACCTGGAAAACAAAATTCAGTTTTTGGACAAAGCGTATATTCTGCTTATTTCAGAATTACAAAAGCGTTTATTGTTGACAGTAATAAAGTTCAAATTCATTTTAATAAAAATTTGGACAGTCTGATTTTAAGGGCTCATTCATCTTTTAATGTTAATGGAAATGCTCCAATAAAAAGCAGCCCTATTTCCCCATTTTTTAATGCTTCCATTTTGTCATTCAATTTTAACTTTTTAGAGAATACTACTTATACAATATCGACAAACGACTTAATTGATTGCTCTGGAAATTTACTTTCAAACACACTAAATTTTGGCATTCCTGATTCTGTCCTTGAAAAGGAAATCATAATAAATGAAGTGCTTTTTAACCCAAAAGAGAATGGAGTAGATTATGTAGAGCTTTACAATAATTCAAATTCATTTTTTGATCTTTCCAAATTAAATATTGCTAATTTTTTTGAGTTTGGAAATCAAATTGCTACAGACAATCCAAAAACGATTACAGAAGAAGCTACCCTTTTTGCTCCAAAATCTTATTTAGTTTTAACTACAGATTCAGCAAAAGTAAAGTCGCAATATTATTGTGAGACCCCTTACAGCTTTATTGAAGTTGAAAGCATGCCTACTTTTTCAAATGATGAAGGAACAATTTGTATAGTACATCAATCCTTAAACCAAATAATAGATGCTTTTGCTTATAGTGAAGATATGCATTTCTCACTTTTAGAAAGTATAGATGGTATAAGTTTGGAACGGTTGAGTTTTGATAGAAATGACTGGCATTCAGCCGCAAGTACTGTTGGCTTTGGAACGCCTACTTATAAAAACTCTCAGCAGCTCATCACACAAAGTATTGGAGAGATAAATATCGAACCAAAATCATTTACCCCAAATAATGATGGTTATAAAGACATCTGCTCTATCAATTGGAATTTCAATGAAAATAATTTAATGGCTTCAATAAAGGTTTTTGATGATGAAGGAAGATTGGCAAAAAACATCCTAAACAATAAAATGATTGGAAATGAAGGGAATGACAGTTGGGATGGAACATCAGAAGATGGCTTACAATTAAATACAGGAATATATATTGTTTGGATGGAAGTTTTCTCTGAAAATGGAAATACCGAACGCTTCAAAAAAGTGGTTGTCCTAAGTAGGTAATGCCCACCACTAAGCATATAAAAGCCTTACTAAACAACATTCCTCAAAAAGTTGGAGTTTATTGCTTTTACGATAAAAATGAAAATTTGCTTTATATCGGAAAGGCCAAAAACTTAAAAAAACGAGTAAGTTCCTACTTTACTAAAAAACAAGAACACGGGAAAACACGGATTCTTGTAAGTAAAATTTTTAATATAGAATATGTAGTTGTCGCTTCTGAAATGGACGCTTTGCTTTTGGAAAACAATCTTATCAAAAAGCATCAGCCAAAGTATAATGTGATGTTGAAAGATGGAAAAACTTATCCTTGGATTTGCATTAAAAACGAGCCATTTCCTAGGGTTTTTCAAACACGAAATGTAGTAAAAGATGGATCAGAATATTTTGGACCTTACACTTCTGTACGCTTAGTAAAAACCCTTCTTGATTTTTTTCATCAATTGTATCCTTTACGAAATTGTACTTATAATTTATCTGAAAAAAATATTAAAGTAGAAAAATTTAAAGTTTGTTTGGAATACCATATGGGGAATTGTTTAGGGCCTTGTATTGGAGGGCAAACATTAAGCAAATATCAAATTGGGACAGAACATATAAAGCAAATTATTAAAGGAGATATAAAATCTGTAATCCAACATTTAAAAGATGCAATGCTACAGTATTCAAAAGAGTTAGAATATGAAAAAGCTCAATCAGTAAAAAATAAAATTGATCTTCTAAAAAACTATCAAGCAAAATCAACTATTGTAAATCCTAAGATAAATGATGTAGATGTATTTACAATTATTTCAGATGAAGATACGGCCTTTGTTAATTATATGAAAATAAATTCTGGAGCTATTGTTCAGGCATATACAATGGAGCTTAAAAAGAAATTAGAAGAAACTGAAGAAGGATTATTACAACTCGCAATAGTAGAGATACGGCAAAGGGTTAGTTCTACTTCAAAAGATATTTATTGCTCACATTCTTTAGAAAATGTTTGGGAAACCCTAAGCATTACAATCCCTAAAATTGGTGATAAGAAAAAATTGATTGACCTTAGTTTGCGAAATGCAAAATATATGCAATTGGAACATCAAAAACGAAAAATAAATAATGTGGCGCGACAAGATAATAAGCGTATTTTGGAACAATTACAAAAAGATTTACGAATGTTAGAACGTCCACGACATATTGAATGTTTTGATAATTCCAATATACAAGGCGCAAACCCAGTTGCTGCTTGTGTGGTGTTTAAAAATGCAACCCCAAGCAAAAAAGAGTATCGTCATTTCAATATTAAAACAGTGGTTGGCCCTGATGATTTTGCAAGTATGGAAGAGGTGGTATATAGGCGATATAAACGCCTTTTGGAAGAAGAACATCCTTTGCCAGAACTCATAGTAATTGATGGGGGGAAGGGACAACTCAGTTCGGCAGTAAAAAGTTTAGAAAAATTAAAGCTGAGAGGGAAGATAGCTATTATTGGTATTGCCAAACGTTTGGAAGAAATCTATTTTCCAGGGGATAGTGTACCGCTTTATTTGGACAAGCGCTCTGAAAGTTTAAAGCTAATACAACAACTAAGAGATGAAGCCCACCGCTTTGGCATTTCGCACCACCGTAAGCAAAGAGGGAAAGATAGCTTTGGGACTTCATTAGATAAAATAGCTGGAATAGGTCCAAAAACGGCAGAACTCCTTATCGCTCATTTTGGTTCAGTAAAAAAAGTGAGGCAAGCCAAAAAAGATGAATTGGAAAAGTTGATTGGGAAGGGCAAGACTGAGAAGATTTTAAAGCAGTAATTTTTTGTATTATTACGATTAACTAATTATTACTAAATAAGATAAATAAAGAAAAATATGATTGCAAAATGGCAGATGAAAGCAATTGCTCAAAAAGCAATTTCTTTTTTACCCAAGAAGGAAAAGATAAATTACTGGTTTCAGAAAAATATAACGAAAGGGGTAACTTTAACGGATGAATATTTTGAATATAAAATTACTCATGCAAGCGACCATTTGCGTTTTTTTAAGACATACTCCGATAAAGATTTGAAAGAATGCACTGTTTTAGAGTTAGGAACAGGATGGTATCCTATTGTTCCAATTGCTTTATTTTTAAGTGATTTGAAAAATATTTTTACATTAGATTTAAGTAATTGGATGTCTAAGGAGAGCCTTAAAATTACTTGTAATAAATTTATTGAATGGCGTCAAAAAGGGGAGTTGAAGAAATTCTTACCAATAATTAATGAAGAAAACTGGAATACGCTTAAAATATTAGCAATGGATAATCAAGAGGGGTTAAGTTCTATGTGCCAACAATTAAACTTGAATAACTGGATTGGTGATGCAAGAAACACCCCTTTTGAGGCAAATTATATAGACTTAATATGTTCAAACAATACATTTGAACACATCCCAAAAACTGTACTAAATTCTATATTGATTGAATTCAAGAGCGTCATTCACCCAAATGGGGTAATGAGCCACTTTATTGATATGTCAGATCATTTTGCCCATTTTGACCAATCAATCAATATTTATAATTTTTTAAGGTTTAGTGATCAAGCTTGGGGTTGGATCGATAATTCCATTCAACCACAAAATAGGATGCGATTCAAAGATTATAAAGAAATATACAGAAAGCTCATGATTCCCATAACAGATGAAGAAATAAGAGAAGGAAGTGTTGAAGCTTTGAAAGAAATACCCCTAGATTCAAAATTTGGAAATTACAAACTAGAGGAGTTAGCAATAAGTCATGGCTATATAATTAGTAAAATGGATAAGAAATAAAGAAGAATTGGAAAGAGTAAAGCTTTACTAATTCAACCTATCCGCCAATAATCGCATTTGGTTTTTAGGAGATTTTTTATCGTATAAAATATTGTAAACCGCCTCAGTAATTGGCATTTCTATTTTTTGTTTTGCATTTATTTCGTCTATGCACTTTACTGCATAATAGCCCTCCGCTACCATTTTGAGTTGCATCTGTGCGGCATTTACGCTATACCCCCTGCCAATCATTTCTCCAAAAGTTCTGTTTCTACTAAATTGAGAGTAAGCTGTTACCAGTAAGTCTCCTAAATATGCCGATTCTTTTATATCTCTTTCTATTGGATGAACCGTGTCTACAAAGCGTTTTATTTCCCTAATGGCATTGGAAACAAGTACCGCTTGGAAATTATCTCCATAACCCAAACCATGACAAATACCGCCTGCTAAAGCAATTACATTTTTAAGCACTGCCGCATATTCTGTTCCGTAAATATCATCTGATACATTAGTTTTTATATATCGGCAAGTAATTTTTCCAGCAAACCAATTTGCTTTTTTCAAATCTTGTGAAGCAATTGTAAGATAAGAAAGTCGTTCCAAAGCTACTTCTTCCGCATGACAAGGTCCTGTCAAAACACATATATTATCAAAATCTACTTCATATTGGTTATGCAAAAATTCTCCGATAATGGTGTTGTTTTCAGGAACAATTCCTTTTATAGCAGAAACAATAAATTTATCTTTTATTGGAAATTTAATTTGTTTTAGGGTGCTTTTTACAAAGGCAGAAGGAATTGCTAAAATTAAACAATCTGCCACTTTTACAATTTCATTTATGTCGGAAGAAAGTTTGATCTTTGATTTTTTAAGCTCTGCCGAACTAATATAATTTGGGTTGTGTCCGAATTTTTGAATGTGAGTAATCGCATCTTTATTTCGCATCCACCACAAAACAGATTCTACATTTTCACCTAACATTTTAACAATGGCGGTTGCCCAACTACCCCCTCCAATTACTGCTATTTTAGAATTCTTTTTCAAAATAATTAGTCGGTAGTTTCTGACTCTGTATTTTTTTCCACTTTCATTTGTGGGAAAAATAAGACCTCTTGTATAGAGTTGCTATTGGTCATAATCATGCTCAACCTATCAATGCCAATACCCAAACCTGCAGTTGGTGGCATTCCGTATTCAATAGCCCTTAAAAAATCCTCATCTAAAACCATTGCTTCTTCATCTCCTCTTTTGCTTAACTCTAATTGCTCTTCAAATCTTGCTCTTTGGTCGATCGGATCGTTTAATTCAGAAAATGCATTGCAGATTTCTTTTCCGTTACAAATAGCTTCAAAACGCTCTGCCAAACCTTCTTGTTCTCGGTGTTTTTTAGCTAGAGGAGACATCTCCATAGGATAATCAGTAATGAATGTTGGCTGTATTAATTGCTCTTCACATTTTTCTCCAAAAATACAATCAATTAATTTTCCTCTTCCCATGCTTTTATCCACTTCAACACCTAATTTTTTAGCCGTTTCAGTCATAGTAGTTTCATCCATTTTTGAAACATTAATTCCTGTAAAATGTTCAATCGCTTCATACATGGTATATCTTTTCCATGGTCTTTTAAAGTTAATTTTGTTTTCGCCAAGCTGAACTTCAGTGGTCCCGTGTAAATCCATTGCAATTTTTTCTACCATTTCTTCAACCAAATCCATCATCCAAGTATAATCTTTGTAAGCCACATATAATTCCATTTGCGTAAATTCTGGATTATGAAAACGGCTCATCCCCTCATTTCTGAAATCTTTCGAAAATTCATACACCGCATCAAAACCGCCAACGATTAATCTTTTTAAATAAAGTTCGTTTGCAATCCTAAGATATAATTCCATATCCAAAGTGTTATGGTATGTTTTAAAAGGACGAGCTGCAGCACCACCATAAAGAGGTTGTAGTATTGGCGTTTCTACTTCCAAATATCCTTTTTCATTTAAAAAGGATCGCATTGAATTTGTTAGTTGCGTTCTCTTAATAAATGCATCTTTCACATCTGGATTCACAACCAAATCCACATATCTTTGTCTGTATCTTTTTTCAGGATCAGTAAAGGAATCATGAACCGTTCCATCAGCATCTGCTTTAGGAAGCGGCAATGGTCTTAACGACTTGGTTAAAACTATAAGTTCTTTTACCTTTACTGAAATTTCACCAACTTTTGTCGTAAACACCACGCCTTTAATCCCAATAATATCTCCTATATCCAATAGCTTCTTAAATACCGTATTGTACATTGTTTTATCTTCCCCTTCACAAATTTCATCTCTATTTACATAAATCTGAATTCTACCATCTCTATCCTGAATTTCTGCAAAAGAGGCCTTCCCCATGATTCTTCTGCTCATTAATCTTCCCGCAATAACAACATCTAATTCGCTCTCCTTTTTATAGCTTTCTAGAATCTGTTTGGATGTAGTGTTTACATCAAACATTTCAGCTGGATAAGGCTCTACTCCTAATTCTCTTAGTTTTTGTAAAGATTCTCTTCTAACTATTTCTTGTTCTGAAAGTTCTCTTTTCATACTATAAATTTTTTACAAATATAGGAATTCTATTATCCTATTATTTCGTATTTTCGACTTCTTTTAACGGACTTATTTAATACAACTTTAAACGATATTTATTATGAAAATGAACGATTATATCAATGATTTTACCAATCATTTAAGAGATGCTATGGGAATTGGAGAAAATTCAGATTTAAAAAAATCTGATAAGAAAATTGACAACATCCTTATTTGTGGTTTGGGGGGGTCTGGAATTGGAGGTACTATTGTAAACGATATTGTTTCATCAAAATCAAAAGTTCCAATTACTTCAACTAAAGATTATAGCATCCCAAATTTTGTAAATAAACACACTCTGGTTATTGCTAATTCTTATTCTGGAAATACGGAAGAAACTATATATGCTTTAGAAAAATGTCAAAGCAGAAATGCAGAAGTTTGTATAATAACTTCTGGAGGAAAACTAAAATCAATTGCGGAGGAAAATAATTACAATCATATTATTATTCCTAAAGGGCATCCGCCAAGAGCTATGTTTGGATATGCATTTACAGAACTTTTCTATGTGTTGAATCATTACAAAATAATTGATGATTCATTTAAATCTGATTTTGAAAAATCCATCTCACTATTAGATTCTGAAAAAGAAGACATCCAAAAACAGGCAATGGGTTTAGCAAAAAAAATGTTTGGGCAAACTCCTGTTATCTATGTTGCTCAAGGGTTTGAGGGGGTTGCTGTGCGTTTTCGTCAGCAAATAAACGAAAACTC
>Ga0207984_1000205_pt1 | contig 37665 bp, 35 predicted proteins | sample ETNtaG_30_FD_185760 | JGI IMG/M metagenome (GOLD analysis project Ga0207984, IMG submission 185760) | Marine microbial and viral communities from oxygen minimum zone, Eastern Pacific Ocean - ETNP201306PF43B (SPAdes) (version 2) | ecosystem: Environmental > Aquatic > Marine > Oceanic ...
TTTCTCGGCAAGTGCTTCGGCCTCATCCGCCAGATGAGTGGGAGTACAGATGTTGCCAGGTCGATTGGCCAGGTCTTTTGAGAGTTTCATCCCTTTCCCGATGGCCTCGCCCAGTCGAACGCCTTTGCGAATTGTGTTGACCTGATCTTGTTGACTAATACAAAAAGCAACTCTGCCGGGCCCCTTGGAGGTGCCCTTTGGTTTGGACTTCAGTTCATTAAAGCGATAGGTTGAAGTCAATAGTGCCCTGACCAGCTGAGCTGCACATTGTTGGTTTGTAGTGGCATCGACAGAGATACTTTCAATCAACAACGAAGCGCTCTTTGCCTGACAATTTGAGAGTTTGTTGCCGATGGTTCTTGCCAGCTTTTGAAAGTCAGCTCGAGAGAGTGTTTTATTTTTTCCCAGACCGACCATCAGCAAGCGTTCCGCACTGATTCGACTTGGCTGATGATGGAGAAGTGCTGTCCCCAGCTTGCCATTGAGGTCTCCCTGTTGAAGGAGTTTGGTGATCGCTCCCCGGCTGGTGCGATCAAGCGCCTCTGCCTCAGGAGATAACTGGCGCCCACTGTAAACACCGACAACGATACAACCGGTCTTGATTTTGGCGGGATTGGGAGTGACACGGGTAGAAAATTGCATATTGTCTCCGCTAGGGTATTGTTTTATTGGAATGAGGCTGTCTGCTAAGCAATTCGAATCAGAAAATAAACACCGGTAGATATCCGGACCACCTCATGTCAGTAGTCAAAAAAGAAAGTACGATTGAGCCATCAGCTGGCTATTCATCTGTTTTTCAACGAAGATATCGACTCACAAGTATTGTAGGATTGTACATGATGCAATCGGTTAAAGATCTATTGAGAGTCGCTGGAGCGAGAATTTGAAATTGTTGTCAGTTTACATTGCCAGGACGATTTTAAGGCAGATCGCGACAGTGACCATGGTTCTTCTTGGCCTCTTTCTATTTGTTGCATTTCTTGATCAGCTGAATGATCTTGGGGTCAATAATTATGGAATCCTTGAGGTCTCGCACTATCTCTTGTTGACTGTCCCTAGAACACTCTATGAACTCTTCCCGATTATTGCGCTCCTTGGGACGATTCTTGGGCTCTCTATGCTGGCCGGTGATTCCGAGTTAACAATAATGCGCGCCAGTGGGGTCTCATTGGTTCAGATTGTCTGGGCCGCACTCAAAGTGGGATTGGCCATTGCTGTTGTTGCCGTGGTAATCGGAGAGTGGCTGGTACCACTTTCTGAGTCCAGTGCGCGCAAGGTCAAAATCGAGGCCATGCAGGCGGATCTTGATATGGGAATTGAATCTGGAGTCTGGCTCCGTGATGGTCAGATGTACGTCAATATACGTGAAGTGCTGCCTAACCTCAGTGCGCTTGATGTCAATATCTATGAGTTCGATCAAGAGGGGAACCTGCGCGCAATGGCCCATGCCAGACAAGCCTTCTTTAACAAGGAGGGGTGGAAGCTGGAGGGTGTTGAACAGACCCTGATTGAACAAGATAGTGCCAAGGGTGTTGATATCAATTCGGCAGCATGGTCTACCGTCGTCACGCCGCAGTTATTAAAAGTATTTCTGATCAACCCCATTGAGATGCCTGTCTGGCATCTTTTTCGCTATATCGACCATCTGCAGGCTAACGACCAGGAGACCGCTGAGCATGAACTGGCTTTCTGGTTTAAAGTGCTGCTGCCCCTGTCGACCCTGGTGATGGTAATTCTTGCAATCCCATTTGTCTTTCGAAGCCAGCGTTCGATGGGTTATGGGCGGAGTCTTTTTATCGGGATTGTCGTTGCCCTCGTCTTCTATGCCCTGAGTAAATCTTTTGGCTATTCAGTCCTGGTCTATGGGGTCTCCCCATTTTTAGGAGCGGTTATTCCCTTGCTGCTCTTTTTTATTGTTGCCTCCTTTCTGCTCCATCGCGCTTCCTGATTCATTTTCTCCGAAGAGCGAACAATCATGAGTTTTACTGTTTTCTTTTTCTCTTTTCCGGGATGAGAACAGCTACCGAAATAGAGGCGATCATCAAGACCGGAATGAGAAGCAGGGCATCATAATGTATCACTCCGAGGCGAATCCAGGCGCTTGGAGCCGGTTATCTCTTCTCTATCATGGCGGCGAATTCTGATCTGTTGATGTGGAGGTTGTACACATCCCTGATAAAGCGCTTTCTTGATACCGGGTTAGTCGGTGACTATTTTGTTGGTTAGCAAGAATGCGATATAACTTATTGAAAACAAAAAGACTGAATTTAGAGGAACTATCATGGACAGTGCTTCCAGCATTGGCGTGCATTTGGACAGGGGGTGTAGAGGGGATTTTTTCCCACAAAGTTATCCACAGAACAGAAGTTGTATAATTGAGTATCATATAAGGAAAATAGTGTTACTAATTAGGCAGGTATAGCCAGATGACAGAGGGAAAAAAACTGGATCAGATTGTTGCTCACGCGGTCAAAGCGAGACGGGAACGTGAACAGGATTATCGCGCTCAATCACTCAAAATTCACCCCTGGGTGTGTGGCCGATGTGGACGAGAGTTCACCCAGACAAATCTACAGGAGCTGACAGTACATCACCGGGATCATAACCATGATAACAATCCAGCGGATGGGAGCAACTGGGAGAATCTCTGCGTCTACTGTCATGACAATGAGCACTCACGTCATGTCGACCACCTTTCTGGGGGTGGGGCTGAGGAGTCAAGTGGTGAGAGTACAACACACAACCCGCTGGCGGGGCTTAAGGCACTGATGGAGAAGGGGTCAAAAAAGGGATGACAGGAGATGTCAGGGCGCCAAGTGCGCGCATTGCCGGCGTAACGGATGAATTGCATAATTGAATATTAGACTGCTTCGTATTGGAGTGTGAGTCTCTATCTAAAAAGTCAATAAGTGAGAGAGTAAATGAAACTAACATCAACAATAATTCTGGCAGTTGCCATCCTTGGGTCAGGCTATGTGCTCGCACGCCATCAGCTGTTTGATGTTCAGTTTCCGGTTGAGGTAGAAGTGCCCCAACAAAACATGGCCTACTACCGCATAAACCGGCTTTCAGGGCAGGCCTGTATCGACTATCTTGCTCAGGATGTTCGCCACCAGATTGAGAAGGATGATCCAAAGCTTGCAGCCAGTGAGATGTTTTGCTGGAACAGGGATGCCTATTCACTCTATGGACCAGGTCAGGGGCGTTTCTATGCTCATTGATCCGGGGCTGTGTTGGGCTGGAGTGAATGGTCGTTGTTGCTGAATCTGGCGCCCCGGAGACGATTCGAACGTCCGACCTACCGCTTAGGAGGCGGTTGCTCTATCCAGCTGAGCTACCGGGGCAGAGTGAGCGCTATTCAAGAGGGTAGATAGAGGCCCTGCAGGGGCAGAGAATACCATAAAAGACGCTTTCTGATTTTCCCCGGAACTCCTCCTATAGAGTAATAAAAGGTGGGAAAAAGATGGCGTTGAATCCAGACAATGAATAAGTCGTATACGGAGTATTGGTCGCAATGCCGGTTGGAAAAGCATGAATGTGGCCACATCCCTGGGCAGGTAAATGCGCGCTCAACCCGGCACCATGAGGGTAATCAATGATCGAGAATCTGAAGGGGTAGTGATCCCGGCAGAACCCAAGTGAGTGAGCAAGAAGAAGGTGGCGCAGGAGTCGCTAACCGAACAAACACTGAGTGGAGGGTTGTACAGTGGCCTGCCGGAAGACGATCAACGTCGAGTGCGGCTCCTGCGCCATAGGCTTGGGCCAAGGCAATAGTGGTTTCAAAATTTAAAAATAATAATAACATAATATAATGAAATAGTAAATAACATTCGCACTTCGCTATTACTGCCCTCCTGCTGCAACAATCTTTTTTTAGGAGGTATTGAATCTCCTCTTGTTGAGAAGTGAGGGCTCTTTATCTGACATAATCGGGGACGTTGTCACTCAACCCAGGTAGACCCATGCCATTTGAAATCTGGATCCAGATCGTCTTGATTTGCAGCTTGGGAGCAATGTCTCCAGGGCCAAGTTTGGCACTGGTCGTCGGCAATACTGTCTCTGGGGGGCAGCAGCATGGGGTTATGACAGGGGTTGGCCATGGGGTTGGAATTCTTTTCTATGCCTCATTGGTGGTAGCGGGTCTTGGTGTTTTGATCAGTACATCTCCTCAACTCTTTCTGCTTCTCCAGTGGGGTGGGGCTCTTTTTCTGGGTTATCTGGGTTTCCGATATCTCTTTCCTGGGGAGGCAGTTGCGGAGGGTGTTGAAGCGGTTGAAGCTAACCAGGGGGGACTGTTTGTCCAGGGATTTTTGATCGCATTCCTCAATCCAAAGATTGCCGCATTCTTTTTTGCACTCTTTAGCCAGTTTCTACGGCCAGAAGCCGGCTGGGGCGAGAAATCAGTTATGGCACTGACCGCCGGCGTAATTGATGCAGCCTGGTATGTGACTGTCGCCACCATTTTGGCGGGTAGCCGGCTTCTTGGTTTTCTGCATCAACACCAAAAGCGGTTTGATCAAAGTGTTGGAGTATTGCTCATCTTGCTGGCAGTGGGTGTGGTGCTGCGTGTGCCGTAACCCAGGCATCACTCCTGTGTGAGCCTATTATTACCCTCTTTCACAAGACCTCAGTCAAGACACTGATACAAGGTGTTGAACTCAAATCCTGCCTACTGAATTGTCAGGAACCCTCCTGGCAGCAAGGTGATCCTCACGATCACCACAGGGAGTGGTTTATCTACAACACCGCTTTGAGGTGTTTTAAAAACAGCAGAATTAGCAGAAAAACAGTATTCCATTGGTTGTAACGTTCTGTTGATGGCAAAGAAATACATCTATTGCAGTTATAATGGCTCTAAAGCCCCATCAACATGGTGGGGCTTTTTTTGTGTTTGGGAGCTTTAAAAGGTTGTGATTGTTGAATAACGACGGCACAATACCCGACCCAGCCTATATTCGGGTTGGTTTTATAAGGGTCGATCTTGTTTTGGCCCTACATCTATGGAGTTAAATGTAAGACATGTCAAATGAAGTAACAGGTACTGTTAAGTGGTTTAATGATCAAAAAGGTTTCGGTTTTATTGAGCAAGAAGGTGGCAAGGACGTCTTCGTCCACTTCAGTGCAATTAACGGTTCAGGTCGAAAGACGCTGATTGAAGGTCAGCAGGTAACAATGGAAGTGACAGAGGGCGAGAAAGGCCCAATGGCAGAGAACGTTACCCCGCTCTAATCTGTTTTTGTAGATAGTGCCGACAGCATGGATTGATCCATGCTGTCAGGAAGCCGGCAATTCCAGGATTGTCGGAATTGGTGTCTGAAGTAAGGCAGGACCGTTCTGTGCCTGCACACCCATCAAATCGCTCTCCCGTAGACCCCTCTATCCAGGTAGAAAAAAAGTATCGCCCCCCCGGGGCCACTTTGGTGTAGAAGTGTTATCAAAGAGAGGGCATCCCCCCTTGAATCAAAGCCGTCAATCCATCCGCTTCCAACGCAGGCGATGGAGAATCTTATCCCTCATTATGAGTTGGTGGTAGAGGGCTGCACTAATGTGGGTAAGCAGGACAAGGATGAGTAGATTAGTCGACAAGTTGTGCACAGTTCTCGCGGTGAGATGGTTAAAGGATTCGGGGAGAGTTGCCACGCCTGAGAAGACAGCGGGAAAGTCTGCCTGCACAGCCATAGCCAGTCCGGAGGCCACAGTGATAAAGACCAGAAGATAGATGATGCGGTGAGCCCATAAGGCGGTTTGTCTCATTAGCTTACCTGAGGAGTCAATTGGGTCAGGCTTTCCCCTCAGTTTGATATTGAGATATCGGGCTATCATCAAAAGACCGATGATAATTCCAAAGATGGAGTGTCCCTGCAGAATATTGAGCTTTTCAGGGTCGCTGTTTGGGATCCGTTCTAACACCAGTTTTCCAATTATCATAGAGAGAATGATGAGAAGGGCTAACAGCCAGTGGAAGACGATGGCGAGTCGGTTGTATTGGTTGCTTGAGGACATGTTCTTTCCAGTTAATAGCCTAAAGACGCATTAAGTGTAATTCTAAATGAACTTGATCTAACGCTAATTTGATTCACAACTGGAAGTGTGGATCAAAATCATATTTATCGTTACTGCTCTGAGTTTACAATGATAACGAAATTAGGGCTACGTTGAAGAAGAGAGCTCTGGAGGGGGCCATGTGGGTTTGGTCACTGGGCTCTATTCCTTGGACTGAATAAATGGTGGAGCGGAGGAGGATCGAACTCCCGACCTTCGCATTGCGAACGCGACGCTCTCCCATCTGAGCTACCGCCCCATTAATCCTTGACTCACTATTGGGTCCACTGTGGGTGGGCTATTCTAGTAAGGAAACTCTTGCCAAGTCCACCTGCCATTTTGCCTGAGTGAATGAGTTAGGATTTGATAAGGCTTTGATTCAATACAGTTAAATATTTTTCCTGTGATTCATACAGTTTCTTAACAGGGTGTTTTCAGTCATAAGAGGCAGACAACCTCTATGCTTATAAAATATACCAAATAGAAGTGGCTAAGATGTGTCATTTCAGCTGAGATAGAGAAGAGTGAAAACCACTTCGGCCAAAATGCCCTTTAATGTGTTTAATCATCCCCAAAACCAGTAGGGCATCAACGACTAGTATTGTTGTGTTCGATAGATGTGCCTTGTTATACCGATCCTCTAGATTCAAAAGTGAAAAGAGGAGGGCGTGATGTGAAATAGACAACGGCAGGGTTTCGGATCCATTGATGGTACAATCCCTCACATCTGCCAAAAGCAAATTTCTATTCCTCGGTAATCCGCAAGACCCAGGAGACTGGTGAATATACAGGCTATAAAACCACTGTGGATTAACCTAGTGTTTCTCTGGAGTCCAGCTAAACTTTGCAGCCAGTACCTGGCACAGCTATCCAGCCCACTATGCGCAACACGCTACTGCACAGATTAACACTGATCCCGGAAGTCATTAGGCTCTACTACTGGGCCGTCCGGTTGGGCGTCAGAAATTTCGCTCGCTTCTTTCATGATTATCGATTGGTCGAGCAGAGCGGCTTATTATGGCACTCGCAGTACCTTCAAGATGCGGGGGACCGTATAGCAGGCCACGTCGACCCGATTGCGCACTATCTCGCGATCGGCTCTGAAAACAGAAGGGACCCAAATCTTTTGTTCGATTCGAAGTACTACCTGTCTGAGTACTCCGGGGTTGCTGAAAGCGGCATCAACCCGCTGGTGCATTATCTGGATCATGGTGCTGGAGAAGGCCGGAATCCACACCCCCTGTTTGATACGGATTACTATCTGGAACATTACAGTCATCTGTTAGCCGAAGGGACCTCCCCGCTGGCTGACTTCATCGAAAATGGCAGCAGCGGAGAGCGCAATCCCTGTCCGCTGTTCGACTCGAAGTACTACCTGTCTGAGTACCCCGGGGTTGCTGAAAGCGGCATCAACCCGCTGGTGCATTATCTGGATTATGGTGCTGGGGAAGGACGGGACCCTCACCCCCTGTTTGATACGGATTACTACCTGGAACATTACGGTCATTTGTTAGCCGAAGGGACCTCCCCGCTGGCTTACTTCATCGAGAAGGGGGGATATCAGGGTCATCATCCCAGTTTGGCTTTTGACACAACCTATTATCTTGAGGTCAATTCGGATATTGCAAAAGCAAATGTCAATCCTGTTATCCATTACCTGGGATTTGGATTTGCAGAGGGCAGGTATCGTTGGGACTCATACACAAAGTATATCGAAAATTATTTGTGGCCGAACTGGCGTTATCGTGAAGCGAAGAACAATATCTCCAGTTTTGACTACAAACCAGTTTTTTCAATCATTATGCCGGTCTACAACACGACCGAAAAATGGCTAAGAAAGGCCATCGAATCTGTTTTGGAACAGATTTACCCTCACTGGGAATTGTGTATCGCTGACGATTGCTCGAAAGAATCTCATGTTCGATCTAATTTGGAAGAGTTTGGCGCCCGAGATAGTCGAATACGTGTCACCTACCGTGATCAGTCAGGACATATCGCAACCACATCAAACACGGCCTTGGCGATGGCCACCGGAGAGTTTGTCGCACTGATGGATCACGATGACGAACTTCACGACACTGCACTTTATGAGAATGTTCGACTGTTGAATGAACACCCCGATGCAGACCTGATCTACAGTGATGAAGATAAGATCAATGAAAATGGACTCCGATTTCAACCATTCTTCAAACCAGACTGGTCACCTGATACGCTTCTGTCGCACATGTATACAGGCCATCTTAGTGTCTACCGAAGAAGTCTGGTGGAACGAATTGGTGGATTCCGAAGTGAATACAATGGAAGCCAGGACTACGACCTCGCCCTGAGGTTCACCGAGTTGACTGACCAGATCCATCATATTCCGAAAGTTCTCTATCACTGGCGTACAGCCGAGGGCTCAACCGCGTCAGACATTAACGCCAAAGAATATGCCTTTACAGCGGCCGTTAAAGCTCTAGAGGATACCATTGATCGCCGTGGTGAATCTGGATCCGTATCACAAGTTCCAAGTTACTACAATTACTACATTATCGACCACACTCTTTCGAATGAGCCAAAAGTATCGGTAATTATTCCGATCCTTGACCGACCTAATCGATCAAAATTCTTGGACGATTGCCTGGAGTCAATTCTTATACACACCACATATAACATCTACGAAATTATTCTCGTAAAAAGTCACGATGCCGATATAGAGTTTCTCCAACTGGTTGAACGTTTCCAGAAAGCAGCTAAGGAAAAGCTGAAAGTGGTTTTCTCGGTAGGTTCTGGGAATTTGTCGACATTAATAAACGAAGGGACTCGATTTGCGAAAGGAGATGTTCTTGTACTGCTGGCCGACAGCATGACGATAAAGCATAGTGACTGGCTTGAGAAGTTAGTTGGACAAGCCGTCTGTAGAAACATTGGAGCTGTGGGTGGCCTGATCCTGAAAGATGATCGACGGATTCTGAGTGCCGGCCTGACCCTAGTGCCAGAAAAACGGGCTATTGACAGTCACGAGAATTTTCCTATCAATAGATTAGGAATCTATGGCCGTTTGCTGGTCCCGGTAAATGTTGCCGCTCTCCGCAGTAGTTTTCTAGTTGTAAAAAGATCTTTGTTTGAGCGCCACGGTGGATTTGACGAATCACTGCAATTCGATAGCGCGGGAATCGATTTCTGTTTATGGCTGTTACATAATGGATACCGGAATGTCGTAATGTCTCATGTCCATGCGCTTCAGAATGATGCTGATTTCGAGCGCCTGAGTGGTGGATTTAAGGGGAGTGATCAAGGGCTCAAAGACCTCGGAATATTAAAACAGAAGTGGAAGATATTTTTCGATAATGACCCCTATTACAACACTAATTTAACTAAAGAATCGGGGAACTATAGATTAGATATGAGTTTTCTACCTTCAGAGACCAAGAACCTTATGAAAGTTTGGCTGGATACTTTAGACGAGTAATCGATCCTTTTTCTGTTGATAACACAGTAGGTGTTGGTGCGAACGATCTGCAAGGCTGCCGTCTGCTTCCTTGCTAGCAGAGTTCAACGCCGGTCAAGTCCACCTGCCATTTTGCCTGAGCGAGCAGGTGGATGGTTGATAAAGTGTTGATATTGCTTGTTTAAGCACTCACCTTAGTGGGGGTCATTGTAGCGGTTATTATTCAATTGTGGGTTCGATTTCATAGTCTCTTGTGGTCAAGAGGGTTCTCTCCCAATCTCAGGGTAGGTATAGTGTCATCCTCTACAATGTTAATTGATGACACTATGCCGTTTAGAGACGACCCTATAACTGATGGCCTGCCTCTGGAACTCTCTCCAGGAGCCAAGCTTGCTAATGCCCGAAGTGAAAAGGGGCTCTCCCAGGAAGAGATCGCTGAACTCCTGAAGTTGAAAAAGAACATTGTCGATGCTCTCGAGCGAGATGACTACCAGGACCTTCCGAGTCCTGTATTTGCCAAGGGATACCTCAGAAGTTACGCCCGGATCGTAGGGGTCAAGGAGGAGAGCGTTGTTTCAGACCTGCATGAGGATCATGCCAACAGGATCCCTTTCGGCCGGCTGGAGAGGCGGACACTTCTGCCGAGTGGGCGGGTCTCCCGTTCCAAAAGAGGGTGGCGAATACTGTTTCCGATAGGATTGGTGGTGGTTGTGGTTGTCGTACTGATCTACATTGGGAAAATACCCTTTCAAGAAATGTTTTTCTCGAGCTAGTCGAATCATTTGTTAGAGTGGCTCAAAAAAGAATAAAAAAAGAGAGTTAATTGATCGAGATCAGCTCTCAGAGGAGAAACAGTCTGACCACAAGGTTTCTTGATTATCTAAGATAGTTTTTACTGATCGATTTGAATTGCTCTGTACCGGATTGACCGAGCCACTCAAATGCCACCATCTCCCGGGAGACGATCTGAGCACCGGCACTGCCCATCCGGTTGAGTGCAAGGGTGACATCTTCAGGGTCTCTAGAAGAGATAGCACCACTGACGACAAATACTTCAAATCCCTCTTCGAGGAGGTTGAGCGTCGTCTGCAGAACACAGACATGGCTTTCAATGCCAGCAATAATGATCTGGTCTCGATCGGCAGATTCAATAGCTTGACGACAGGATTCATCACCCATACAACTAAAGTGAAGCTTCTCAATCAGGGTGGGCTGTTTCAATCGCTCAGTCAGTACAGCGGTGGTGGCCCCGAGCCCCTGTGGATACTGCTCAGACACGAGAACAGGTACATCGAGTTCATCGGCAACCCCAGCCAGCCATACACTCTCGCTGACAACTCGATCTCCATTGTGAATAACGGGGAGAAGCTTCTCCTGGAGATCAATAATCAGTAACAGGCTGCGTTCTGCAACCATTAACATCGGCCTCTCCTCTTTGGATGGGTCTACGACCGGATAGTCTACACGATGCGCCTGATTAAGATCTCTTCCAAAGGCAGATATCGGATTGAATGAGCTCAGGATGCCAGGAGAGTTCAGCTGTCAGTCTCTTCACTTCGATAGGGGAGGGTGAGCACTATTGTTAATCCAGGATTATTATCTTTCAGCTGGAGCTCTCCACTATGCATTTTAGTTACTGCGGCAACCAGACTAAGCCCCAGTCCACTGCCGGGAGTGCTTCGGCTGCTGTCGAGGCGAACAAAACGCTGTAGTACCTCTTCTTGGGATTCGACAGGGATGCCCGGTCCATCGTCGGCGATAGTGACGACTATCTCTGAGTCGATTTTTTTGGCATCGGCCTGGAGTTGTCCGCCGACGGGGGCATATTTAATGGTGTTATCCAACAGGTTGGCAAAAGCCTGAAAGAGGAGGTCCCGGTCACCGTGGAGCGGCAGAGGTGGTTCTATGTTGGTCACTATGGTCTGTTCTTTTTCCTCAGCCAGTGGAGAATAGAGTTCAATCACATCATTGATCAGCTCAGCAAGATCGAGCAACGCAAAACCAGATCGTCGTTCATCAGCTTCAATCCGGGCAATTCTGAGTAGGGCATTGAATGTTGAGAGAAGGTGGTCGGTCTCTTTGAGGGCCTGTTCAATGATCTCTTCCCTCTCGGTGGGGTTGATATCAGGAATCTTTGCTTCCTCAAGACGATTACGCAGGCGGGCAAGAGGTGTTCTTAAGTCGTGGGCGATATTGTCCGAGACACGTCGAACACCTTCCATCAGGTTCTCAATCTGATCGAGCATGCTGTTGAGGTTGTCCGCAAGCTGGTCAAAATCATCACCACTGTTTTTTGTCGGTATGCGTTCAGAAAACTTCCCTGAGATTATTTTTCGACATGTGCTGTTGATGGCTTCAATACGCTTACCGGCTACGCGGCTCATCAGTGCACCTCCCAGGGTTCCAAGGATTAGGGTGATGGCCAATCCCCAAACGAGTGTGGTGGCAATGATGTCCTGGGTACGAATGAGATCATGGATATTGCGTCCGACCAGGAGGTGAAAGAAACGGTCAGTGAGGATAAAACGACGGGCCCGAACAGTCTGTTTTCCCTGGTTGAGTTTGAACTCGATCCAGCCATCAGGAGTGGCTTCGACCTGAGGCCAGTGATCAAGATTGCCAGAGACAAAATGAAATGTCGGATCAGTGAGCAGATAGAAAGATTCTGGGACGGGAGGTTGGCGCTCAACTCGTTTTTCGATCAGCTGTTTAAGGCCACCCAGACCATCCTTCTGGTAACGGTCAGCCAGGGCGGCGATCTCCGTTTGGATGGTGGCATCCAGCTGGCGCCCCATATAGCCAGCGGTGGACCAGTGGATAAAATACATCAGCAACATCACTGATGTTGCAAACAGTGCCATATAAATGAGAGCGAGACGGAATGTGGCGCTGTTAGTCAGGCGACGTTTCACGTAATAGATAGCCAGCACCACGTACAGTATGCAAGAGTGGTGTGCTGAATCCCTTGTCTATTTTTCCACGCAGACGACTGATGTGGACATCGATAACATTTGTTTGGGGATCAAAATGATAGTCCCAGACATTTTCCAGAAGCATAGTGCGGGTAACGACCTGGCCATGATGTCGCAACAGATATTCCAGCAGCCGATACTCTCTCGGCTGAAGCTGGATTGCCTGTCCCTCTCTTTTGACCTCTCTTGAGAGGAGATCCATCTCCAGATCAGAGACCTGGATGTGAGTGGTGACCGCTTCGTTGTCACCTCGACGCACTAAGGCATCAAGACGGGCGAGCAGCTCTGCAAAAGCGAAGGGTTTTGTCAGGTAGTCATCACTGCCGGCACGAAGGCCTTCAACTCTGTCATCGACTTCACCGAGCGCACTCAGGATTAATACGGGCATCGTATGTCCGCCATCACGAAGTTTGTGAATAACAGTGAGGCCATCGAGTGCAGGTAGCATGCGGTCAACAATAAGGGCATCAAAGGCCTCTGTGGAGGCGCGGTGAAAGCCATCTGATCCGTCAGCGGCATGTTCGGCCTGATGCCCCGCTTCTTGCAGTCCACGGGCAATATAATTTGCCGTGTCATGGTCATCTTCGATTACCAGAATACGCATTGGAACAACATCCATCTCTTTTCAATAGGGTCAATCATAACTGATCTGGTTCATCTTGGTCTGGGACTCGCTTCAATCACGAAGCGAGTCCGGTAACATCAGGAGAGGGGAATCGCGATAAAAAGCGAGTTATTGCTGCGTTTAACCAGGATGACCACTGATCGACGGCGGAAGCCGCCAATGGTCGATTGAGAGAGATGTTTCATCAAGAAAACAGGATTGTTCCGGCTCTTTTTTGATCAGACACTGGTTATTGAAATGGTTTTAACGCCACTTCAATGCGGTCGACTCCTTCGTCAATGTCGGTTTGGTTGATATTCAATGCGGGTAGAAAGCGAAGGACATCTGGGCCTGCCTGGAGGATGAGTACTCCCTGCTGCCGGCAGGCCTCTGTGAGCACACCGGCCTGGCCTGAATGGGAATCAGTGAGTTGGGCACCGATCATCAGCCCTCTTCCCCTGATCTCACTAAAAAGGGAATAACGCTCATTGAGTCGTTGAAGCCCGGATTTCAGTCTCTCTCCCTGGTGCAGAACATTGGCAAGGAGGGAGGGTGAGTTGATTTTCTTCAGAGCCACCCTGGCAACAGCGGTGGCGAGCGGGTTTCCTCCAAAGGTGGAGCCATGGCTTCCGAAGGGGAGTGCCTGTGTTGCTTCTCCGGCAACAAGCAAGGCTCCGATAGGAAAACCACAGCCCAGAGCTTTGGCAATGGCCATGACATCGGGTTGTGCCTCGGCCTCCCACTGATGGGCAAACAACCTGCCTGTCCTTCCCATTCCGCACTGCACTTCATCGTAGATCAACAGGGCATTGTGTTGGTCGCAGAGAGACCTAAGGTGAGAGAGAAAACCGGGTGCAGCAGGAGTTACCCCACCTTCTCCCTGAATAGGTTCGACCAGGACGGCACAGACATTGTCATTGAATAGGGAAGTTACGGCCTCAAAATCATTAAAGGGGCAGTAACGGAAGCCAGCTGGAAGAGGTTCAAAACCCTCATGATATTTCGGTTGGGCCGTAGCAGTCACTGTGGCCAGGGTGCGCCCGTGGAATGAGCCGCTGAAAGTGATGATCTCTCGTTGATCTGGAGGAGAGCTTGTACTGGCCCGCTTTCTCGCCAGCTTGATGGCAGCTTCATTTGCCTCTGCTCCAGAGTTGCAAAAGAAGACCTGATCAGCAAAGGTGGCCTCTACCAGCTCCTGTGCAAGCAGAATGGCGGGCTCAGTGTAGTAAATATTGGTGGTATGCCAGAGCTTCTCGGCCTGGGAATGAAGTGCTGCAAGCAGATCAGGGTTCGCATGGCCGAGTGAATTGACAGCGATCCCGGCGCCTAAATCGATGTACTCCTTGCCATCACGATCCCAGAGTCGACTTCCCTTTCCGTGATCAAGGATTATCTCCCTGGGTTGGTAGTTGGGGAGATAGCAACGAACCCCTTCAGCAATGAGTTCAGTGGTTGTCAATGGGCTTTGGCTGTTCATCTTGTTGGGTTGGGGTTATCAAGTGGATCGAGCTTGGGAGGGGGTATTCTACCTCAGCATCAGGCCAGAAGAGTGGTCAGGACCTCTTGGTATATTTGGCTTAAGGTATCAAGATCATCAGTAGAGACTTGTTCGTTAATCTGGTGGATGGTTGCATTGAGCGGGCCCAATTCAATTACCTGCGCTCCGGTTGGAGCGATAAATCGACCATCAGAGGTGCCGCCATCGGTTGAGAGCTGGGGCTCCTGGCCGGATATCTTTTTCACTGCTTCGGTGACGGCATCAATAAGAGTACCCGGGAGTGTCTGGAAGGGAAACCCCGGTGGTTCCCACTCAATGGCGACGTTCACGTTGTGGGCTTCACAGACAGATCTGACCACCTCTTCGAGTGACTCCATTGATGATTCAGGGGAGTGGCGGAAATTAAAGTCAACGGTTGCCATACCGGGGATAACATTTGTCGCGCCAGTTCCACTATTGAAGTTCGAGACCTGAAAAGTGGTCGGCGGAAAAAAGGCGTTGCCCTGGTCCCACTCCCTGTTGCAGAGTTCATTGACGATGCTGGCGGCATCATGAATGGGGTTATGGGCCAGGTGGGGGTATGCCACATGGCCCTGTTTTCCAGTTATTGTCAGTCTCCCCCCTGCAGAGCCGCGGCGGCCGTTCTTGACCGTATCAGCCACTCGTTGGTTTGAGGTGGGTTCACCGATAATACACCAATCTATTTTTTCACCTCTCGCCTCAAGCACATCAATAACCCGGCAGGTGCCCTCAACGGCGGCCCCCTCTTCATCACTGGTGACCAGCAGAGCGATCGAACCTCGGTGTTGGGGATGGAGGGTGACAAAACGTTCACAAGCAGTGACGATTGCGGCCAGTCCGCCCTTCATGTCCGCAGCTCCGCGACCTTTGAGCATTCCCTCTTCGATGGCACCCGAGAAGGGGTCGGTTGACCACTGGTCAAGGGGTCCCGTTGGAACAACATCGGTATGGCCGGCAAACGCCAGCACAGGGGTGACATCTCCTCGCCTTGCCCAGAAGTTGTCGACCGGCCCAAAACGCATTTGTTCGACGGTAAAACCGGCAGCCTCAAGACGTCTGCCCAGCAGTTCCTGACAGCCCGCATCATCAGGAGAGATTGAGGGCTGTCTCACCAGTTCTTGAGCAAGGGAGATGGTTGGAGAGAGAGAGTTCATTTGACGGCCTTGATTGATTACCAGATATTGTACGTCAAAGAGTGGCCAAGATGACATTTTTGAAGAACCCCACTGCCCGGTGGAGCGGTCGATAGCTGAGGTTGGTGTTTTGGCGTTTGCCCTTGCTCGATTGACGGGAGAAGTTCTGACAAAAGGTTGGGAATGAGATAAACAAGAAGCACAACCCGATTCAATTAAACGTAAGTATGTTTTTGAAAAGATGATACAAACATCAGATCTAGGTGTAAACTTATCCGCTGTGATTTAGTATTTTTCCTGTCAGAAATAATTTCATGAGGAGCCAAAATGGCGGTAACCAGACCATCATTTGAATGGCAAGACCCACTCTTGCTCGATGATCAACTTGATGATGATGAACGGATGGTGCGAGACAGCGTCAGGCGGTATTGCCAGACGGAGTTAATGCCACAAGTTATAAAAGCCAATCGGGATGAACAGTTCGACCGTTCAATTATGGTCGAGATGGGTGCACTTGGAATGCTCGGATCAACAATTGAGGGTTACGGTTGTGCAGGACTCAACTATGTCTGTTACGGTCTTGTCGCCCGAGAAGTTGAACGAGTTGATTCTGGCTACCGATCGGCAATGAGTGTCCAGACCAGCCTGGTTATGTTTCCCATTCATGCCTATGGGAGTGAAGAGCAGAAAGAGAGGTATCTCCCAGGGTTGGCAACTGCAGAGTGGGTTGGGTGCTTCGGGTTGACCGAGCCCGACCATGGTTCTGACCCCGGTGGGATGGCAACACGGGCACGCCGCAAGGGTGATGATTGGGTGTTGAGTGGAACAAAAATGTGGATTACCAACTCACCCATTGCCGATCTGTTTATTGTCTGGGCGAAAGATGATGACGGGATTATTAGGGGGTTTATTCTGGAAAGAGGCATGAAAGGGTTAAGTACACCTGTGATTGAGGGCAAGTTCTCGCTCAGGACCTCAATTACCGGCTCCATCGCCATGGAGGATGTGGTTGTACCCGAGGCCAATCGCCTGCCTGGAGCAGAGGGGTTAAAAGGGCCGTTTGGTTGTCTCAACCGGGCTCGTTTTGGAATTGCCTGGGGTGTGATGGGCGCTGCTGAATTTTGCTGGCAGGCCGCCAGGGACTATGTGCTCGAGCGACAACAGTTTGGCCGTCCATTGGCCGCCAACCAGCTGATCCAGAAAAAACTAGCTGATATGCAGACTGAAATTACGCTGGGTCTGCAAAGTTGTCTCCGTCTTGGGCGTCTTTTTGATCAAGGCCGCGCAGCACCAGAGATGATCTCGATGATGAAAAGAAACAACTGCGGCAAGGCGCTTGACATTGCCAGGACAGCTCGGGACATGCATGGTGCCAATGGAATCGTTGATGAGTATCATGTTATTCGTCACTTGATGAATCTGGAGACAGTCAACACCTATGAGGGGACCCATGATGTTCATGCCCTGATTCTGGGTCGAGCCCAGACCGGACTCCAGGCCTTCTTCTAAGTGATGATGCTTTAAGGAGTGATAAGCACCCCTCTGAGGCAGGCAACCAACTCTGCCAAAACAAAAAAAACGCCGCCTTTTAAGGCGACGTAGATTGGGTGTACAGGAGGAGGAACTCTCGGCGTTAAGTAGTAGAATAGGCACTCTCTCCTTACCGGGAGATGAACACATCATTACTCATTGTTAATAATCCATCTGGAGACAATAGAGAGGATCAACTGTAAGTGTTAGGTAAAAAGGGGGCTTAGGCCGTTGGAGTTGTCCTCTTTCAGCCGTAGAATACAGGCGTTATCAAAAAGATTGGAGTCGTCTTCGGAGATCGTACATGGTGGGGCCGATGGGGTATTCTATACTCCGAAATAATCCAAAAATTATGGCTTAACTTATTGAAATGTAGGTGTTAATAAAATCATGAAAATACTTGTACCGGTAAAGCGTGTTGTCGATGCCAATGTTTCTGTTCGGGTTAAAGCGGATGAGAGCGGCGTTGAACTCGGTAATGTGAAAATGGCAATGAACCCTTTTTGTGAGATTGCGGTTGAAGAGGCCATTCGTCTGCGTGAAAAGGGTTTGGCAGACGAGGTGGTCCTGGTCTCGGCAGGATCTGCCAAGAGTGAAGAGACGTTAAGGACCGGCCTGGCAATGGGTGCAGACCGAGGTATTCTGATCGAAGCAGAAGGCCCGCTGGAACCGCTTGCAGTGGCAAGACTTCTAGAGGCAGTGGTTGGCAATGAGTCACCCGAGCTTGTAGTGATGGGGAAACAGGCGGTTGATGATGATAATAACCAGACCGGACAGATGCTTGCAGGACTGCTCGACTGGCCGATTGCAACATTTATCTCTTCAATTGAGATCAATGGTGATGAGGTGGTTGCGGCCTGTGAAGTTGATAACGGCATTGAGACCTTAAAGCTTAAACTTCCATCTCTGGTTACCGCAGATCTGCGGCTCAATGAGCCACGCTATGCCTCTCTGCCTAATATTATGAAGGCCAAGAAGAAACCCGTCGACAAAACAACGCCTGCCGAACTGGGGGTTGATGTAACTCCACATCTGGAGGTGATAAAAGTAGCGCAACCCCCATCCCGAAAAGCAGGGGTTTTGGTGACTTCTGCCGAGGAACTGATTGAAAAACTTAGAAATGAAGCACAGGTGATCTGATGACTGTTTTAGTAATAGCCGAACACGATAACAATGAACTGCAGTTAACCACACTCAATACGATAACGGCAGGACTTGAGTTAGGAGACCAGGTTGATCTGCTGGTTGCAGGGTCTGGGTGTGAAGCCGTTGTCGCTGCGGCGGGATCGATCTCGGGCATCAGCCGAGTACTGGTTGCAGACCATGCTGATTACCAACACCGACTGGCAGAGAGTATTGCCCCTCTGTTGGTTAAGCTCGCTCCGGGCTACTCCCATCTTCTTGCTTCAGCCACAAGTTGGGGCAAGAGTATTCTCCCCCGTGCTGCAGCAAAATTGGGTCTGCAGCAAATATCCGACATCTCAGCCATTATTGATGACGCCACATTTGAGAGACCCATCTATGCCGGGAGTGCAGTTGAAACAGTTCGCTCAAATGATGAAATTCGCTTTATCACCGTACGATCCACCTCTTTTGAGTCCGCTGCCCAGGAGGGGGGGTCGGCGTCTGTTGAAGCGGTTGAGGGGGAGAGTGCCGGCAAGGGTGCTGAATTCCTCAGTGCAGAAGTAACCCAGTCCGAGCGTCCTGAACTTACCTCTGCTAAGGTTGTCATCTCTGGTGGTCGAGGGTTCCAGAGTAAAGAGAATTTTGGCTTGATTGAGAGCCTTGCGGACAAGTTGGGCGCAGCCATAGGGGCATCAAGAGCGGCCGTAGATGCCGGATTTATCTCCAATGATTATCAGGTGGGACAGACCGGGAAAGTGGTGGCCCCGGATCTCTATATTGCAATCGGAATTTCTGGCGCCATTCAACACCTTGCCGGGATGAAGGACTCTCGTGTTATCGTTGCCATTAATAAGGATGAAGAGGCCCCCATCTTTCAAGTGGCGGATTATGGTTGGGTCATCGATCTTTTCCAGGCACTTCCAGAGATTGAGTCTGCACTGGAGTGATGGCAGCAAATTCGTCTCTAACCGGATTAACAGATAGGCATTAACCCTCATGAGGATCTCTTTCATCATGGATCCTCTGGAGAGGGTCAAGCCATGGAAAGACACCTCCTACTACCTCATGCTGGCCGCCTGTCAGCGAGGCCACCAGGTTTGTCATATCAACCCCTCTACACTCTCGCTTGACCATGACCGGGTCACTGCCAGGAGTGTAAGTGTTGATGTCAATTCCAGCCATCAAACGCCTTTCAGGATAATCGCAGAGTCCCGGGAGTGGCTCGATCAATCAGACGTGGTCATGGTCAGAACGGACCCACCCTTTGATCGGCGTTACTTCTACATTACCCTGATGCTCGACCTGTTGCCTGCTTCAACAAGGGTGATCAATCGACCTTCAACACTCAGAGACTGGAATGAAAAACTCGCAGCGCTCTATTTTCCGTCACTTACACCACAAACACTGGTCTCCTGCCAGCATCAGGAGATTGTGGACTTTATCTCAAGCCATGGGCGAACCACCCTTAAGCCTGTTGATGGCCATGGTGGAAAGGGAGTGGTTTTTGTTTCAGAAGAGGACCCCCAGAGGGATGAACTCATCTCTCAGTCGACCAACGGCGGCAAACACTGGATTATCGCCCAGCGCTATCTCCCCGAAGCTTCGGAAGGAGACAAGCGGATCCTGCTTCTGAATGGAGAACCTCTCGGGGCCATCCTGAGAGTCCATGCTGAGGGAGAGGAGCTGAACAATCTTGATGCCGGTGGCAGCGCCCAAAAAAGCACCTTGAATGAGCGCGACCTGGAGATCTGTGCTGCCCTTCAAAGACCTCTTCAGGAGAGGGGGGTCTATTTTGCAGGAATTGACATCATCGGCGGCCAGTTGATTGAGATCAATGTCACCAGCCCGACGGGCCTTCAGGAACTCAGCCAATTTAATTCTGAGGATTATCACCATCAGATTATCGCCGGGCTCGAGACATCGATGGGTTAGGCAAGAGCGAAAGATCGGTTGAGATGGTTCTTTTGGGTCGGAGTAAAAAAAGGGAGTTCACTCCGCAGTGTTGGGAGACTCCTTTCTAGCCGGCGAAATACTGGGCAAGAAACTGGTCAAAAGAGAGGCTGTCACTCTCCTCAATCTGTTGTTGATGGCTGAGCGAAGCCGAGGCAAGACCCTCGAACCACCGCCATTTTTCCTCATTCAGTTTATCTGACTTGAAGTTCTTCTCATGCTCAACCGCTTTCCTCATGGCAAAGTGGAAGAAAGACTCACCATTCTCCTCCATCTCATCGAGAATACGGGCAGAGGGGAGAAGTGAATCATCTCTAAGCCTTTGTCCAATATCATCGATCGCCTGTTGGTAGCTCCCTCCGTGATTGACCTCATCAAGAAGCGAGGCCACCGGTTCAATCGACTTGATCAGTTCTTCACCCCATTGGCGCAATCCTATCTCTCCCTCTCTGCGAAGCAGTTTTAGCTCAGGGTCACGGCCAGAGAGAGCGGTAGAGGTGACATTTTGGGCACACTGCCTGCTCTCATCACTATCAAGAGGTGGAGAGTCCTGGAGAAGGCACCAGGTCAAAAAGGTATCGAGAAAGTGGATCTGAGAGGCATTGATCCCGGTTGGAATAAAGGGGTTGAGATCAATGCATCGGAGCTCTATATATTCAACCCCTCTGGCCACCAAAGCAGAGGTTGGTTTTTCACTTGGCATAATCGTCTGCTTTGGTCTAATGGAGGAGTAATACTCATTATCAATCTGTAATAGATTGGTATTGAGTTGCAGGTATTGGCCATCCTTTTTTACCCCAATTTTTTCATACGCCGGGTGGCTTGTAGTGGTTGCCCTCTGCAGCGCAGCGGTATATTCATCGAGTGAATTAAAATTGACCCTGATATTTGATTGAGCATCGGTTTGATAGCCCAGATCACTCATCCGCAATGAAGTCGCAAAAGGGGCATAGAAACTTTGAGGGTCGAGTTGTTCCAGAGAGTGCTGTTGTCCCTCAAGGAAGGTCTTGCATACCGCAGGCGAGGCCCCAAACAGATAGAGCAGTAACCAACCGTAGCGTTTGAAATTCCTGATCAAGCCGAAGTAGCGGGAAGTAATCTCATCTTTGAGTGATTCGGGTTGATCAAGTTGAAGCCAGCGCTCCCAGAAGGCGGTTGGAACTGAGTAGTTGTAGTGAATTCCGGCAATGGTCTGCATCAGTCTGCCATAGCGATGGCCCAGTCCTAACCGATAGATGGTCTTCATTCGGCCTATATTAGAAGCGCCGTATTTGGCAATCCGGATGTTCTCTTCACCGCGCAGGATGCAGGGCATGCTGCAGACCCATAGTTTTTCATCACCAATGGATTGATAGAGGTATTGGTGAATTTCAGTCAGCAGTTGAAGTGATTGATCGATATCACTGCTGGGCGGGGTAATGAACTCAAGCAGGGCCTCAGAGTAGTCTGTGGTAATGCAGGAGTGAGTAAGTGCTGAGCCCAGGCTTAAGGGATGATCGGTCATCGCAAGCACACCCCGAGCATCGAGGCGGAGGCTCTCTTTCTCGATCCCCCGTTTGATTTCACTTAATTCCTCTGCAGCACCACTTTGGGTGAGCAAAAGGAGGGTTTGCTCGACGGCGTTCACCATGGACATCTCATCAGGAATGTTATCTCCATGAAGTAGGGGAGAGAAAGCTTGGGGAGTATGGCAAAATCATCATAAGAAGTATCTTGAGATAAGCAGATTTTACCTTTTTAGAGTGATTATAAGATAGCGGGTTTGCGGTTTTTTATTGAGATTGATATGAGGACTTCGTCATGTGGCATCAAAAGAGCCTGGTAATTGAGACTGAAGGGAGAGGGCTCTATGAGATAAGCCGTCTGGTGAGCCAATCAGTCGTTGGGACCGGGGTTAAAACCGGGGTTTGCCACCTCTTTATCAGACATACCAGTGCATCACTCATCATTAGTGAAAATGCAGATCCGGTAGTCCTTGATGATCTGGAGGCGTATTTTAACCGTCTGGTCCCGGATGGTGATTCACTCTATCGACATACCCTTGAAGGGGCCGATGATATGCCTGCCCATGTCAGATCTGTTATGACCCAGACCTCACTGACTCTGCCTGTTGTCGATGGCCGGCTGGGGTTGGGGGTGTGGCAGGGGGTCTATCTCTGGGAGCATCGGTTCAACCCCCACCGAAGAACCTGTGTGGCTACCATTGAGGGTGAGAGTTAAGCGTGCAGCTTCAGCTTCTGTTCCCGTGGGGGTGAGATGGATCATCGTTTCTGTGTTGCCCCCATGCTTGACTGCACTGATCGTCATCAGCGTTATCTCTTTAGGCTGATCTCCAAAAAAGCCTCTCTCTATACTGAGATGGTGACAACAGGGGCACTGCTTCACGGTGATAGGGAGCGTCTTCTCGCTTTTGATCCCCTGGAACACCCCGTGGCATTTCAGCTCGGCGGCAGTGAACCCAAAGCGATGGCCCGGTCGGCGCTGCTGGCGGAGCAGGCGGGATACGGTGAGATCAATATCAATGCCGGTTGTCCCAGTGATCGGGTTCAGGCCGGGCAGTTTGGCGTCTCTCTGATGCTTGAACCGGCCAGGCTGGTAGAGTGCCATCGGGCAATGAGTGAGGTGCTCTCCATACCGGTTACCCTGAAACACAGGGTGGGTGTGGATGATCAGGACAGCAAGGCGTTTCTCACTTCATTTGTAACCAAAATGGCGGAAGGGGGGTGCAGGACTTTCATCATTCATGCGCGCAAGGCCTGGCGCCATGGGCTCAGCCCCAAACAGAACCGCCAGGTCCCGCCACTTTGTTATCACAGGGTCTACCAACTTAAACAGGACTTTCCAGAACTGGAGGTAGTGATCAATGGAGGAATCACCTCCCTGGACGATGCTCTTGGGCATCTTGACCATGTCGACGGGGTGATGGTGGGCAGGGCAATCTACAATGATCCCTATCGCTTCTCGGCCGTAGATCAGCGTCTCTTTGGAGCCGAAGCGTATCAACTCACACGCCAGCAACTGCTTGAGGCCTATCTTCCCTATCTGCGCTCCCAGCTGGAGCAGGGCACACCCCTTGGGGTGATGGCTCGCCATCTCTTTGGTCTGTTCCACGGTGTACCGGGAGCGCGGGGATGGCGCAGGACGCTGGGAGAGGGAGCCTGGAAGCCGGATGCCGGAGTGGAGGTGATCGATAGAGCGAGGGCTTTGGTTCCGGCCTCGGCCTAACAGCTGGTACCGTTCACAGTGGCCGCAGAAGTCTCAATTATTTAGTTGCCAACTTTCTTGATCAGGAGTGTGCAGAGTGATCTCATTTCCCGTCTGAATCGTGCCGGGACACTCCACCCATGCCACTATCCCTCGTCTACCGAGAGAATGTTTAGGGAATGTTTCAGCCAGCCCATCAAGATTAGGGAAATTCTGTTGAATAATCTTTCCAGGGTGAATACACGGCAGATTCTCACCATCCACTACCAGTACAGCGCCACCAGCAAACTCTATTCTTGTTGACGGTGGTAACAGAGTCAGATGTGGTATCCCCTCAACGGCCAGATTCGCTCCTATCCATCCCGGCATAATTTCATTAATGCCCATACGGTCAGCAATAGATTGCAACTCTTCTACTGAGACAATGGAAACCTGCCGGTAATTACGAATTTGAGTATCTTTTGGGTAATGAGGCTGGCGCCCACCGGTCTTCATTGTTAGTCCGGCGTGAATATCGCCGACAAATCCCTCGTACTTTATCTGACAGGAATCGACTGGCCATTTCTCCAGTGTATCGGCAACATTTCCGACCAGGACCTGAACTACTTTTCCCATTTTTCGTTCTACTAATTTCATATCTCATCTGCGCAGGCTATTACTAGCTTTTAGAACATGATTGATTTCATAAATCAACCTTAACTACAATTGCAGGGACAGGAATTTGCTTTTGGCAGATGTGGGCCTTGGGCCATCAGCAGATCCACAACCCTGCCGTTGTCCATGCTGGAATATTCTTTATACATGTGGAGTTGAGTTGATTTGCCCCATCCCATGCCGGCAACAAAAAGACTCATTAAATTATACCGGAGTATCCCATATCTAGAATAAACGCTTCGTGTGCACCCGACCACTCAGGGGGCTCTCTCGAAGACCGCGATGCTCCGATTGTGGGGGAAATTCGACAGGATGCGAAGCTCGCCATCCGCGCCGCGCATTACACCAAAATCCCCGGTTTCGCGCTCGTTCGCCAGCGGGGTGCTGCTCCCCATCTCGAAGAGCTCGAGGGCGGTGATCTCGGCTGGCCAGCTCAGCCCGTCAGCTGAATGCATGCGCGCAGCGCGCTCGGTCAGATACGAGGCAACCATCAGATAGCCGTCATCTGTGTGAACCACGACTGGATCATGAAAGCCTTTGTAGAGGGTCCGCACATAGGTCCAGTGCAGAGAATCGAGCGAGGTGAACAGAGCCAGATCGGATGGCTGAGCTTTGACCGACTCGACCGACAGGATCGCCGCCCAGGATCCGTCTGCAAGCGCATAGAAACGACCATGTCCTACGGTGAGCCAAGGGCTGGCAGGATCCCAGGTCTTGTTGTCGATCCGAATGCCTTCGTCGGTAAAGGTCCACCCATCGTCGGAGATGGCACTCCTGATGTGGTAGTCGGGACGCCCATTGCCAACCCACACGCTGCAGCGGGAGAACATCCGGTAGCGCCCATCAGGCAGCACGATCACGCTCGGCCCCCCAATGATCCGGGTGCGCTCATTGTCGGTGGAGGCTCCCGCAAGGGCAACGCCGCGAGGAGCCCAGGTCTGCCCCCCATCGGTTGAAGCCGCCACCAGGATGTTTTCACCGGTCGGCAGCGGCGACCGCTGCCCGTAGTACATGCGCATGCTCCCATCGGAAAGGGTGAGCACATCGGGCATCATCATCTGCCCTTCGGCCCGGGTGTGGTTGCCCGCGGCCTGTCCGACGGCAAAGCCCCGTAGCTCCCAGCGCTCGGTGGCGGTAATCGTGCCGCCACTTTCGACTGGCAACGCTTCTTCGGCATTGGCCGAACAGGCCAGGAGAAGCGCGGCCGCGATCGGTAGCCAACGCCTGAAGTGGGTGCCTTCTCGCCACATCATCGCCATCCTCCACAGACACGAAGAATCCTACAAAAGCAGCCCGAAAGACACCAACCAACCAGGGATAGGAATTTGCTTTTGGCAGAGGTGAGGGATTGCACCTTCAATGGACCCGAAACCCTGTCGTTGTCTGTTTCATATCACCCCTGTCATCCCTAACAACCATTTCAACTCCTCATCTCTTCTGTTTTCAATCACCAACACACAATTTGCTCCAATTAGCGGCTGTTTTCAAGCACCATTACCGTCCGGCGGCATCAGTTTCAACCTTGTCCGTGGTCTGGCATAACCCTTTGCGTTGCCCCCGCCGGAAGCCAAGTTTCATTTTTTGATCCCATCTATTCTTGCATCGGCGGAAAATCTGCTAGTCTTTACCCAACATATTTCCCCGTTTCAGGAGAGACCCCATGACCGCATGCATGACCGGTTGGGCGCACACGCCCTTTGGCCGTTTGGAAGACGACGACGCCGAATCGCTGATCGTCCGTGTCGCCACGAATGCTATCGCCGATGCCGGGCTGGAGCCGGGCGATATCGACGAGATCTTCCTCGGCACTTTCAACGGCGGCATGTCGCCCCAGGATTTCGCGGCCTCGCTGGTGCTGCAGGCCGACGACGCTTTGCGCTACAAGCCGGTCACGCGGGTCGAGAACGCCTGCGCCACGGGTTCGGCGGCGATCTACCAGGGGCTCAACACCATCAAGGCCGGCAATGCCCGCCACGTGCTGTGTATCGGCATGGAGAAGATGACGGCATGTGATATCAAAGCCGTCGGCGAGACGCTGATCAAGGCCTCCTACGTGAAGGATGAAGCGGTCGACGGCATGACCTTTCCCGGTGTTTTCGGCCTGATCGCGCAGAACTATTTTCAGAAGTACGGCGACCAGATGGATGCGCTGGCCATGATCGCCGCGAAGAACCACAAGAACGGTTCGGTCAATCCGCTGGCCCACTTGCAGAAGGATTTCGGCTACGACTTCTGCCGCAACGAATCGGAAAAGAACCCGTTCGTGGCGCCGCCGCTGAAACGCACCGACTGTTCCATGGTCTCCGACGGTGCGGCGGCGGTGGTAATCTCCGACGCCGAGGCCAGCAGCGAGGCCGACAAGGCCATCGCCTTTCGGGCCACCACCCACGTCAACGACTTCCTGCCCATGGCGCGGCGCGATATCGTTGCCTTCGAAGGCCCCAAGCACGCCTGGGCCAAATCGCTGGAGGCGGCGGGCATCGGCCTTGATGATCTCTCGTTCGTCGAAACCCACGACTGCTTCACCGTGGCCGAGCTGATCGAATATGAGGCCATGGGCCTGACGGAACCGGGCCGTGGCGCGCAAGCCATCAAGGAAGGTTGGACGCAGAAGGACGGCAGGCTGCCGGTCAATCCCTCCGGCGGCCTCAAGGCCAAGGGGCACCCGGTCGGCGCCACCGGCGTTTCCATGCACGTGATGGCGGCCATGCAGCTCACCGGTACGGCGGGCGGCTGTCAGATTGACGGCGTCAAACTTGGCGGTGTCTTCAACATGGGCGGGGCGGCGGTCGCCAACTATGTCTCGATTTTGGAACCGCTGCGTTAGGACTACCGCGTTATGATCAGTGCGATGAACGTCGGCCGGTTTTTGTCCGACACGGCAAGGCTCTATCCCGACCGCATCGGCCTGATCCACGGCGAGGATGCCTGGACCTGGGCGGAACTCGACGCCAACGCCAACGCCTTCCGGGCGGCCCTGCAGGATATGGGCGTGAAGGCGGGCGATCGGGTAATGGTGCAGTCGCGCAACAACCGGGCGATGTTCGAAAGCCTCTGGGGCATCTTCAAGGCGGGCTGCATCTGGGTGCCGTCCAACTTCCTCCAGACTCCGCCGGAGATCGCCTACGTCGCCCAGAACTGCGGTGCTTCGGCCTTCCTGTTCGAAGCCGTCTTTGCCGACCACGCCACCGCCGCCAAGGCGGCTTCCGGCGACCTGGAGCACCTCATCGCTATTGGCGGCGACGTCGAGGGTGCAGCCAACTACGACGACGTCATCGCGGCCCATGAGGGAGCCGAACGCATTGACGCTCAGGTCGAGTACGAAGATCCCTGCTGGCTGTTCTATACCTCGGGCACCACGGGCCGGCCCAAAGGGGCGATTTTGACGCACGGCCAGATCAGCTTCGTGGTCAATAACTTCACCGCCGACCTGATGCCGGGCCTGACGCGGGACGACGCCTCTTTGGTGGTGGCGCCCTTGAGCCACGGTGCGGGTTGTCATGCCTTTCCCCAGGTGGCGCGCGGGGCCAAGACGGTGCTGCTGTCGGGCGAAAGCTTCGACGCCGAGACGGTCTGGCGGTTGGTCGAGGAACACAAGATCTCCAACATGTTCACCGTGCCGACCATCGTCAAGATGATGGTCGAACATCCCGCGGTGGATCAGTACGACCATTCCAGTTTGCGTCACGTCATTCACGCTGGCGCGCCGATGTACCTCGAGGACCAGAAGTCGGCCTTTAAAAAGTTGGGGCCGGTGCTTTTCCAGTACTACGGCCTGGGCGAGGTGACGGGCTGTATCACCGTGCAGCCGCCCGAGCACTACGTGGTCGACGCCGATGATGGAGAAGCCCGGCCCGGCACCTGTGGCATTCCCCGTCTCGGCATGCAGATCGGCATCCGCGATCCGGAAGGCAACATGCTGGCGACCGGCGAGCAGGGCGAGATCTGCGTCATCGGCCCCGGCGTCATGTCGGGCTATTGGCAAAACGACAAGGCCAATGCGGAGGTCTTCCGCGACGGTTGGTTCCACACCGGTGACCTGGGCCGACTGGACGAGGCCGGTTTCCTTTACATCACGGGCCGGGCCAAGGATATGTATATCTCCGGCGGCGCCAACGTCTATCCGCGCGAGATCGAGGAGGTGTTGTTGACCCACCCCGGCGTATCGGAAGTTGCCGTGGTTGGCATCGAAGACGAAAAATGGGGAGAAGTCGGCGTCGCCGTCGTGGTGCCGACGGCGGAGGGCACCAGCGTGGAAGCTCTGGCGGGCTTCGTCAACGGCGAGCTCTCACGCTACAAACATCCCAAACGCTACTTCTTCTGGGACGAGATGCCCAAGTCGGCCTACGGCAAGGTACCAAAACACCTGATCCGCAAAACGTTGTTCGAGCGTGGCGATCTGGTGGAAGGGGAGGCGGTATGAACGACCCCCATTCATCCGGCGAACCGCGCCGCGTAACCCATCCCGGCGAGGTGATCGAGCCCCGCGTGCTGACTGAAGTTTCAGAGACGGGCGAGGACGTCCGTCTGGTGCTGCCGGAAGGCGCCGACCTGCTCAACGGACTTTGCACGGTGCTCAACGATCTCGGCATTACGACGGCGGGCGTGCGGCTGGGCGGCGGCAGCTTCACCCAGTTCTCCTACTACACCGGCTACGAGGACCCGACGGGCTACCGCGTCGCGACCTTTTCGCCGCCGCACCATCCACCCTGTCCGGTGCACATGTCCATTGCCATCGTCATCATCGGTCTGGACGAGGAGGAAGCGCCTAAGAGCCACTGCCACGCCATCTTTCTCGACGCCGAGGGCAACACCCTGGGGGGCCACCTGATACCCGGCGAATGCATCATCGGTCCGGGCGGCATGGTAGCCTGGGCGACCTCCAGCGGCGGCGTCGATCTTCAGGCGCACCACGACCCGGAAACCAACTTTCCCCTGTTCCACCCGACCAAAGGAGCGGCCCAATGAATGACGTCACAGAAGGCGTCGTCGTCGAGCGCGGCCGCTTCGGCCGGATCCTGACGGCCCGCATCCGGCCCAACGTCGACCTCGTCGAAGGCATCGAAGCCATCTGCGCCGAGAACGACATCGCTTGCGCCGAAATCCGCAGCTGCGTCGGTAGCGTCATGGATGCCGTGCTGGAAATCGGCGGCGGCGAGAACGCGCGCGAACAGTTAGTCAAAGGCCCCGGCCTGGAGATTGCATTGACCACGGGCGAAGTGCGTCCCGACGAAGGCGGCGCGCCCTGCGCCCGGCTTTTTGGCCTTGTCGCCAACTGGAACAGCGACGCCTTCGCCGGCGAATTCGTGCGCGGCAGGAACCTCACCTTCGTCACCCTGGAGCTGGTGCTTCAGGAGTGGTTGCCCGAATAGATTTTACCCCTCCCATAACTGGAAAACGAAAGAGAAACCATGTCCGATAGCTTCAAAGCCCTGCCGTTGTCTGTTTCACATAAACCCTGTTATCTCTAACAGCCATTTCATCCCTTCCTCTCAATGCACTTGTTCGTTTTGTTCTTTATCTTCTACCCACTTCCAATCCTCTAACGGCTCATATTTGCCGCTGCATTTACAAATTTTATTGTCAGTTCTTTGAACCGCTGAAAAGCACTTGTTACAAATATCAGTTTGAATTGATGGAGTTGCAGAACCTAAGATAAAGAAGCTCGCAAAAAAAGATGGGTCATTAAATAGCAAAATACCTAAGCAGATTAAAGCAAAAATAACAACAAAAAAAATGATGCCCGCAGCAAAATTAAGTACAAAGCCATATGTGGCAATTACAAAAACGGCAAAAACGGCTAAAAGAACTGCAACGATTAAATTCCCCCTTGAAAAATTAGAGAGTGCATTATTTTTTTTATAGTCTTCTTCTGTTTTTCTTTTCCACATTATTCCTTACCGTCCTTGTAGGTTCCTTTGGTCTCTAACTGTCTGCTGTCTGTTTCACATCTCTTCTGTTTTCAATCACCAACACACAATTTGCCCTAATTAGTGGCTGTGTTCAAGCGCTGTCACCACCCAACAGCCACTATCAAGCGGGCCACAGTAGGGTGGGTGAAGATCTTATCCGTACCGTCAGAGGTGTGTGATATGTTATTGATCACATATAATCAAACAGTCGAATCGATGAGGTATTTGATGCCCAGTTAACTTGAGCCTGTTTCGATGCACCGATTTTGCACTTTTAATAATAATCTAAGAGACCCATATGAGAGGAAGAGCATGATCAAGAAAACAACCCTAGCAGCACTGCTTCTAATAGCTGTTTCCGGCACCAGTGTCGCCGCAGAATCAGAAGATATCATCAAATATCGCCAGAATGTGATGAAGGCTGTTGGCGGGCACACCGGCGCAGCAATTAGCCTGATCAGGGGGAGGGTCGATTTCTCCATCGACCTTGAATACCACGTTACCGCTATTGCCAAAGCACTGGCAGATATTCCAAAGTTATTCCCGGAAGACTCGGATTTTGGTGAAACCCGTGCCAAAGAGGAGATTTGGGCTGATCGGGGGCGGTTCGAAAAACTCGCTGAAGAGGCGGCCAAAGCGGCTCAAGATCTCCTTGCCATGGTGAAGAGTGGTGATCGGGCGAGCATAGGCAAGGGTTTCAGAGACCTCAGTGAGTCCTGTAAGAGCTGCCACAAGAAGTTCAAATCAAGGAATTGATATCAACTACCGACCACTGATCAGGTTGATGGCTTCAGTTTTCCGGGGAGGGCGGGGTTTGACCCTTCTCATGGTAGTGGTTGCGCTGCTCTCCCCCCCACTCTATGGCCAGAGTGCGGTTGAGCGGGGGAAAGCTGTCCTCCATGCCAGTGGGTGCATTGGCTGTCATACCGCAGAAGAGGGTGAATCCCTGGCGGGGGGGCGGCCATTGAAGAGCCGTTACGGTACTTTCTACTCACCCAACATCACCTCCGACCCTCGTTTTGGAATCGGCAGCTGGAGCTTTAGTGAGTTTGAGCGCGCAATGCGCAGAGGGATTGCCCCGGATGGCCACGCCTACTATCCCTCTTTCCCCTATACGGCCTATACGGGGATGACCGATCAGGACTTGAAGGATCTTAAAGAGGTTCTCGACGCTCTCCCCCCGGTGGCGAGGCAGAATCAGGAGCACGATCTCTCCTGGTATCTCAATATCGGGCTGTCGGTCAGTGCTTGGCGATCCCTCTATTTCACTCCCGGGCCTTTTGTGAACGATCCGGATAAGAGTGAGTTGTGGAACCGGGGAAGTTATCTGGTCAAGGTGCTGGGGCACTGTGCGGAGTGCCACACCCCGCGTACCCTCCTTGGAGGACTGGAGGAGGAGAAGGGCCTCTCCGGCACTCCTGAAGGGCCTGATGGTGAGTCGGTACCGAATATTACTCCGGACCGGGAGAGCGGGATTGGCCGCTGGAGTCATTCAGAACTGATTGACTATCTCTCCTCCGGGATGGATCCGGAGGGTGATTTTGCCGGTGGGGGGATGGCGGAGGTGATTGATAATGGGCTTAAGTTTCTTCCCCCCGGCGATCTTGAAGCGATCACCGAATATCTCCTCTCCCAGCCCGCCATAAGGAGCAACCATTAAACCTGGGCCAGGCTTATAGCCGGCGCAGATCTCTCACCGCTCCATAGGCGGCGCTCGTTGTCAGGGCGGCATAGGCCTTGAGCGCTGCAGAGACCTCTCGCTTTCGACCGACCGGGGTCCACTTCTTCTCACCGAGAGCTTCCATCCTCTGGCGGCGTTGCTCCAGTTCATCGGATCCTACCAGAACTTCTATGGTGCGTTCAGGGATACTGATCCGGATGGCATCACCCTCTTCAATCAGGCCGATCGCCCCTTCCTCTGCCGCTTCAGGTGAGCAGTGGCCGATCGAGAGACCAGAGGTGCCACCGGAAAAACGCCCGTCAGTGATCAGGGCACACTCTTTTCCGAGCCCCCTGGATTTGAGATAGCTTGTCGGATAGAGCATCTCCTGCATCCCGGGGCCGCCGCGCGGTCCCTCATAGCGGATCACCAGGACATCACCTGGCTTGATATGGTCACCCAGGATGGCGGAGACCGCATCCTCCTGGCTCTCAAAAAGGCGGACCGGGCCTTCAAAATTGAGAATCGATTGATCCACCCCTGCGGTTTTGACAATACAGCCCTCTTCAGCAATATTGCCATAGAGCACGGCAAGGCCACCGTCCTGGCTATAGGCGTGTTCCAAGTCCCGGATACACCCGTTCTCCCGATCGAGATCGAGGGAGTCAAAGCTTCTATTCTGGCTGAACGCTTCCTGGGTGGGAACATTCCCCGGGCCGGACTGGTAGAAGGAACGGATCCTCTCCTCACTATTGCGGCCAATATCCCACTCATCGAGGGCCTCGATCAGTGAGTGGCTGTGAACACTTTGGGTTTGTTGGTTGATCAGCCCGGCCTTTTGCAGTTCACCGAGGATGGCCATGACGCCACCGGCACGGTGGACATCTTCCATATGGTAGTCGGGTATTGAGGGGGCAACTTTGCAAAGATGGGGCACCTTCCGCGAGAGCCTGTCCATATCTCTCATATCGAAGGGAACCTCTCCCTCCTGAGCCGCAGCCAGAAGGTGGAGTACGGTATTGGTCGACCCGCCCATGGCGATATCCAGGGTCATGGCATTCTCAAAGGCATCAAAATTGGCAATTGAGCGGGGGAGGGCCGTGTGATCGTCCTCTTCATAGTAGCGTTTGGCGAGATCGACAATGGTTCTTCCTGCTTTCAGGAAGAGTGATTTACGGTTGGCATGGGTGGCTACAAGGCTGCCGTTTCCCGGAAGCGAAAGTCCAAGCGCTTCGGTCAGGCAGTTCATTGAATTGGCCGTAAACATGCCTGCACACGAACCGCAGGTGGGGCAGGCTGAACGTTCAAGCTCAACCACCTCATCATCACTGTAGTTTTCATCTGCAGCAGAGATCATGGCATCGATCAGGTCGAGGTGGACATTCTTCCCCTGGATATGGGTCTTGCCAGACTCCATAGGCCCTCCGGAGACAAAGATGGCGGGGATGTTGAGACGAAGTGCGGCATTGAGCATTCCGGGGGTGATCTTGTCACAGTTGGAGATGCAGACCATGGCATCAGCACAGTGGGCATTGACCATATACTCTACAGAGTCGGCAATAATCTCTCTCGAGGGGAGGCTGTAGAGCATGCCGCCATGGCCCATGGCAATCCCATCGTCGATGGCAATGGTGTTGAATTCCTTGGCGACTCCCCCTGCACGCTCTATTTCACGGCCCACCATCTGCCCCAGGTCTTTGAGGTGGACATGGCCGGGGACAAACTGGGTAAATGAGTTGACGACAGCAATGATCGGCTTGTCAAAATCACCATCACTCATTCCAGTGGCGCGCCATAGAGAGCGTGCGCCGGCCATATTGCGTCCCTGGGTCGTGGTTCTGGATCGGTATTCGGGCATATCAGGTTCCTTGGTATTACAGTCTGGGAAGATTATAACGGCTGATCACTGGTGAAAAGCATATTGTTGTGATCAAAGCGCTGGGCCGCTATTTTTGAGGGTCGTCTGCAGACGACCACCTGGCAGTGACCGCAAGGGTTTGTTCAAAAGAGAGTATAAGTGCTTCAAAAGACAATCGGATCTCTTTTTGGCCTGAGGGGTAGCGCAGCCTGATGGTAGTCTCTCTGCTGTATTGCTTTGTACTCGGGTAGACCCCGACCTGGCATGCCGGAAACTGCTTCGAGAACGATTCCACCTCCATGGCGATTGACCCTTCCGGCAGAGGGAGGGAGACACTGATCGTAGCCTGCTCATCGGCCTGCTCATGAGGAAGGAGGCGGGAAAGCACAAGTTCGGCCATCGGTCTTAGCATATTGGGAAATCCGGGAAAGGCGTAGACCCCTCCAATGTGGAAACCAGGTGCCCCGATGGGGTTGTCGATCAGTTCACACCCCTTGGGGAGTTGGGTCATCCGCTCTCGCTGGGGGGTAAAGTCGGGCCCGTATCGCGCCTTTAAAAATTCAAAGCACTCATCATGGCGGGCAAGGGGGAGAATCAGGGCCGCGGCAATCCCCTGTCGGGTGACATCATCATGTGTTCCTCCGATGCCTCCGGAGGTCAGGATGGGGAGATGGTCTTGCTCCTTCAGGCGCTTAATTGATGAGCTGATCGAGGACTCATCATCAGGCAGCATCACGGCAGTGGTGGCAGGACATCCCAGGTTCCAGAGGGTAGAGAGCAGCCACTCCTGATTGAGGTTTCGTCGCTCACCGTAGAGAATTTCGTCTCCAACAGTCACCACCGCAGGGTTCACTTCTCTCTTCTGGAGCTTGTTTAGGGGCATTTTAGGGCAACTTTTGCAGCTATTAGTGACTGTAGGGATAGTATAAAACAGTGTATTGGTGTTGGGTGCAGGAATCGCCCGGCATAGCGCACCAAGCAAGGCCGCATCAGTTTGAGATCAGCTTGTCCAGTTCCTTCCTGAGTCGGCTGAGGATCTCGTCGTAGCCGTAGGTGCCCAGCTTCTCCCCTCCACGCTTGAGATTGACGTGGCGAGGACCGCACCACAAACCCAGGTCAGCATCATCGGTCTCCCCGGGCCCATTGACCCGACACCCCATCACCGCAATGGTTATCTCCTCATCTCGGGCATAACGGGTGAGGGACCTGACCTCTTCGGCAAGCTCAACGAAAGCACCGTTTTCAACTCGTGAGCAGCTTGGGCAGCTGATGATATTGAGCTTGTCGAGAGGCTGATCAGTATCTCTTAACAGGCGACCACAGCTGATATCCCGGAGCATCTGCTCCCCAGCCTCGACCTCCTCGTGTTTTCGTTCATTGGGCAGGGTGAGCGAGACCCGGAGGGTATCCCCGATCCCTTCTGTAATCAGTGCTTCAAATGCGATCCGGGTCTTGATGATTCCGCCCGGAGGGATGCCCGCTTCGGTAACCCCCAGATGGAGGGGGATCTCGGGATGTCGGGAGTGAAAGGATCTGTTGGCAGCGATGACATTGGCCGGATCAGAGTCCTTGAGCGAGACACAGAAACGGGTGAAGCCGATGCTCTCCAGAAAGTCGCTGTGGAGACCGGCACTCTCGACCATCGGCGAGACACACTCCTTTGCAGGAAACTGATCCCGGATCTCAGGATCCACCGAGCCGGCATTGACCCCCACGCGGAGCGCACAGTCGTGCTCCACGGCAATATCGACCAGAAAGCGGACTTTCTCCTTCCAGCTGCGGTTTCGTTCATGGTGGTAGAGGTGTCCCGGGTTGTATCGAATCTTGTCAACAAAAGGGGCGACCGCTTTAGCCAGTCGATAGTTCTCCTGCAGATCAACAGAGAGGTTGGCCTCGGTGTTTGCCCGGATTTCAGCCAGCCCCTCTGCATCTTTGTTACTGTCAGCCGCAATGCGGATAATGCCAGCTCCGGCAGAAGCCAGTTGGTTGACCTGTCGGCTGGTGGTCTCCACATCCCAGGTGTGGGTGGCGCACATGCTCTGGATGACAATCGGATTTCCACCACCAATGGAGAGATCTCCGATCCTGATCGGTCGGGTCACTTTGCTTCCGGGAAAAGGGTGGGGCTCTGTGCTGGACATCTTTGGTCTGGGGGGATCTCGAGGTGTCTGGAGTTCGGTAGGTGAATTAGACCAATTCTGACAAATAAATCAATCCGCCGATAGCCGGGTTTTATGGGATTGACCGGTTCACCCCGGGCAGCCTCTATTCCACTGCCCAAACCCTGTTACTATTGGTTCTATCCACAATCGGCGCCACAATGAGGGAAACGCACTTTACCCATGGACAACTGTTCCACTCTGTCACCTCTACACATCGATCCTCTTCGGCTAATAGAGGCCGTCACCAGGGGCAGGGGAGAGCCTCTGGCGGATATTGAGGTTCTTGGGAGTGTCGATTCAACCAATCGCTGGCTCCTCGCCCGTCAACGGGATGAAACTCCCTATCGGGGGCGGGTCTGTCTTGCAGAACACCAGACCGCTGGAAGAGGGCGTCGGGGACGGGATTGGGTGGACAGTCCGGGCGGCAGTATTCTCCTCTCCATGGGGTGGACTTTTGACCGACCCTCACAACTCTCAGGCCTCAGCCTTGTGGTCGGAGTTGCTCTTAGGAGAGCGCTGGTTGAGAGGGGTGTTGAGGGGATTGGGCTTAAATGGCCCAATGATCTCCTCTGTAAAGAGAAAAAAGTGGCCGGTATACTGATTGAGGTGGAGAGTGAAAATGAGCAGTGTTCGGTGGTTATTGGGATTGGGCTTAATGTGTTGCTGGGTGAGGAGAGTGGAGAGATGATCGATCAACCCTGGACAGATCTCGCCACAATCAGTGGTCGGGATGTCGACAGGACGGCGGTGGCGGCCGGTTTGATCACCCACCTTCTTGCCGCACTAGAGCGTTTTGAGCAGGAGGGGTTCTCACCATTTCAAAATGAGTGGGAAGAGGCCGATGCCCTCCGAGGCTGCAGTGTAGTGGTTAGCGGCGGAAGCAGCCCCATCAGAGGGGTGGCATCCGGGGTCTATGAGGAGGGCTCACTCAAACTCCGGCTGGAAGATGGCACTTTTTGTCGATGTCGGGCGGGTGAGGTCAGTGTGAGGAGGTCATGAGGCTTTTGATCGATATCGGCAACAGCCGTCTCAAGTGGAGAGGGATGGGAGATTCCCCGGGGGTGTCGAACGCTGTCGATCGTGAGGGCCCCGGCCTTGGAGTGGATCCAGCAAGGATCTGGTCCGGGGTTGAGATCCCCGCATCAGTGGTCGTCGTCAGTGTTGCCGGTGAGGAGGCGGACAGGGAGCTTGCATCATGGTGTCAGAGGGAGTGGGCGGTAGAACCCTGGTTTGCAGTGAGCCAGGCAGAGGCCTATGGCATCAGGAACGGATACACCGACCCTTCGCAACTGGGCAATGATCGCTGGGTCGCACTGGTTGCGGCGAGAGGGTTGACTCTCCAGCCGTTCATTGTTGTCGACTGTGGGACCGCCGTGACCATCGATGGCGTGGACAGCCAGGGCATCCACCAGGGAGGGGTGATTATGCCGGGAGTGGATGTTGCGGCTGATGCCCTCAACAGAAACACTGCCGGGATCAAGAGCGGTTTGGCCGACGAGGCATCACCCTTCGCCAGGACGACAACAGATGCCGTGGTCAGTGGATCACTCTATGGGATCGCCGGTGGAATTGAGCGCGTGGTGGATACTTTCCGTAGCCGGCTCGGAAGAGAGGCCTCTCTTTTAATCACCGGTGGGCTGGCTCCAAGAGTCCTTCCCCTGATCAGAATCGATTTCAGCCATGAACAGGATCTTGTTTTGCTGGGCCTTGAGCAGATTGCCCGGGAAGAGGCGTTTCGCTAGCCCAGCAGCCGAGGGATTGAGTGATTGCATCGATGGTGGAGTGTCCCTACAATCCACGCTTTAGTAAGATCCTCTCAGGACTCATCAAATAAGCCCGCATAGCTCAGCTGGCAGAGCAGCTGATTTGTAATCAGCAGGTCGGGGGTTCAAATCCCTCTGCGGGCTCCA
>Ga0207984_1000208_pt1 | contig 37182 bp, 32 predicted proteins | sample ETNtaG_30_FD_185760 | JGI IMG/M metagenome (GOLD analysis project Ga0207984, IMG submission 185760) | Marine microbial and viral communities from oxygen minimum zone, Eastern Pacific Ocean - ETNP201306PF43B (SPAdes) (version 2) | ecosystem: Environmental > Aquatic > Marine > Oceanic ...
TGTCGAACCCCAGCGACTGCATGCGCGGTTCGTTACCGCGCGCACCCTGGATCACCATGCCGAATCGCGAGCGGACGATCCGCCGAATCAGATACAGGACGAGCAGCAGTGAAACAAAACAGACGTAGTAAAGAACGGATGCATTTTCCAGATCGATCAGGCTGCCGAACTCACTTCGCATTTCGATAACGAGACCATCGTCACCACCGTACTCCTCGATGGAGACGAAGGCGAAGAAAACCATTTGAGCAAAAGCCATCGTGATCATGATGAAGTTCACGCCGCGTGTCCTGAGGCACACAATACCGGTCACTAATGCAAAGACAGCCGAGACACTCATGGCGATTAGGATGTGAAGGTACCCATTGTAGATCTCGTAGTAAGCCGGGATTCCAACGGCGTAGGCCCCAATACCGAGGTAGGCAGCGTGGCCGAAGCTGATCATCCGACCGTAGCCGAGAATCAGGTTGAGGCTGACGGCGGCAATAGCCAGGATGACGAAACGCGTTGCCAGGTCGAGAATGAAAGCGTTGTCAGCCAGGCTCACAATGGGTGGTACCAGTGCCAGTACTACGATGACTGCGCAGCTGACCCAGCCCCGTAGTGTCATTGCACTCAAGCTCGCCAACTCGCCCGCCTCAGCGCCCGCGCGGTCCGAACAGGCCAGCCGGCCGGACAGCCAGGATCACGGCCATCAGGATGTAGATCAGCATGGCCGACACGGCTGGTGCCGAGGTCTCGGCGTTCTGGGCCGACATGAAGAGCTTGAACAGTGCATCAAGATAGGACCTTCCCATCGTGTCTATCAATCCAACAATGATGGCGGCAATGAATGCACCTTTTATCGAGCCTATGCCACCGATCACGATGACCACAAACGCCACGATGATGATCTGGTTGCCCATGCCGATTGACGCTTCGGTGATAGGGGCGATCATCATTCCGGCAAGACCGGCCAGTACCGCGCCCATGACGAACACAATCGAGAACAGCAAGCCGATATTAATTCCAAGAGCACTGATCATGGTCCGGTTCGAGGCACCCGCACGGATGCGCATTCCCAACCGGGTGCGGGTGACGAGGACGAACAGGCCGAACGCCACAGCGAGGCCGGTCATGATGATCGCGATCCGGTAGGTTGGTAGAACGATTCCATCCATCAGAGTGATCTGGCCGTCGAGCCAGGCGGGCAGTGGAATGACCTGGCCATCCGGCCCCCAGATCATCTGGGTGAGGGTGTCAAAGGCCAGGATCAGGCCGAACGTGGCCAGGACATGATCCAGATGGTCCCGCTGGTAGAGGCGGCGTACCACCACCTGTTCCACCAGTAGTCCGATGACGGCCGTGGCCGGCAGCGCTAGTAAAAGCCCCAGAAGAAAAGAGTCAAGCCACTGGGTGAAGGTGGCGCAAAAGAACGCCCCGACCATGTACAGCGAACCGTGCGCCAGATTGACGAAATCCATGATGCCGAAGATCAGTGTCAATCCGGAAGCAAGGAGAAACAGCAGGATGCCCAGCTGCAGACCGTTCAGTAGTTGTACGGTCAGCAGCGTCCAGTCCATGATTGTTCTAATTCAGCTGGCAGTGAAAAATCTAGGGCGGGAAAACATGCCCGGCAGACCCTTGGGAGGGCCTGCCGGGTGGGCTTAACGTTGAGAGATTGAGTCTACAGCTTGCACTGTTCGTGATAGCTGTCCTGGTGATCGGTCAGAACCGTCGACACGTGCGAAACGAACCAGTCTCCGTTGGCATCTTCTTTTACTGTGCGCAGGTAGAAGTTCTGGATCGGGAAGTGGTTTGGCCCATAGCGGTATGTGCCGCGTACACTTGGAAAATCTGCTTTCAGCATGCCCGCACGAATGCCATCCTGATCATCCATGTCGCCGTTGACTGCGTCAACACCGCTCTTGATCAGCATGATCGCATCATAGGACTGGGCTGCGTAGTGGGTCGGGTAACGCCCGGTCTTGGCCTTGAAATCAGCGACGAACTTCTTGTTGGTTGCATTGTCAAGGTCAGGTGCCCAGAACATCGTGTTCCATGAGCCGAGAACACCGCCGAGTTTGGCTTTTTGCAGGCGGCCCAGCGACAGGGCGTCGACCGTGAATACGGTGTAAAGCGGTATCACGCCACGAAGTCCTGCCTGTTCATACTGCTTGATGAAGGCCGGTCCCGCAGGTCCAGGATAGAACACAAAAATCGCGTCGGCACCGGATGCCTTGGCCTTCGCCAGTTCGGCAGAGAAATCGAGCTGCATGTCCTTGCCCCACTTGGTCATGTCCTTGCCGACGATCTCGCCTTTGAAGGTGCGCTCGACTCCAGCCACCATGTTCTTGCCGGCAGCGTAGTTGGGTGACATGACATAGAGTTTTTTGACGCCTTTGGCGTTCAGAACTTCGCCGGTCGCCATCGGGTTCTGGTCGTTCTGCCAGGAAGAGGAGAAGAAGTTCTTGTGGCACAGCTTACCCGCCAGCGGTGAGGGGCCGGCATTGGCGCTGATCAGAAACTTGCCGCCGTCAAGCGCAGACTTGCGTGAGGCCAGCAGTACGTGTGACCAGATGTAGCCCGTGACGAAATGTACGTCGTCCTGTTTGACCAGCTTGTCGGTTTTCTGCTTGCCGATCTCCGGTTTGAAGCCATCGTCTTCGACTATGAACTCGACATCCTTTCCACCCATCTTGTGACCGATGTGATCGAGTGCGATATTGGCGGCTTCCACCATGTCCCGCCCCATGGCGCCGGCCGGGGTCGTCAACGTCGTGACGAAACCGATCCTGACAGCATCGGCAGAAACTGCGGGTGTCGCTACCAGAGCAGCGACCATTGACAGGAATACCATTCGAAATTTCATATCCAATCCTCCATTCTCCATACATCCACCCTGGTTCGGGCAGTTTTCTGTGGTGGTAAGAGACGGGCCAGTATGCAATGAATACCGCCCCTGGGGGCGTTGCCAGCAGTCCAATCTCCGCAGTGTTCCGCATATCTGTGCGGCCTGGCTGGCACTGTAATATCATCTTGAGATTCGTGCAACTTGGCTCTGGTATTCAATGCCGGATAATGATGTGGGTCAAAAAGAAAATAGTTCGATCGATGAGATAGTGCTTGTCCGAACGCGCCGCCCAATGTAGCAACAGGCTTTTGTTTAAACGTTTGTTTCTAGGGAGAAGACATGTCAAAGCCCGGAAGATCAGTTAATCAAATTGACGGCCCGGTCGCAGAGGACCTGGTCGGCGAAGTGTGGCCCAGTGCCGAGCCTGGCGAGGACCCGGTGCTCTACGGCCATGCTGTGCTGGAACCCTGTGATCCCGTTGAGGTCCGCAGTCTGCAGACGTTTAAGCTGGCCTACACGGTCGGACGCTATGGGCTCGACGACACGGGCGCTATCCGGGTGGTGTTCCGGGCCATGGGCGATGGACAGGCGCTGCAGGTATCAGACCCTGCCGCAGCGAACTATGTCACGGCCAGCACGAGTACTGGTATACCTCTTGCGGTCGAGTACCGTAGTCGCGGCGTGTCAGCCCGACCTCGCTGGAAATCCTTGACTGTGACCGTAAACGGAGGCTACCTCTGTGAAGGAGATGTCATCACTATCGTCTTCGGCGACACATCCGGTGGTTCACCTGGCATGCGGGTACAGACCATGGCTGATGGCGGATTCGAGTTCAAGGTCCTGGCTGACGTCTGTGCTGTGGGGCATTTTGTACCGATTCCCGACACACCGACTGTAGCCATCGTTCCGGGCCCGCCGGTGGTCTGGAAAGCCGTCCTGCCGACTCTGCGGCGACCTGGCGAGAGATTCCGGTTTGGACTGAAAGCAGAAGATAGATGGGGTAATCCGACCGATCGGGCGACCGGCCACTTCGTTTTCGAGACCAACCTTCCGGTCGACGGGCTGCCGGACGCTTTTGACTATCCCCCGGGGGAGAAAGCCATCTCTTTTGACGGGTTGAGCGTTTCCGACCCGGGCGTACTGCGCGTCACTGTGCGTGATCAATCAGGCGCTGTTGCGGCAGAATCTCATCCGCTGGTCATCCGCGAAGGGCGCTGTGGTGGCTACTGGGGCGACATGCATGGGCAAAGCGGTGAGTCGGTCGGGATCACGACCTCCAGACAGTACTTCGACTTCGCCCGCAACAAGGCGTTTCTCGATGCAACCGGTCACCAGGCGAACGATTTCCAGATCAACAACGCATTCTGGGCCTACCTGAACGAACTCAGTGCCGAATACAACGAGGAAGGAGTCTTTGTGACTCTGCCGGGCTACGAGTGGTCCGGCAACACGGCTGTGGGCGGTGATCGCAACGTTTACTTCCGCAGCGAGGGCCGCCAGATTCGACGTTCATCGCATGCCCTGTTGACCGATCGCGCTGACCTTGACACTGACGCCCCCGACGCCAATCGCCTGTTTGAGGCTTTGACCGACGAAGATTGTGTGGTCTATGCGCACGTCGGCGGCCGCTACGCGGATACGGCCTACGCCCATGATCCGAGGGTCGAGAGTGCAATGGAGATCCATTCGGCCTGGGGTACTTTTGAGTGGCTGTTGACCGATGGGTTTGCACTTGGCCACCGCTGTGGAGTGGTCTGCAACAGCGATGGCCACAAGGGTCGTCCCGGTGCCAGCTATCCAGGGGCCGCGATGTTTGGTGCTTACGGTGGGCTGACCTGTTTCTATGCCGAGGAACTGAGTCGCGATGGATTGTTTGCGTGTCTGCGTCGCCGCCATCACTACGGTACCACCGGGACCCGGCTGCATCTGGACGTGCACGCAGAGTTGCCGAACGGTGGTCGATTGTTCGACCGTGATCCGAAGGCCTTTCCCGACACAGCCTCCTCTGTCGTCAACGAGGTCATGATGGGCGATATCGTCCAGACCAATGACGAGACAGTCAAACTGAAGATTGAGGTCATTACGCAGGCGCCCATTGAACGAGTCGAGGTCCGCAACGGCAAGCAGGTGTTACAGACCTTGCGTCCCTATACATCGGCTGAGTTGGGCAATCGCATCCGGGTTCTGTGGAGTGGTGCGGAATATCGAGGGCGGGGGCGGACGACCTGCTGGAAGGGTCGGCTACGTTTTCAGGGCGCTACGATACGACGCATGAACAAGATCAACATCTGGAACCACGAAAAACTGGCCGATCAGCAAGGATCAGATACGGTGCAGTTCGACACAATCACGACGGGAAATTACGCGGGCTTCGATGCCTGGCTGGACAGTAGCCTGGGTGGCCAGGTCGAACTGACGACCAATCATGGTGACCTGAACACAGCACTGAATGACATCGGCATCGATGACTTGGTGATGGAAGCCGGCGGACTGGAACGCCGTATCCGGCTGTTCCGCCTGCCCGAGGACAACCCGCATCGGGAGATGAACGAGATCGTGTCGGTGCCTCTCGGATCGTTGGGTGACAACCCGATCTGGGTGTCGGTGTACACTGAAGATGGCTTCCAGGCGTGGAGTAGCCCGATTTTTCTGTACCGCGAAGAAGGTTGATCAGGTGGTCGAGTTGCCGTCGCTGGTTTCCTTGAGGCCGGTCAAGCCCGCGCGGTCAGTGTTGGAAAGGTAGATCTGCCCCTGCAGTTCGGCGATCCGTTCGTGAAAGGAGATCGCCTCTGGTGCCATCGTTGTGTTGGGAACGATCTCTGGTATGAAGTGGCCGAACCGGTCTTCGCCACAGACCAGGGTAGCGTAGTCTTCATCGATCCGGGTCTGGCGGGCCTCGGGCGTGATGTAACGGATGGCGACTGCCACTCGTCGTCCAGGGGAAACGTTGGCGGTCGAGGCATGGAACAGGTCGACGTGGTGGATTGATGCCTCGCCTGCCTCGAGTTCAACCCAGACGGCCTGATCTTCATTGATCGGCTCCTCGATGGTCTGGCCACGGGTCAGAATGTTGTTTGGATCCCACGTATCCTGGTGTATGACCTCACCCTTATGGTGGCTTCCGGGGAGCATGCGCATGCAGCCGTTCTCGCGTGTAGCATTCGTCAGGGCCACCCAGACGCTGAGTACCCGGTTGGAGTCAAGTCCCCAGTGGGCGCTGTCCTGGTGCCAGGAAATGAATCGCCCGTCATCTGCTTCCTTGGGATAAATGTGCGTGGTCCAGACCATCACATCTTCACCCAGTAACGAGCAGGCCAGATCGAGGATCGCGGGGTGGCGCATCAACTGGTTGAGCCACGGAAAGACCAGATGTGACTTGTAGCGCCACTTGCCGGCGATTGGTCCGCCGCCGCTTGACTCGTAGGCCTCCAGTTCCCTGAGGCAGGCTGTTGCTTCCTCTGGGCTTAGCACGCGTCTGGGGAGTAGCAGACCTTGCTCACGATAACTTTGAACTTCGTCAGGGGAAAGTCTCAAGGCGGTGCCTTTAACGGGTGATTCCGGCCTGTTCAGTGGGTTTTTTTCTTTGAGGGTCGTGTTTTCGCTTGCGGGCTCAGGCGGTCTTTCGTGTCAGAGCGTTGAACGCTTGGATGGCCTGGCTGTGCGTACAGCGGGCGCCGGTCTGTAGATATTCCATGGCGTTCAGCGATGCTTCGTGCGCCTCACGGGTAGAACCACCCACACAGTCCTCGATCACCCGGGTGTAGTAGTTGTGCTGGTGGGCGTCGACGAAAGTATAGTGGACACAGACGTCGGTCAGCTCGCCACACAGGATCAGTGTATCGGCCTTCAGGCCCTTGAGCAGGATCTCGAGGTCGGTCCCGAAAAATGCGGAATAACGGCGCTTGGGAATCAGGTAGTCACCGTCCCGGTACGGCAGGCGGGGGTGGACGCGCGTTGCCGGCCGTCCCTCGATGTCGTGTACGTCCTCCGATCCGTCCAGCTCACGGCCAAAGTCTATATGGTCCGGCCGATGCACCTCGATGATATAGACGATAGGGACCTGGTTCGCTTTGGCGGCCTCGATCACCGGAATCGTTCGGTCGATCAGCTGTTCCTGGCCACCCATGTAGGGGATGCCGCCGGTTTCTTTATCTTTTGGGTCACCGCTGCCCATGATGTCGATCACAATCAGAACAGGGTTGCCTTCAATGAAATCTGGCATAGGCCATCTCTTTATAGGCTGTCTGTTTAAGATAGCACAGGGGTCATTCGCCCACCATCTACTGCGCTACTGGAGCTTTGTAGCCCGGTTATTTCTCTGACCGGCAGAGTGTCGATCACCAGATCGGTGCAGGCCCTGCGGCCAGCTGTCAGGCCCCACGGCGGCAGGTTCGAGATCAGTTGTGGCGTTCCGGCGAGCGGGCGAACAGGCACAGGAAATCGAGGGCCAGGGTCGCGCCGGCGAGGGCCGTGATTTCCGAGTGGTCGTAGGGCGGTGCCACTTCGACCAGATCGGCGCCGATGACATTGATACCGGACAATCCTTTGAGGATCTCACGGGCCTGGCTGGTCGTCAGGCCACCGCAGACCGGTGTTCCTGTTCCCGGAGCGTAGGCCGGATCCAGACAGTCGATATCGAACGTGAGATAAACTTTGTTATCACCAACGATCCGGCGGATCTCTTCGATTACCGCATCCGTGCCGTGGCGCTGGACCCAAGGTCCATCAAGGATATTGAATCCCATGGTGTCCTGGTTGACGGTCCGAAGGCCGATTTGAACTGAAGTTGCCGGGTCCAGGTAACCCTGCCGCGTGGCGTGCCAGAACATGGTGCCATGGCTTATGCCGTCGTCGTGTTCGTCTGGCCAGGTGTCGCTGTGGGCATCGAAGTGGATCATCGAGATCGGTTTACCGTGCTTAATGGAATGGGCCTTGATCAAGGGCCAGCTGATGAAGTGGTCGCCACCAAGCGCCAGTACCGTGACGTTCTGGTCGAGCATCCAAGCGGTGTACTGTTCAATTTCATCTGGCACCCTGGCCGGTCTGGTGAAGTCGAAGGGCAGGTCACCGTGGTCGACGATTTTCAATTCATTGACAGGGTGAAAGTCCCAGCCATAGACCAGTTTTTGAAAGGCGAGATCAGTGGATGCCGTACGGATGCCCCTGGGACCGAAACGCGTACCGGGCCGATTGGTTGTTGCCGTGTCAAATGGCACGCCGACCACGGCAACGTCCGCTTCGCTGAGGTCCTTTCGATACGGACGACGAAGAAAACTGGTGACGCCAGCATAGGTACTCTCATCGACAAGCACCTGCAGGTCCGTTGCCGTAATGGCGTGATCGCTTCGAATGTCGGGCTTGTCGGTCATAACACACGCTCCTGGAAATATTTCTTCGTCAAAGTGCCGACTAAGGGTCTTGACTTTGGCGCTCAGCGTTATCGCAAGTACAGTCGGTAGTGCTGGTTGATTCTATAGTGAATAGTCTACAAGCTTCTCAGTGAGAGCGATCATTGAGAACGTTGAACGTGATCTTGGCAGCGATGAGTTCGGACTGAGCAGAGATCATTGTGGAACTAACGATCCTTTGCTGCCCATGCACCGAGCAGGCGCGGCAGATCACCGAATCGGGCGACCAGACCAAAAACGATTACGGCCAGCAAAATGAACATCACCGAGACTGATGCAATAGTCGGTGTATATCCGCTGCGAAGACTGCTGAAGATCTTGACCGGTAAGGTTTGCACCGCGAACTGCCCCAGGAAAAAAGAGATGATGAATTCATTCATGCTGAGCACGAACGCGAACGCAAAACCTGCCACCATGTAAGGGGCAACCATTGGAAGAACGACGGTTCTGAATGTCGTCGTGTTGTTTGCCCCCATGGTCCGTGCTGCTTCCAGCAGTTCCTGATCGATCGACTCAAGACCCAGTGAGATCATCACCATCGGCAGGGTAACCAGGAACACGCCGTGGCCGAGTGCGATACCCCAGTAGTTGCCCGTCGCCCCGAACTGCGCCCACCACATCAGCATGCCGAGTGCTGTGATCACCGGGGGCAGGGCAAAGGGCAGCAGGCCGATGCTGTACAGTACTTTGGCATAACGGACCTTGTGCTGCCACAGACAATAGGCTGTTGGTAACGCGACCGACAGCGCAATGATGCCAGCCATGACCGCGATCGAAAGACTTGCGGTCAACGCTTCGAACCACGGTGCCTTGGTGAATACCTCTTCGTACCACCGCAACGAAAGGCCTCGAGGTGGGAAGAACATGAGTTTTCTCTGGTTAACAGATACGCCGGCAACGATAAAAAGCGGTGCGCTCATCGTGATAATGACAAGCCAGCAGAATATGATGCGGCTGATCCGGATCATCGCTGGAGGCTCCTTCTGCCAAGCCGCACAGTGATGGCGACTAGTGCGAGGGTGAACACCATCAGGAAGATTGACAGGGCTGAGGCGAATGGCACGTTTCCGCGGCTATTTGCCTGGTCATTGATCAGGATGGCGTACATCCAGTGCTGCGGCCGGCCCAGCCATTGCGGGGTGATGAAGGCACCCATGGTGAATACGAACAACACGATGAAGGCTGTCAAGATGGTCGGCCAGAGCAACGGTACGACTACGGTGAAGAACGTCTTCACGGGTGACGCGCCAAGCGTCAGGGCGGCTTCGGTAAGCGATTTATCCAGACGCGTACACTGCGGATACATGATCAACGTGGCGAACGGCAGGTTGAAATAAGTGAGTGCGAACAGAACTGCACCATAGCCCGGCATCCATGACGAGGGCTTTTCCATGATGCCGAGAAAGACGAATAGATTCGAGATTCCTGCGGTGCGGCTCAGCAGAACAGACCAGGAATACGCGACGATCACCTCGGAAAGTGACAGGACGCACAAGACGAAGACCAGCGTCAGAACCTGCGGGCGTCGGCCGAACCGGCTGAGAAAGTAGGTAAACGGAAATGCGACCAGAACACTCAGAAATGCAGATAGTGAAGCGAATTCCAGGCTGACCAGCAGATGACGGGTGAAAAGTGGTGAGAAGAACCGGGCGTAGTGTGTGAATTCAAAGCCTGGTGCATAACCCGATTCTGCCCCTTCGATCCGTTGCCAGAAGCTGACCACGATCATAAACGCGAACGGAACGAGGAAGAACAGTCCCAGCATGAGGGTTGGGTAAGTGACCACCCAGGGGGTCTGGCGACGCGCCTCGATGGGGTGGATTACCGCCACACCACCACACAGGCCTTCGCCGGCAGTCCCAGTTGCACCCAGTCTCCCTGTTGGACGTCGGGGCGCTCTTTAGGCGCTGAGATCGTCACGATGGCGGTTCCTGCATAGTCCACAAATGTTTCGACACTAGCTCCGACGTCCCTGATAAAAGACACCGTGCCCTCCAGGACATTGTCGGCATGTTCAGAATTCTTCAGCACACTGACATCTTCTGGTCGGATGCTGATGACGACCTCTTCACCGGGTTTCGCGCCTGTCGGTATCGCGGCCACTTCCAGACGATTCTGCCCAATTCGGACAGACTGATCAGACTCGATGATGGCATCCAGAAGGTTGCTGGAGCCGATGAAGTCGGCAACGAAGGAATTTGAGGGGTGACGGTAGATCTCCAGTGGGGGGCCGGTTTGTTGAACGCGTGCGGTGCTCATCACCACGACCAGGTCAGACATGGTCATGGCCTCTCGCTGATCGTGGGTCACGATGATCGTGGTGATCGCGAGTCTCTCCTGGAGCATCCGTAACTCGACCTGTAGTTCCTCCCGCAGGTTTGCATCCAGCGACGAGAGGGGTTCATCGAGTAGAAAGAGTTTGGGTTCCAGGGCAAGTGCCCTGGCAATCGCGACCCGCTGGCGCTGGCCTCCCGAGAGTTGCTTGATATCCCGGTCTGCCAGCCCTGGCAGCTGAACCATTTCCAGTAGTTCCTCGGCTTTTCGGCGCCTGGCCTGTCTATCGACACCGCGTACGCGGAGTCCATAGGCGATGTTTTCCCCCGCACTCAGGTGCGGAAACAAGGCCAGCGACTGGAACACCATACCAACGTTTCGCTGGTGGGTGGCAACCCGAGTAATGTCTTTGCCTTCGAGCGATATCGAGCCCTGGGTGGGGACTTCCAGCCCCGCGATCAGACGCAGGAGCGTGGTTTTACCGCAGCCAGAAGGTCCGAGGAAAGAAATGAATTTACCCTGGGGCAGATCCAGGTTGATATCGGTGACCGCAGTCACGGAGCCGTAGCGTTTCTGAATCCCGCTCAGGGTGATGCCGTCCACCGGATGCTGCCTATGCCTGCGACTGATCAATGGCGCGAGGGGCGGTTGCGTCACCCCCCGCGCTGAATTGTCAGTGATTAACTCGTGATCATCTCGGTCCAGACTTCTTCCATCCAATCGCCGAAGTCTACGTAGGTCTGATAACGGGGAACTATTGGCGGAATATCACTTGATACCAGTGCGAATTCTTCATCGGTGAGATCGAGTTTCTCACGGTGCGCGACCGGAGCCGTGCCCATTGCCCGGGAAATCGCGCTTTGTACCCCTGCCTGCGACGTGTAATCCATGAAAATATGGGCCTCGTCGACTTTGTCTGAGCCCTTCATCAGCCCCCAGTTCCCGAAATCGATGACACCCCCTTCCTTTGGGAAGGTCGATCGCAACGGAAAACCATCCGCAATAGCCAGCAGCGTGACGTCATGGTAATACATTCCGGCCGGGACTTCGCCTTGTTGGAGCGCAGATTGAAACACGCCTTCACTTTGAAACCACATTTTCACATTGGGCTTTAGTTCTATTAATTTCTCCATCAGTGTCGTCAGACCTTCTTTGCTCTCCATAAGCCCTTGATCCTTGAAGAAGGTGGCTGAAGTGAGATCCAACATGTAGCCGGTCGTGACACCGGCCGGGATACCCAGCGAATCCTTGTACTTTGGTAGCCAGAAGTCCGCCCAGGATAGAGGCGCGTCGGGGAAAGTTTCAGTATTTGTGACAAAAATTGCGTACCAGGCGAGAACGGCAACACTGTCGAGGGTCCCGTCTGGCTTTCGGTGCTGTAGATAGTCCGGGATATTAGAGGCATTGGGGATTCTGCTCTCGTCGAGCGGTGTGTACAAATGATTGAACCGACGCGGTCCCGTGCCGCCGGCCATGCTGACATCGGTGGGTGGTTTGCTCCCAGCTTTGACCGCGGTGTCAATGTTGACAAACCACTCCGCTCCACCCGGCTGGCTGACAGAGGTGACCTCGATGCCGGTCGCTTTAGTAAACTCGGGATAGACAAACTCGGCCAGTGAATCCTCGAAATACCCACCGTAGGCGGAGACTTTGAGAGGATCTTTGGCCCAGGCCCGCGGCAGGTAGGTGCCGACCGCCAATGTGCTGGCGATGGCGCCCGAGTTCTTGATGAAGTCTCGACGGTTGAGTCTTTTGTTCGATTTATGCATTGGTTTCCTCCTCGATCTTGGTTTCGGTTCAACAGCTAGTCATATATTGACTGTTATAGGAACAATTGGTTTTCAGACAAACAGCGATTATCTGTGTGATTTAAGGATAGCCTGTTAGTTATCATTAATCTAGAGTCGTTGTTGTCAGCTGGAATCAAACCAGCCCAGCGGCTTCATATCTACTTAAAGCGACCTCTGGATCCTCGGCATTCGCCCGGGTCTCGTGACGGTAGATTTAAGATTTGGGGTCAGTTACTGATCTTTTGCCTGGTGTTGAGAAGTTGTAGCTGACCCTGCTGGCGGACCACGAAGCCGGCAAACCGGCGATGCCATAGATCGACGATCCTCGTTATGACACAACATTCCGGCACGATCGGACCACAACAGAACATTAGCAGAGGAATTCTGTTTATGTGCCTGGCGATCTTGTTAATGCCCGTGATGAACACGATAGCCAAGATCTTGACCGTCGATTATCCTCTGACTCAGGTTGTCTGGGCGCGTTTCACGGGCCACTTTGTCTGCATGACGCTCCTCTTCTGGCCAGGGCGGGGTCTGAGGCTCTTCAGGAGCGGCCGGCCCTTCCTTCAACTGTCACGCTCGGTAATCATGTTTGTGTCGAACGGGTGTTACATCGTGGCGCTGTCAACGGTCGCGCTGGCAACCGCCTCGGCAATAATGTTTACAGCGCCTTTGATTGTGACCGCACTGTCAGTGCCGTTGCTTGGAGAACGGGTGGGTCTCCGGCGATGGGGCGCTGTTGTTGTCGGATTCGTCGGCGCATTGATCATCATTCGCCCCGGCCTGAACACGCCGGCATTCGACGGAATGCCGCTCGGTATCGTACTGCTGCTTTTCTCCGCCGCGACTTTCGCGCTCTATCAGATACTCACGCGCAAGCTGTCGCATCAGGATTCGGCAGAGACCAACATCGTCTACACCGCGTTGATTGCAGCGCTCGTAACAACCTTCATCATGCCGTTTGTTCTAGTGATGCCAAAGGGGGTCGGTGACGGGCTGCTGTTCGCATTGGTCGGCGTGGTGGGAGGATTTTCACAATATTTCATCGCCAAAGCATTGGAGCAGGCGCCAGCATCGGTCGTCTCACCGTATCTTTACGGTGAGCTTCTCTTGGCAGCAATGGTCGGCTTCGCTGTATTCGGCGACTTTCCGGATCATTGGACCTGGCTGGGGGCTGCGGTGATAGCCGCGAGCGGGCTGTACATTGCTTATCGAGAAGGTGTGATCGGTGAGATTAAGCCTTAGGCGGTGTCCGTTGCACTGGGTCAGGGCCGTGCAGAATGCGGGCCCACCGTTTGTTCGGCCGGCAACTACCCTCGCAGGGATTTGAGTTCCCTCGGTTCGAGGTGACTACTTACCCTTGAATAGCGGTTTGCGCCGCTCCAGAAAAGCTCTTTGGCCCTCGGCGTAATCAGCCGATGGCCGTGTGATCTCGCGCCAGGCCATACCAGCCGACCGGCCCTGCTTCTCACCTTCAAAGACAGCCCGCCAGAGGGTTTCTTTCTGGGCCTGTACAGCCAGCGGACCACAGCTTTCGGCGATTTCGTACGCCAGCTCAAACGCCCGGTTCTGGGCTTGGCCCGCCGGCGTGACGATCTCTACCAGCCCGGCTGCCTGGCACCAGGTGGCGTCTTTAGCCTCGCCCGGTACCAGCAGGGCAAAGGCTTTGGCGTAGCCGATCTTGCGAGCAAGTTTCAGTGGGATATCGACGGCATTAATACCGATTCTGGCTTCAGAGACAGCGACTCTGGCGGTCTCGTCGGCCACCACCAGGTCGCAGGCGAGCATCAGATTCACGCCTTCACCTATGCAGTGACCATGAACCGCAGCGATGATCGGTTTGGCGGTCACCATGTTGTCGTCGGTGAGCAACGGGCCGTAGCCTTCGAAAGTGCCGGCCTCGAGATCGGCAGCAATAGCCTTGATGTCGGCCCCGGCAGAGAACGCCCGTTCGCCCGCTGCCTGCAGCACCGCGACCCGGACCAATTTGTCGTCCCGAAACTGCTCGAGCGCTACGTTAACGCCGTCATACATGGGTTTGTCGAAGGCATTAAGAACATCCGGCCGGTTCAGTGTGATCACAGCCACCTGGCCGTGACGCGTATAGAGTACTCGCTTCTGTGCACTCATTCGTTTGCCTCCTCGACCAGCCGGGTCTTTCCCGTGGCGCCTTTGATCAGTTCGAACTCACCTTCTTCAATGAAGGTCAAGGCTGCGCGGAATCGCAGTTGGTGATGAATAGCGTCACTCAACTCACCGGCAAGGTTTGTCTTCGATTCCTCACTCAAGCCTGCACGGACCTCGACCTTTACAGGGACCGGTGCCGGTACAACGGGTCCGGATCCTGATTTGACGATACGCATGTTGCCGGTGGTCAGTTCGGATATTTTGTTGATCACGTCACGTACGGCATTGGGAAAGACGTTGACACCCTTGACCAGCAACATGTCATCGACCCGGCCCTTGAACAGCATGCGGGGTCCTGGGCGGCCGCAGCGGCAAGGCTCGGTTGTCACCTGGATGATGTCCTTGTCTCGCCAGCGGATCAGCGGCCCGCACTCGCGCTCGAGCCCTGTGAACACGATCTCACCCTCAACGCCATCTTCGACAGGGAGAGATTCCAACGTTTCCGGGTCGCAGATCTCGAACAATGCGTTGTCTTCCGCGTAGTAATGGATCCCGTTGTGTTCTTCACACGATATTCCCGTTGGACTGTGACAGCCGGTAGCGCCCATGATGTCATGGACCATGGCCCCGCCGAAGCCTTCCTCGATCGGGCCGTAGATCTCCGGGATCGAACCGCCGGGTTCACCAAAGACGACGACCTTTTCCAGACCCAGCGTCCGGGGGTCAATACCGGTACGCTCGCGCATGTGCTTGACCAGGTATTGGGCAAACGAGACTGTGCACTTGATCAGTTTCGGACGGGTGTCATGGGCGATCTGCGCAACTCGCTCGACACCGCTCAGCGCTCCCACAGGTACCAGACAGACGCCATAAGCCATCATGGCGTCAACACCGGGAATGCCGGCGATCCACATCGACAGAACGCTGGCGTGCATCACCACGTCGCCCGGTTCGATGCCAAGGCGCACCAGGGTGCGGGCCTGGTTGTCGTTGGTGATCTCGCGATCGCGGCGGGTGAAGCCGCTGTAGGTGGGAGAGCCTGTGGTTCCGGAGGAAGAAGAGACCCGGTTCACGGTTTTCGGATCGCAGGTAATGTGCATGCCGAAAGGATGGCCGGCAATCTCGCGCGAGGTTTCCTGGCTGGCCCGCTCTTCGTCCTTGTCAAAAAAAGGATAATCCTGGTAATGCTCTAGAGATCCAAACCGATACGGGTCGACACCCGCGTCATCAAATTTTGTCCGGTAATAAGGTGACTGTTCGTACACCCGCACCAGTTGTGCCTTTAGCTTCTCCAGCTGCAGCACACGCAGTGCGTCGCGAGACATCAGTTCCTTTTGCGGGTTCCACAGGTTTACCGCCATCTGCGGGGACTCCTCGTGCCAGTGAGTGTGGGCAAGATAACCGCTCTGTGTCGGGTAATCTAGGGTTACCAATGACGACAGGTGATATTCTTCCGGGCGGCAGGACATACGGCAGAGGGGTAGGGGGCTATGCTGAATCGGGAAATGGACGGTCAGGCAGCGATCGTTACGGGTGCTGCAAGAGGATTTGGGCTGGCGATATCAAATCAGCTGGTGGAATGCGGCGTTCGGGTGATCGGCTGGGACCAGGCACCATCACCTATTGCAGGTGATGACCGGTTTCTTCAGGTTGAGTCAGTTGACGTAACGAACGCCGATGCCGTGAAGGCGGCGTGCGAATCAGCGGTAGCCACCGCTGGGCAGATCGATATCCTGATCAACAACGCAGGCATTAACGGACCCCAGGTCGCGGTGGAAGATTATCGGTTGGAAGACTGGCAGCGTGTGCTTGCCGTTGATCTGACTGGCGTTTTTCTGTGCACCCGGGCCATCGTTCCACACATGAAGCAGGCGGGTTATGGGCGCATCGTGACAATCGCCAGCCAGGCAGGCAAAGAAGGGATCGCCAACATCAGTGCCTATAATGCCGCCAAGGCCGGCGTGATCGGGTTTATGAAGGGTCTTGCCAGCGAATTGGCTTCATTCGGTATTACCGCCAACTGTGTCACCCCAACTCTGGCCGAGACCGACCTGATGAAAGAAATGAGTGATGAGTATATCGCCGGCATCAAAGCGAGGACGACGATGGGTCGGCTGTGCAGGGTCAGCGAGGTTGCTGACATGGCGGTCTGGGTAGCAAGCCCGGCCTGCAGCTATTCGACCGGCGTCTGTTTCGACGTTTCAGGCGGTCGGGCACAGTATTAAGGTGTGAGTAGCTGTTGTGCCGGATAGTTACTGGGCCCTCCTTCACGGTGTCGTTTTTCTGGCGGCCCTCCTGCAGACAGCGACTGGTTTTGGTTTCGCTATGATCTCTGTGCCTATACTGCTGATTGTTCTGAACAGCAGTGCTGCGATCCAGGTCGGAATGATCCTGAGCCTGGTGATTGCGCTGCTGCTCATGCCCTCGTTGTTTAGGCATGTGGACAAGCGATTGCTTCGGCTGTTTGTAATCGGATCCTGTATTGGGATTCCAGTCGGGATTTTTCTGTATCTAGTCATCAATCTGGGTGTGTTGAAGCTTCTGGCTGGCCTGGTGGTGATGGTGTCTGTACTGACGACCATCGGCAACGTTGGTGGGCGCGGACAGTCCGGACCGGCAACTTTCAGCCTAACCAGTGATCTTGGGGTGGGTGTCATTGCCGGGATTATGAATGCGAGTCTCGCGATACCCGGAGTCCTGCCGCTGATTCGGATGGTCCAGATGTCGGCTACGCGGGAAGTGATTCGGGCAACCATTCTTGCCTTGTTCGTATTTTCTTACCCGGTGGCCATCGCGCTGCAGGCAGCTCTTGCGGGTCTGACACTGAGCACACTGAAGATGACTGCCACTTTGATTCCGGTAACGCTGATCGGAATAGTGGCAGGCCGGATACTGGTTTCCCGAATTCCGCAAAAGACCTTTATCCGAATTATCCTGGTTCTCCTCGTCTCGAGCACGTTAGGCCTTTTCATTGACGCAGGCTGGACCCTGCTGGGCACTCAATCGTGAACGGCAGCTTTGGGCGTCTCGAAGAGTTACCGCACACACTGCTGGCACATACGCCGACGCCTGCTGAACCACTGTCAAACCTGACTGCTCGAATCGATGGCGCATCTCTGGTGGTTAAACGCGACGAGGGCACCGCACTTGCTTTTAGCGGCAACGAGGTTCGTCAGGTCGAGTTCTATATCGGTGAGGTGCTTTCACAAGTTACGGGTACGCCGATCGTGGGCTGTCTGCGAAGAGCTCGGGAGTTGGATCGCTCCTGCTCAGTACTGTTTGTGCACGGCGGCGGCACAGCGGCGATATTTGCCTATGGCCCGCTGCTCCTGGATGAACCGATGTGAGCGACGTTCAGTTGAATACCCTTATAGATCTTCCCGACGGTCTCAGCACGTTCATTGCACGCGATGATGGAACCCGGCTGCGTTGTATCTCGTCCGGTCAGGGCCCCACGCTGATTCTGGCGCACGGTATCTTCAATGACCTTAGGAGTTTCAACCTGGTGCGTGGGAGCCTCGTTGACAAGGGTTACCAGGTCATCGTGTTTGACCAGCGGGGTCACGGAGCGTCCACCATCGGTTCGGACGGTTTGGGCTCGAAGCAGATGGCCGGCGACTGCAAGGCTGTGCTGGAGCATTTCAGTGTGCGCGACGGGGTTCTGGTCGGCCATTCCATGGGTGCTTTTCTATCAGTGGTTCTCGCTGAATGCTTTCCCGACGTGGTTCGCAAACGCCTGCGCGGTATGCTTTTTATCGCGGGACATGCCGGTATTGTTGCCAAGGGCAGCATTCAGAACCGATTGCAGATTCCCCTGGTCAAAGCCGGCCTGATGCCGGCGATCCTGTCATCTGAGTGGCTGGGCCGGGCGTTCACACGCTCCCTGTTCGGCAGGGTGGCCGACCGGGAGTTCGTCGAGGCGACCAGGCTTATCCTGGCGAGCCAGAAACTAAAAGTGATGACCCCGCTGGTTGATTTCCAGGTTCAGGAAGATCACTACCCAGGGCTTGCCAGCATCGGGGTCGAGACCCTCGTTCTTTGTGGCGAGCGGGACAGGACCTGCCCAAGATGGCATTCGGAACGTTTAGGCGCCGAGATACCATCAGCGCGAAACGTCTGGTTGTCAGACATCGGTCACATGGTGGTTTATGAAGCCCCGGATGCAGTGGAAAATGCTGTCACGCAACTGGTTAAAGGTCAACCCTGAGGGAAACGGGTTGTTTTACCCAAAAGACCCGGCCCGCTCTGCTGGGTTGATGTGCCCAGGTGTCTGGCCTAAATAGAGTTGATTTAGCCCCTGTCATCACCGGGAATTATCCGGTCAGGATCACTCCGCTGAATCTTTTATCCAATCCTCCTTTTTTTGCTATGCTGCTCTATATGGACATGAATTTCAGTCCCGTTGTTTAGCGTTTTTCTAGTATCAACACCTAACATGAGAGGTGGAACACAATGAATTCACCTGCGGAACCCAAGGTACAAGACACCCAGACCAAGCGCCGGGTACCGGCTTACGAGGTACTCGCCCAGGACATCAAGAACCTCGGTGTGGAGGCGGTGTTTGGACTTATGAGTGATGACACTGCGTTGTTTGTCACAGCACTTGATATGGCCGGAATCTCTTTTCACGGCGCCCGGCACGAGAACACTGCCATCACGATGGCGGAAGGGTATTCCGCCGCTTCGGGTTCACTCGGTGTTGCCGTTGTCGGTCGTGGACCGGCGACCGCCAATGGCCTGCACGCTGCGGTGTACGCGAGCCGGACCGGTTCACAGGTACTGATTATTTATGGTGACGCGGCGGTGCCGGGCGGCGAGTTGAATTCTCTAGGGCCGGACTACAAGGCGTTCAACGCGCAAGGTGTGTTGAGCGCTGCCGGATTACAGGTTTTTTGGGCCAGCAGTGCACGCAGTGCGCGAACAACCCTGTTAGATGCCGTCAATGCGGCACAGTTGGGTAATGCGGTGGCACTGTTGCTTCCGACGAGCGTTCAACTCACAGAAATCGACGAGGAGGAAGATTCCCAGCCAGACCGTCCAGTACTGTCTCCGGCCCCACCCGAAACGGCCAGGCCGCATGCCGTGAAAGCGGCAGTCGAACTGCTCAAAGACCATCGGAATCCCCTGATCATCGCCGGGATAGGAGCTTATCGGTCGGGGGCGCGAGATGCATTGGAGAGACTCGCAGAGCAGCTCGGCGCACTGTTGCTGACCACTGCCCGGGGCAGGGAGATGTTCCGGGGACACCCGTACAACCTCGGTATCATCGGTTCTTTCACCCACTCGACTGCACGGCACTACATAGACCAGGCAGATTGCGTACTGGTTTTTGGCGCCAGTCTGAATTTCTGGACGACGAGTTTTGGTTCATCTATTCCGGACGTGCCCTTGATTCAGGTAGACGCGAGCCGAACCCACATCGGGAAATATTACAGTGCTGACGTGGCATTGGTTGGTGATGCGCGCCTGGTGGCAGAACAGTTGTCCGCGGCGCTGCCAGTACGTTCTGAGGACGACAAGCCTTTTCACTCATCCCAGACCCGCAAAAGTATCGCCGACCACGACTTGGCCAGTGACTTTAGTGCTGCGCATACAGCTCGAACTGTTGATCCCCGCTCACTGGGCATAGCCCTTGATAAGTTGCTCCCGGAAAACCGGAATCTCGTTTACGATGCTGGGAATTTCCTTGGCATCGTGCCGTACATCTCGGTTCCGGGGCCCGATCATTTCAAAATGACCAACAACTTTGCCTCGATCGGTCTTGGGTTTGGCGCTGCACTCGGGTTCGCCAGGGCACGGCGTGAGGCTACTACTGTTCTGTTGGTCGGCGATGGTGGATTCATGATGACTATCGGTGAGTTGGAGACTGTGGTCAGGGAAGACCTGCCACTCATCATCGCGGTGATAAATGATTGTGCCTACGGTGCCGAGTTGCATTTCTTGAGGATACACCAGCGCCCAGTCGAAACATCACTTTTCCCTGATGTCGACTTTGCTCCGATTGCCGAAGGGTTTGCTTTTGAAGCAGCGACCATCCGGTCAATCGACGACCTGCAACAGATGGCGCCCGTACTGAAGGATCCGCAGGGCCCCATCCTGCTCGATTGTAAGGTCAATGCGGATGTCGCAGGAGCATTCATGACTGAGCTGGCCGCTTTTGAAAGCGGTGAAGATTAAGAGCTGCTGACCGGAGCCATGTGAGCATCTGTCTTTGACTGGCCTGGCTGGTGCCCGGCCCTGTTAAAAGTGAGCTTCGTTAACTGATCTGGCACGAAGCTAAGATCCTGGTTAAGGCGATGCGAATCAATATTCCCGATCCTGCGTTCAGTCACTCGGAGCGTGCCAGCGCAAATTTTCGCCTGGCACTCAAGATATCGCTCGTCTTTGTTGCCTTGTTGTGGATCGTTAGTCTGCTGAACTGGGGGCTGGCATTGGACTTGACCCGTTTCGGCGTTCGCCCGGGTGTGCCTGCGGGCCTGGCTGGCATCTTTTTTGCGCCGCTGCTGCACGGAAACCTTGCGCACTTGCTGTCAAACTCTATACCGCTGGTGGTTCTAGGTACTGGAATGCTGTATCTGTACCCGAACTCGGCGCTCAAGGTCATTCCGGCGATCTACCTCGTTCCCGGACTGGTGGTCTGGCAGTTCGGGCGAGCCTCCCTGCATGTCGGGGCCAGCGGGCTGGTCTATGGTTTGGCCACCTACATTCTGGTGGCTGGATTGATTCGACGAGACAGACGAGCGATCAGCGCCGCGATGCTGGTTTTCTTCCTGTACGGAACGCTGGTCTGGGGTGTACTGCCCAGCGAGACCGGTGTCTCGTGGGAGACGCACCTGGTTGCAGGACTGGTGGGTGTGGTGCTGGCGATTTTTTTCCGGCGACTCGATGTTCCGCCGCGAAAACGTTACACATGGGAGGATGAAGACGCCGACGACAGTAAAGATTCAGTCGACTAAGAAAAGAGGAGAATGCCAGGCAGGTGGTTCCTGCCTGGAACAGGTTTTCGCAGGCCCGCGGAATCTCAAATCACCGGCTTGGCCGACGGGGTTTTGTCACTATGAGCCGTCCCGAATCCGAGCCAGGTAGTCCAGTACCTGTGTCTGAAGGCCGAAGAGAGGCAGATCGTTGTGCCCGGCATTGGGTACAAACCAGGCCGATTTTGGCTCGGGCAGGGCGCCGAACACCCGTTTCCCGAACGAGACGTCAATGATGCTGTCCGATTCCCCGTGGATCACCATGACCGGTGATCTGATTTTGCCCAGATAGGGGTGCGTTTCGTAACGATCCCGAACCAGCCAGCGTGCCGGAAGAAACCGGTAATGCCGCTGGGCGACGTCTGCGATCGACGTGTACGGTGCTTCCAGGATGAGGGCAGCAAAGTGGTGTTCAGCTGCGAGTCGTACGGCGATCCCGCTCCCCAGAGATTCCCCGTACAGGATCACCTTCTCATGAGGGATACCGTGTTCGACCAGGAATTGGAGCGCGGACTGGGCATCCAGACGCAGCCCGGCTTCGGTGGGTTTGCCTGGATTGCCGCCGAATCCGCGGTATTCCAGCAGCAGGAATCCATATCCGGCATCCAGAATGCGGCGAAACTTGTCCACCCGGTGTCCGATGTGGCCGGCGTTGCCGTGCAGCAGCAGGACGGTCAGACCGTCTCGATTCTGTGAGGGTTGAGCAAACCAGGATTTCAACACCAGAGCGTCTTCGGTCTGCAGGCCGATTTCCTGCAGGCTGGTTCCTTCGTGTGCAGAAAGGTCGGGTTTCTCGCGCGAAGGCAGATAGAGCAGGGAACGTTGCGTGGCAAACAGCACCATAACCAGCACGGCATACAACGCGATGCCGGACAGTAGAGCGAAGAGCACGGTTTTCAATATGAGGTCAAATACCTGTTACGCGGTCATGCCACTCGGCGATCGACTCTTCGGGGTAGTCATCGAAGCAAAGGTCCTGGTCTGTTGCAAACGTGCGCACCCAGCTTGCCTTGGAACCCAGCATGATGTGCGTGTAGCACGGCACTGTGGGAAGTTCTGAATCCACCGAACTTGCCAGCGGGTGCAGTAGTTCAGGCCAGGCACTGTGTGAGGCCCACAGGTGGCTGCCGCAATTTCTGCAAAAAATTCGGCGATGCTCGCTTTTTTTTCTGCCGTCTCGTGCCAGCATCGCCTGGTAGATCTGCAGGTATTGCTCGCCTTCGACCTGCAGGGAGCTGGCGTCAGCTGAGAGGTTGATGGCATAACCTTCTCCACCGCTGGTCTTCCGGCAGATCGTGCAGTAACACTTCTGGTAGGGATACAGCCCGTCGGACTCGACCGAATATTTCACAGCCTGGCAGTGACAGCTTCCTGAGACTTTCATGTCCTTTACCTTGTGAGTGAACCAAACAGGGTGACTGCGATTGATCCTGCCATGGGATGACGGGCCGCCACGAGTTGTCCTCAGGTCAGATGACTGGTGTCAGAGGATCTTGAACGTGCAATCGTCGATCAGGTCCCAGTCCAGATCAATGCCGAGACCGGGGCCGTTGGGCAGAGTCGCGATGCCGTCGGCAACCGGTAATGGCTCGACAAGGCCGAAAGCAAAGGTCTGAACAGGCGTCAGTAGCTCGAAGTAGCTACAGTTGGAAACGGCTGCTGCGCAGTGCAGGTTGACAAGCTCCAGCGGATGCAGGATCGAGGTATGGATCTCGCAGTTGACCCCAAAGGCCTCAGCCAGGGTCGCGGTCTTGAGCACGCCGGTGATGCCCCCGGTCCAAGATACGTCGGCTCGGACCCGGTCGACGACCCGGGTCGAGATACACTCAGCAACGCTGTAAGGGTGCTTGGCGATCACCTCGGTACCAACGATGGGGATATCGAGCACCCGGCTCAGTTCCCTGAGCGAATGAATGTTCTCATCGAACAGTGGCTCTTCCAGCCACAGGTAGTTCATGTGTTCAAGCTCGCGGCCAAATCGGATCGCGTCTTCGAGGTTAAAACAGCCCACAGGATCCGACATCAGCGTGAAATCAGGTCCTACAGCATCCCGTACGCTACGGTGAATAGCCAGGTCTTCCCCAAAGTCCTGTCCACGGGGATGGACCTTGTAGGCCTTGTAGCCTTCGCCTTTCACGGCTACTGCTTCTGCTGCGTAGGCTTGGGGCGTCGGCAATACCAGCGAGCTGCAGTAGGTCGGAACCGTATCCCGACAGGCGCCGATGAATTTGTACAGCGGTTGGTCTGCGGCTTGGGCGGCAAGCAGCCACAGTGCGATGTCGAACGGGCCATAGCTGTAGATCGGAAGGAGATTCCACCAGCGGTCCTCGGTTCGAAATGCCTGCCAGATGCCTTCCCGGTCCCGGCAATCCCGACCGGTCAGAAAGGGGCGCATCGCCGCAGCCGCCAGTTCGCCGGAGCCACGTGCTGAACGGCCGGCAAAGCCGAAGGATGAGGCCCGGGTACCATCTCGGGTCGTCAGTGTGACGACCAGAAATTCGAGCCCTGGCTGCTCGGCGCTTTCGCGAAGGGATTCCGCCGCCAGCTGGACAGCCTTGTGTCTGCAGCATCGTACTTCGATCTGGGCTATCCGCATGTCCATCGTGCGTTGTTTGGAATACCTGGCCGGGTTCGCGGTAACCGGGTGTGGCCCGAAGGACTCAGCGCCTGGTTCGAGGCTGAAACGGCTTTATCTGCGCTCCCGAGTAGAGCATCTTGCCCTGAATTTCGCAGACACTCGCATGGTATGCAACCGCCTCGGGATCAAGCTCGGCCTTCGGTCTTGGCTCCAGTTCCCAGTAGTCGTGGGTCTCCTGCCCACGGACCAGAGTCGCGAAGTCGCGCGGTCCCAAGGTCTGTCTGACATCGCTAGCGATGTAGCGGATGGCAAAACCGACTCGCCGCCCGCTGGAGCGGTTTGGGTTTGAGCCGTGTGTAACCCGCACGTGATGAAGGGACATCTCGCCGGGCGCCAGTTCCAGGTCGATAGCGGCGGCCTCATCGACGTCGACATCGATTTCCTGGCCACGGCTCAGCAGGTTGTGCTTGTGAAAGGTATCGGTGTGCTGTATGTCGACATTGTGGCTGCCCGGGATCATGCGCATGCAGCCATTCAGCTTGTTACTAGCTGTAAAGGCGATCCAGGCGGTACAGACGTCATGTCGATCGAGACCCCAATAGTTTGAATCCTGGTGCCAGGAGACATAAGCCGGGTTTTGGGCTTCCTTATTGAAAAAACTTGAACCCCAGCACAAGATGTTCGGGCCCAGCACGTCTTCGACCGCATCGAGCACTTGTGGGTGGTTGACGAGGTCATGCAACCAGGGGAAAAGGAGATGCGGTTTGTGCCTGTACACGCCATCGATCGGCCCTTCGGAGGCTCCCTCGTAGGCTTCAAGTTTGTCCAGGTAACTGGCTGCTTCGTCGGTGGTCAGTACATCGAAGGGATGGCAGTAACCCAGTTCATGGTACTGCCGGACCTGGGCATTACTCAGTATTTTGGGCATAAGTGAATCTCAGCGTGAAAGTTTGATTTGATCCTTAATTGGCTTTTCAGACAATTTTCAGACATATTGTTCATAGTATTTGGAAAAACAGCATTGGCAGGCGCTCCTATATGGAAGGGCTGAACCAGAGAGATAGGCAATATGAACTGCAACTCAACCAATACTCCTGCCTTTGATATGGGTCACATTGGTAAGGAATTTTGCCCATATTATCTTTAAGTAGTGTTGCTTGTGGCCTCGCAATTCAGCCACATGGGCAGCCTGAAGGATTCGTCCTAAAATGAAGATAGGATTTTAGGATGAATTTCCCAGCAGTCGAGGGAAAATATTTGAAACCACGCATATCTAAAGGAGAGTGAAATGCGACCCAACTTACAAAAGACGCTAGTCAGTGCCGCAGTCGGTCTCGCGCTGGGATTGACGGGGCTCAACACCTACGCGGCGGAATGGACCTGGAAAGTGCAGTCACTATGGCAACCAGGCACCACCAACCAAAAGGCATTTGAGCGCTTCGCAGCCAATATCTATGCCATGACGGATGGCCGGCTGGAGATCAAGACCCTGCCGGTGCACTCGGTGGTCAAGCACAGCGAGACCTTGGAAGCAGTTGGGGCAGGCATCCTCGACGGACATCACAGTGGCGGTGCCTACTTCGCAGGTAAAGAGGCCGGCTTGCAGATCTGCACCGAGCTCAATGGCGCCTTCGAAAACACCTACCAGGCCCAGCTGTGGTTTGAGTATGGTGGTGGTACTGAACTATGTCGCGAAGCCTATGCAAAATTCGGTACTTACTATGTCGGTCCTGTCTGGTTCGGACAGGAATCGATGCCGTTCAACAAGCCTTTGCATTCGATCGATGATTTCAAAGCCAAGGGCATCAAGATGCGTTCGCCGGAAGGCATGGGCGCTGCGATCTGGCGCCGGATCGGTGCCGGTGTCGTGACCTTACCAGGCAGTGAAGTCTTCACTGCACTGGAGCGCGGTGTGATTGACGGTACTGACTGGGGCACGCTGAGCATGAACCAGGAGCTCGGCTATCATAAGATCGCGCCGTATCCGCTGTATCCGGGGTTTCACTCGGCACCGGCGGCCGATGTGGCGATCAACATGGGTAAATGGAACGCGTTGCCCGATGACGTCAAGGTGATCGTCGAGGTCGCGACCAAGGAGTTTGCCCGTGACATGGTACAGAGCATCATCATGGATGATATTGCCGCAGCTGACGCAGCAATGTCACAGGGTGTCACCCTGATCAACTGGTCGGCTGAGGAGCGAACCCGTTTCCGCGAAGTCGCGATGATCGAGTGGGAAGCGTTTGGAGATAAAAGCCCCTTGGCACGAAAGTTGGTGGACAGCCAGGTCGCTTTTCTCAAGAAACTGCACCTGATCGACTGATCAGTCAGCGATCTGAATCACGAGAAGGAGCGGGCGGGGTCTCGCACCCCGCCTGTTTTTTCTTGTCAAGCCACGGTAACCCGTAGAAGTAGCCGATGTCCTCCTTGAATCCCATCGATAGGACCTCGATTTTTCTTGGGGAGAAGATCAGTTACGTTTTTCTGGCCAGTGTGATCATCACCGCCTACGAGGTGATCATGCGTTATGGGTTTAACGCACCGACTACCTGGGTTCACGATGGCGCTACCGCGTTATCGGCTACCGGTTTTCTTGTGGCAGGGTGTTATTGCCTGCAGAAGCGGCGCCACATTGCCATTACGGTTATATACGATTCTGTTTCGCCGGGACTGCGCCGCACATTCGCGTTTATCAATGCCCTGATTATCGCGTTGTTCATGTGCCTCTTGACCTGGGCCACACTGAAGATAGCTTTGAATGCGACCTGGGTGAACTGGAACTGCGAGGTACAGTTCTGCGGTCTGGAGACCAGTGCCCACGCCTGGGATGTACCGGTTCCGGCATATCTGAAGACTGTCCTGTTTCTGGCCTCTGTCATCATGTTACTGCAGGCGTTGGTCCAGTTGGTGACCGTCGTGCAGAATTTTTTCAAAAAGACTGAATTATGAGCATCGAGATCCTGACCCTGATCATGCTGGGCTCGATGATCGTGCTGCTCATAATCGGGCTGCCACTGGCGTTCGTCACCGGCATTATCGCCTTTGGATTCGCCTTGTTCCTGTACGGCCCGCTGGCCCTGCCGCTGATCGCGAGCAGAATCTACGGGTTCGTCAGTGTCTATGCATTGATTGCAGTACCCATGTTTGTGTTCATGGCGTCGGTACTCGAGCGCTCCGGTATCGCCAGGGATCTCTTCGGCGCTATGCATGTGCTGGCCGGGAATCTCCGTGGCGGCTTGGCGATCCAGACCATGGCGGTGGCCGTGCTGATGGCCGCAATGACCGGAATCATCGGCGGCGAGATCGTGCTGCTCGGCCTGGTCGCACTGCCGCAGATGCTGCGGCTCAACTATGACCGGAACCTTGCAATCGGTACCGTCTGTGCCGGGGGCGGGCTGGGAACCATGATTCCACCGAGTATCGTCCTGATCTTCTACGGACTCACCGCGCAGGTGTCGATTGGCGATCTGTTTCTGGCGACCGTGATCCCCGGCCTGCTGCTGGCGGGTATCTATATCGCTTACATCCTGATTCGTTGTTACATCAACCCCGATCTCGGACCGCCAGCGCCGGTAGAAAACCGGGACCTTTCTTACTCGGAAAAGATGAAGATGGTCCGTGACATCCTGCTGCCGGTACTGGTGGTCGTAATGGTGCTTGGGAGTATTTACGGTGGTATTGCCTCGGTCAGCGAGGCGGCAGGCATGGGTGTCATTGGTGTGATTTTCTGCACCTGGATAAGAAAAGAACTGAAGTGGCAGCTTATTCGGGAATCGCTGCACCAGACCATGATGACCTGTGGTGTGATTCTCTGGCTGGTGTTTGGTGCGACCGCCCTGATCGGGGTCTACAACCTGATGGGCGGCATCGATTTTGTCAAGAGCCTGATGACCGGACTGCCGTTTCCGCCGATCGTGATCCTGCTGATCATGATGGCGATCCTGCTGGTGCTGGGGTTCTTCATCGATTGGATCGGGATTATGATGCTGACCATGCCGGTCTTCGTCCCGATCGTCGTCGAGATGGGTTACGATCCGGTCTGGTTCGGGATCCTTTTCTGCATGAACATGCAGATCTCCTACCTGTCACCGCCGTTCGGTCCTGCGGCCTTTTACCTGAAAGGGGTGGCGCCTCCCGAGATCACTCTGCAGGACATCTACAACTCGCTGTGGCCCTTCATGGCCCTGCAAATTCTGGCGCTGGCCATTGTGATGATGTTTCCACAGCTGGCGCTGTGGCTGCCGAGCCTGGCCTATCCGAACTGACCGGCGCCGCCAGGCCGGGGTACCTAGCGCAATCATCGCCAGGCCCTGAACGAATCTCGCAACTCTGCATCGGTGGTGGAAAACCGTTGGGTGTCACTGATCGTTTGACATCAGCCGATGGCGGGCACTCCGAAGAGGTAGGGATGCAGGAAAACCAGTACGGCAAAGACCAGTGTTCCTGCGATCACGGTGATTAGGTCGCGGCGGATCGGCTGAGGTTCCAGTGGCGTTTGGCTCCTCCGGGTCGTGACCGAAAGACCATCGATCAGTGTGTAGCAAAGGAAACTGCCGAACAGCAGCAGCGATGCGAGGTCACCGTTTGCAGCCAGATGCGCCAGAGCCCACAGTGCGATGCCCAAGAGCATCGGGTGTCGAGTGATGCGCTTGATGTTGCCAGGCATGTGACTTGCCGCCAACAGGATCAGGGAAGCCAGCACCAGAGGTAAGGCTGTTGGTCGGCCCCAGGCCGGCGGCTCCCACAGCGGTACGAATTCGGCGGTCGCTGTGCCCCAGATAATCATCACCAGGCCCACCACCGCGACCACAGAATAAATCCCTTTGTAGGCCGATTCTCCCAGTTTTCGAACCGCAGATTCACGGAGCGGGAGTACGGTGGGTAGCAGGTGAACAGCGAAGAACACCACAATTCCGAAGGTCAGCCAGGCCATTCGTTTTCTCCATTTAGCGGCGCAAGATGGTAATGGTGAGTGTAGCGGTTCCAGAGAACGGCAGGGCACTCTCCCAGCTCGCACGTTAGATTAGAAATTACCTACCAGCCCTCAATTCAGCGGTAGAATCCCAGCTGTCTGGGGCCGCTAGGGTCAGTTCTGGGTCTGTGTTCCCTTCCCGAGCCCATTGACTGAATCTCATTTGTACGGGGGCCCAATGACGACTGAAGAGATGACGGCTGAACAACTAAGCGGTGTTGCCGGGCCGAGCAAGGTCAGGTGGGATTATCACCCCGAGTTGCCTATAGAGGACGTTCCGGTCTTTGTCTGGCCACCCCGGCCACTGGCGGCACTGAAGTACCTCGTATCACGGGCCTATCTGTTGTCAGTGGTGTTGCCTTTCGGGCTTCTCGCCGCCATCACATGGGCCTACCTGCAGCCGGCACTGACCCGTTGTGTTGACTTTGAGATCGGCTGGATTGCCCAGATGTATATCCGCAATCTCGGTCTGTTCGCACTGTTTGTTGGAGGCCTGCACCTTTATCTTTATACATTCAAGCTTCAGGGCAGGGCTCTGAAATTCAACCCCAGCGAGCTCAGGCGTGACGATCAGAGGTTTTTTGCCCAAAATCAGGTCTGGGACAATATCCTATGGAGCTCGGCGAGCGGTGTGACGCTGTGGACGGGTTATGAGGTGCTCTTCATCTGGGCTTACGCCAACGGTATGTTGCCGTTCTATCTGGACTGGCGTGAGCACCCGGTGTGGTTCGTTTTAATGCTGCTCGGCATTCCGTTCTGGGATTCCTTCCACTTTTATTTTGTACACCGTTTCCTGCACTGGAAGCCCCTGTACCGACGGGTACATTCAGTGCATCATCGCAACGAGAGTACCGGGCCCTGGTCGGGATTTTCCATGCACCCTGTCGAGCACTTGATCTATCTCAGCAGCGTTCTGATCCACACAGTGCTGGCCTCGCACCCGATCCACATCTTCTTTCACATGCAGTGGAACGCCATCGGCGCAGGGACCAGCCACAGCGGCTATGAATCCCTGACGTTCCGAGGCAAGCCTGTGATCTTTCTGTCTCCGTTTCATCACCAGCTGCACCATCGCTTGTACAACTGTAATTACGGTAACAGCCTGGTACCGGTGGATAAATGGTTTGGTTCGGACCATGACGGCACCCCGGCGGCCTGGGTGGCCGTGCGGGAGCACCAGCGATCCCGGGTTAGCGCTGCAAGATCAGGTTCTTAGAGAGCTGGATTGAAGTAAAGCACTTGGCGTAACCGTAGACGCCGCACCGGTCGTCAGGGTGAGATTCGTTCCGCGATCGAGAGAATGCGCTGCATCTCACGCAGGACCGGTTTCTCGATCAGCTTGCCGTCCACCACGACCAGCCCCGTGTCGGCCTCGGTGAAGGCATTCAGAATCCGTTCGGCGTGGGCGATCTCAGCTTCCGTGGGTGTAAAGACGCCATTGAGTATCGGAATCTGTTTGGGGTGTATTGATCCCTTGCCACTGAACCCAAGTTGCCGGGCAAGGCGGGCCTCTTCGGCCATGCCGTCGGGGTTTTCGAGATCCAGGTAAGGCACGTCGATCGCGTCGATGCCGACGCTGGCTGCGGCATGCACGACCCGTGACCGGGCATAGAGCAGCGGCTCCCAGGCATTGCTGCAGCGAAGCTCTGCCGCCATATCCACTCCACCGAAAAAGAGTGCATCGATCCTAGGACTTGCCCGCGCTATTTCGTAGACGCCTTCCAGAGACGCGTTGGTCTCGATGATCACGTGCAGGCGGATGTCGTGGCCACGCTCGGTGAGCAGGTCGTCAAGCCAGACGATTTCATCCGGGGTCATCACCTTGGGCAGCATCAGTGCAGGGGGAGGTGTGTCCGTCGCGAGCACCGCGTTGACATCGGCAAGACCAAAGGCGGTGCGCAGGCAGTTGATGCGGACGATCCGCTCGACACCATCGTCGGCCTGGGGTACTGCAAAAAGAGCCAAGCCTTTCTGTCGGGCTTCATCCTTGTCTTTGGGTGCGATTCCGTCTTCGAGCTCGACGCAGACGATGTCGGTACCGGAGGCAAGCGCCTTGGGAAACATCTCAGGCTTGAGGCCGGGGGCAAATATAAAGCTCCGCCGGGGTCGCACGCTAGGTTCAGTGGTCATGGGTTCTGCCTTGTCTAACATCAACTGCTCTGTGCTGGGAGTTGGACTGGATCGCAGACCTGATCAGATCCAAAAGGTCTCGCGCACGTGGGCCTCGCGGGCTCCTTCAGGCGTTTCGACCTGGAGTGTACTGCCGGGTGTCCAGTGATTCCGGTGCACCATGGCGATGGCGACATTGGTCTGAAAATCCGGTGACCAGGTGATCGACGAGATATGGCCGGCCGCTTTTCCCTTGCTGTCTGTCAGGGGCCAGTGCGCATTGATCGGGAGTACGGCGGGTCCATCCACAGCCATCGGCCGAATCTGCCGGCCGGGGTCCTGCCGGGTCGTCAGCACCGCATGCCCGATGCAGCCGGTTGCCGCATCGAGATCGCAGTATTTGCCGAGACCCACCTGGAACGGCGTGTCGTCTATGGATATGTCGCTGCCGTAGGAGAGCAGGCCTGCTTCGATGCGCTCGATCAGGTTGGGGCAGCCAGCGCGGACGTCGAGATCTCTGCCGGCCTCGAACAGGCTGTCCCACAGTGATTCGCCGTGTTCACTGCCATCGAGGTAGATCTCAAAACCGCCCTGGTGCGACCAGCCCGAGCGGGCGATGATCATGTCTTTGCCCTGAACGTTGATGGTTTTGTGACGGAAGAAACGGGTCGCGACGATCTCTGGTCCGAACACCCGGCCGATCAGTTCGTCAGCTTTCGGGCCCTGCACAGCAAGTGGCGAGATGTCGGGCTCAAAGACCTCGACGTTCAGGCCCCGTCCGATGGCGAGACCTTTGCAGTAGTACAGCATGTCGCTGTCTGCCAGAGAGAGCCAGTAGCGGTCTTCGGCGAGTCGAATGGCGACAGGGTCGTTGAGCATCTGACCCTGGGCATCGACCATCGGCACGTAGTAGCACTGGTCATCGGCCATTCCGGAGAGATTCCGCGGTGTGGTCATCTGCATCAGTTCGAGCGCATCAGGACCCTTGATCTCCACCTGCCGCTCGCAGGACACGTCCCAGACCTGCACAGCCTGTTTGAGGTGGGCGCAATCCTCTTCCGGTGAGCGAAAACTTTGCGGGATCAGCATGTGGTTGTACACCGAATAGGCCCGGACGCCGGCTTCTTCGACGCGCCGGGAGAAAGGCGTACGCCGCACACGAATCGAAGGGGTGAGGTAAGGCAGGGGCATCAGTTATGGGCTCCTGTAGGGGTCGTCGATCACAGAAAGGTGCCTATTGTGCGCAACTGGCGGGAAAAAACAATTCAATTTACGATGTGAGCCGGTTCACTCGGGGGTGGTCTATGCCCGAACTCGGTTCGTCAGAGAGGATAAGGATAAATCATAATCTCCTCCTCTGATGGCGCTTGCCGCGATTATTCTGGTCCAGGTCGATATGCAACCCACGGTTTCGTCATGGAATCATAACATCGCCTGAAAACCCACCGGTCAACAGGACAGGGCAATTGGAATTTTGGGATTCCGTTCAGATTATCTGATTTCCACGGCTTCTGATCCGATGTATCAGAAGCACCAAGCATGATCAGCTTCGGTCAATGGCTGTTCAGTGGGAGTGTCCAAAGTCAATCGGTTAGGCATTCAAGTTTGAAAGGGAGATTGAATAATAGTGCGGTTGCACAAAAAAACACCCCGCCGGAGCGGGGTGTTTTCAATTCAAACGACCGTCAGGTCGTCAGATCATTTGCGGGCTTAGTCACAGGACAATAGAACTGTCAAGATAGAGTTTGCCTCGGCATAGTCGAAGGAACCGGCAGCTTGTAAATCAGCATAAGTATTACAGTATGCTTGGTCGGTTGGCTCCCCACCCATCATACATTGGCCGTTTGCCCAGCCTGGTGTTGGAGTAAGTTCGTCATCCCAGCACGCATCTGCAGGGGCACCGGTCCATGCTACCAGTGCGGGTTCGGCGGGTGCGGCATATGTTGTAGGATCTAACGCAGATGCTAACTCGACCTGAAATGTCGCCTCAGCTGTGCCGCCCCAGGCAAGAGTCGAGCCCAATCCCAATATGCACGAGACCTGGTCGCAAGCATCCATCCCACCTTCAAGAGCGCTGTCCGGGTTAGCAGGGTCACCGGTATCGTCGGTTGTAGGGGCTGAGAGATCGTTGTTTAAACGTGTGGTTCCACCAACATACGGAGTTGATGAAGGAATAGTCACCGAAAACGAGACCCCTTCTGAGTTTCCGGTACCGGCCTCTGCCACAATTGCGTATTCCAGAGTATCGCCAACAGCAGCTGTTACCTCACCGCTCGAATAGAAAAGTGCGCCAGAGGCAGACGTATAGTCCGCATCCGCCGGGTCGGTCGGATTCTTGGCTGTATCCATATTGCGCACGTACGTGGTGGAAGTCGCCAAAACATTGGCAAAGACCTGGGCGGTAAGTGACGCTGTTTCAGCGTCTCCAGCCGAAGATGCTGCCGTGATCGTAACGTACGTCTCGCCGGAGTGCGGCGAGAACAGAGTAGCCGTGGGATCGCTGATATCGCCGATGGCCTCGAGATGGACGTCGAAATCGGTGATCTCCACGATCGGTGTGCCTTCGGCTATGCCTCCAGTCAGGGGGGGATCTACCTGGATAATTTCGTCATCACCACCGTCTTCAATAACACTGTTTACCTGATATACCTCACCGTTGATAACGACCTGTTCACCAGTGGCAATGCCATTGGAGATATTGTCGGCCGAATCGTCATCAGCGGGTACGAAAAGATTATTATCACCGGCAATATGCGCAATGGTGGTAACGGTTCCACCCAAGGTCACTTCGGTGATCGTGTCTCCTTCCCCATCTCCATCCGCGTCTTCGTTACCGTGAAAGGTCACGGTTCCTGCGGCGTTAACGTTTTCCGTGTCGGGTGTCCCAGGTGCCCAACTGAGGGTATAAGTATCCTCACCGTTACTCCGGGACATAATGAAATAGTGGAAGAACGTCTCGTCTCCCGCCAGCGCTGGCATCTCGGTTGGCCCGAACAAAAGTGGCGCGGCCGTTTCCGACTCCATGGTGAAAGTGACCGGATCAGAAGGAATGGAGACGGGGGCGCCGTCTTCATCAGTCCCTGAAACGGTCGCCGCAGGGCCACTGGCTGTACCCGCATGCGCTGTGACGGACAAACCTAGCAATGCCGCCAGGCCTGCCGAGAGCAGTGTTGTCAATAGTCTGTGAAGTAGATTTGTCATGAATTGCCTCCTTGAATCATCAACGTGGACTGGTGTCTCGCGTTCCGAAAAGTGGATCGGCCCACCGGTCACCGGAAGATATCCCAAGGTGTGGTAGCTCTAGACCCAGATCTGCATTCATCGACGCGAGCATTCGCTGTACCTCATCGTTTAAGAGCTCAGCAATAGGTGTACCCATACCGCCGCTGCCGATTGAGCCTAACACCCATTAATGGGCTTGTCTAACGTCAGGTTGGCCCACAATGTGATCCCCATCACATCGCGGAGTGGAAAGTCGGATGCACAAGGTTTATCGGTGATTCCAGCTGTAAAAGAGGTGCCAGGTGCGAATTCGGGTACTCGACTTCTGTGTCATCGGGTCAGCCTGTGGGCTCGACAGGTGTGAGTCGGAGTAATCCCGCAGTCACGCCATATTCTTGAAGTTCAACCAAGGCCATGACCGGGTGCCTGTCCCCAGTTAGTCGAAAACCGATGGTTTGATCAGCCAGGCTTTGTCGGCCGAAGGGCGGGCAGTCTCGCCGTTAGAATTTCACCGACGGCTGTAGATGGATTGCACCCCACTGCCGAGCGGTGAACAGCAGCCAGCCCAGGGGCTGATTGATTTTGATCAGGCCCCCGGGGCTCGTCTGATGTCTGGCACGACGAACAGTCTAGGCCAAGCCTGATTTGTGGTAGCGGTGAATTACTTGCAGGCGATAACGACGCCAAGGCCCTGTGTTCCAGTACCCAGGTATACGGTGCCCTGGGACGCCCATTCATCGCATTTCTCCTGGGTGGCAATAGGCGAGAACTCTGTGCCACGGCACTCACCGACTACCCAGGCGCTATTCACGAATGCGGCATTGGATTCGTCGGGTTGATACGGGTACGCCTTATCATCCCAACAGGCAGGATTGCCCGGTGTCCAGGGGATTTTGTCAGACACGACCGGTTCGACTGGTACTGTTGCTGCGGTGCTGTCTACAGCAACTTGAAAGGTCAACTCGGCCGAACTGTGGATCAAAATGGTGCCCGGAGCGGACTCAAGGCCCGGTGAATTGAGGTCGCAGGTAATGCTGACTGGCGGGTCACTGATCTGGCATTCAGTTGGTTGACTGTTCAGTTTGTAGGAATCAGGTACTAGAGAGGTAAACAGCGGAACACTGGCCGTGATTGTGACGTCTGTCAATGTCTTGGTATTTCCGGCGAGTTGGACGATCGCGTATTCCATAGTATCACCAGCAACGGCCGACACTTGACTGGGGGCATTATAGAAATCTTCTCCCGACAGGCTGCTATAGGCAACCGGTGTGTCTTCATCTGCGGGGATTGTTAGGTTGTCTATGTTGGTGGCGTTCCGTACATAGACTTTTACACTGGGACCGACAGGGGCGAACACACTGGTGATCGTCTCATCATTGGTCAGCAGTTCTGTATCTGCCTCGGATGTCGCCGTGACCAGTATTGTCGCTGTAGCAGGCAACTCCGGGTCGCTTATAGCGACGCCCGCGACGACCAGGGCAAACTTCTGTTGTTCGGCAATGGAATCACCAGCCAGCATGTCTGATTGAAGAGGATCTGCCAGGTTGATCGTAGCCTGGCTACCGTCATCAAGCACGCTATCGACCCCGTGAACGGTACCGCCGATGACGACCGAGTCACCCCCTTGAATGCCATTGACTGAAAGGTCTGCAAGCCCATCTGATAATACTTTGATGGTGCTGCTCTGTGCAGAAGAAGGCTCGCTCGCCGCCGTTACGCCCAGGGCTACAGAGTCAATCGGTAAGTCGTCTTGCATGAAGGACAATCCCGGAGAGCCCTCGAGATTGTCAAATGCCATCACGGCAGAATTCAAGGTGTAGGTATCAAGGCCATTACTCATGGCCGTGATCTTGTAGTTGTAGACGTTTTCTTTGCCGGCCAGTTTAACTTGGTCACCCGGTGACGACAGATACGGGGCCGCCGGTACCAGTTCAACCGTGAAAGTCGCTGATTCGACGTTTTCGATCACGTTCTGTTCTTCACCGTGGGTGACTACCACCGTGATACCGAGGGGGCTCTTGGCCGGAACGATTGCATGAATCAAACCGGACATCGCCAGCATGATCAAGATACTTGTGGTCAGTACCGACGTTAGGGATTTGTTGACTATGTTCATTCGAGATCGTTCTGTTCAGAAGTGCCTTTGGCGTTGTTGAAATTTTCTATGGGGGAAATCTATCCAGGCGCCTTATTTCACCGTAGTTATCTTGATATTGTCGATGCTGATATCGCTCGTATATGAAGAGCCCGTTTTAGCAGAGAATCTCAGCATGACGTTCGTTTGGCCGGCGTAAGCACTAAGATCTATGGTGTATACACGCCAGCTGTTGCCTTGGTCTCCGGATAGGCTCAAGACCTTTGTCCAGGGGCCGGCATAACCGGTTTGTGATGCTTCAAGGGCCAAGGTCCCCATGCCGGTGCCATACATGTGGTACGAGAATTCCAGTTCCACATCAGAAAACCCGCTGAAGTTAAGTAGGGGGCTTAATAGGTTTGCCGTTTTGTACGGATAGTTCGGAGAACTAGACTCGGTATAACTGTAGTAGTTGCCTTCCTGGGCTTTAGAAGGTCCGGTCAATGCCGAACTTGTGCTTCCCTTCTTCTGCAAGGTCCAATCGAAATCATCGTAAGGATCTTGACTCCACCCACCAAGGTCAGTGGTTTCAAATCCCTGTTCCAGTAAGGACGTTGCCGTACTGGACGAGGCACTGTCGTCATGTGTCCAGTTATAGGTATTGGAGGTCGTGTTGTTGTTACCAGCACCGTCAGTGAACTTGTTGGATCCCACAACCACCGAAGGGGAGGATCCGGTCGGCGTAATGGTCGCCGTGTAGGTGGTGGGGCTGACGGCCGTCCAGTTCGAGAGACTCGCGTTGGTTGCGGTGATATCACCCG
>Ga0207984_1000212_pt1 | contig 37037 bp, 27 predicted proteins | sample ETNtaG_30_FD_185760 | JGI IMG/M metagenome (GOLD analysis project Ga0207984, IMG submission 185760) | Marine microbial and viral communities from oxygen minimum zone, Eastern Pacific Ocean - ETNP201306PF43B (SPAdes) (version 2) | ecosystem: Environmental > Aquatic > Marine > Oceanic ...
TATCCAGGATATATCTCCGGCAGCAGTCAGTCCAATCTCAGAAATTATGGGATATTCATCTTCACCTAGAACATGCTTTATGTTGTATAACTGCTCCAGCCATTGATCTAATAGATCGTTGAAATTATTTCTATCTGGTGCTATCCATTGTTCATTCAATGAGACTGTACCAACAGGACTATTTCGGAAAATCTCCGAATATTTTTCATACTCATCAATCAATTGACCTGGATAATCGCTATCCGCCAGTTCTTCCAATCTGAAAACAATTTCAAGCTGAATCGCCAAAGGTAGTTCAGATAACTCATCTTCTTCTATAAAGCTGGCAAAGTTATCATATACCTTAAAGCGATGAGCATCTTCTACCCGAAGTTCAATATTTTCACGAACAGCTAAACCTGATTGGGTTCGACCATCAATCCAAATGAGACTGTTCCTTTTTTCTGTATCATTGCCAAATAGAATGGGATCCAAGACCATTCGACAGAATAAATCGTATAAAGTAGTTGGTCGGGTAAATTCATTTTCATCTACTGAAGTAGGATTCATTTCATGAGTAAAAACGGTGGAAAGTAAAAGTTCTTCGGTTGTGATATTTGTATTAGCAAAAATTACTTTTTCAATATTATACGGTAACTCCATCGGCTTAGCAAACTGGGGAAGATAGTTAGACTCTGTGAGAGTATTCCCATCGTTATCTGTGAATAATAAACGATAATAGTAATATTCATCAATCTCTACTTCGTAATCAATCCAGAAACGAATGTCAGAAGAGACAGTCGTTAATAGTTCATAATCTCCCCCAAAGCTCTCACTGCGTAAAACTTGGAACTGTCCATATTCGACATCGCTTTTCATTGTCCATGCTAGGACGATAGAATTTATCTTGGGTTCAGCAGAAAAAGATTCAATATCAACAGAACGTACTTCACCTCTTTCGTCTTCAGAAAGAAACGATCCAAACAACCCTGTGCCGCCCCATAAGACGACAAACAGGGCGACGCTGACCCTGTTGAGATAAAACATCAGTATGTGACAATTTGCAGGTTTTCTACATTTTAGTCAAGGGTTTTACTGCACATGAACAATCTTCTATATATTCAGATTCAAAACGCTAATAATCAGATGAATTATTCAGAAGCACATCCCATCCGGAGATTCCACTAGTATTGCCAAGAATGATATTCACCATTCTTATTATGTCCATTATATCCACGTCGTTATCGCCGTCAAGATCGGCAGCAATGCGCTGGATCTGGTTGAACTCGATCCTCCCGAGAACAAAGTCTATAACCAGAACAATATCCTCTACAGACACAATACCATCGCCGTTCAAATCTCCATAAACACCGTTGAACGCCACCATGCCCAAAATAATCACGTCATCCAATGCTGCCTCAACAAGAGAACCCTCACCCTCATCGCTGGCTATAAAGCGAGCCTGTACAGTCTCAATGACATCAAGGTATTTGCTCAGTTTGAATTGCTTTTGAATCCAAGAATTGTTCGACTGTGATGTGTTCTCAAGAATTACCCAGTTTTCACCATCACTGGATACTTCCACTTCCCAAACATCAGATCCAGGGTTGTCACCAATATCATTGGAATACCATCTCCAATAAGACAAGACCGGATTGGACACAGAGCTCATATCCCACACAGGAGAAAGAAGTGTCGTACGGCCTCCATCAACATCGTCTTCTCCAACATTTCCGCCGTTGAAAGGGGCGTTCCCTGTAACGAACGCCTGAACGCCGTCAGGTGTATGATCTTCATCCGGCTGGACAGGAAATCCACCTTCGGAAGTGCCGTTGGGTTCATCGCGTACCCAGATGCCAGTGACAGCGTCATCCTCTGGAAGCCCAGCAGTCCAATCAAGATCTTCCTCGAAATCATCGGCAAATGGAATCATGAAATCCTGTTCTTCACCTACCAGAAACAGATATGTTTCCTGTGGTGCGTTCTCAGGGGAGAAAATCTCATTCCCTTCGCTGTCCATAGCGTGGATGTAATAGTCCACAATGGTACCGGGCTGCTGGGCAGGAATCTCTCCCAGATAAAGCATCCCAGATTCCGTCATCTCCGTGGGAATATAGTCGTAGCCTAGTGAGTAGTTAAGCTCAGCCAAAGTGACCTCACCATAGACCGAGGCAATAGCCGCTTCTACAACGTAAGGTGTCGAGTAGTTGGTTGTGTTTTCCAAAGGCAAATGTTCGATACCGATATCTTCAAAAGGACACATCACATTGTGGGCTTCAAACCCAGCACAAATGTCCCCATAGTTAGGTGTTCCATTAACAAGATAGCCGTCATCGTCATCAACCAGCAAAATCTCCATGAGAAAGTCCGGGACAATCGTGGGTCGGGCTACCTGGGCAAAGAAGAAAAGTGAGTCTGCGTGTTCCTTGGCAACATCGTAGCCAAGGGAAGCAATAAAGTTCTCCCGCATCTTCCAGAGAGACCCCATGGTTATTTCACCAAGGCAATGGACCGATCCTCCGCATTCATTAGCCGGGTACTGGCGGGTGTTATTCCCATCCCGTAGGCACGTCCCTGGCCCGAAAAAGCCGTTCCCGAGGCACGGCGAGTTCGTGATGGTCATTGCCCAGAAGTCACTACCTCCTTCACCCATACCACTGGCGTAAGGCGACGAATAGGGGTAGTATATAAATTGCTGTAGTCCATGCCCATACTCGTGATATACCACATCCGCCATTTGATCTGTGGCAGCACATCCACCACCCTCTGAAAACATATTGATGCTGTTGCCGTCCCAGTAAGCATTGCACGGCCAGTATGGATCTTCAGAACCGATATTCACATGGGCAGGCATGATGTAGTCAGCACCTGTAAACGACTGGTCAATTGACACAGCCAAATCATGAACAATATTCCCATGGAAGTAGGTATCACGTTCTCCAGGAATGGAGTTAGCATCGTCAAAGTGAAAATCCTCTGTAGTGCCCGGGGTCACCGTACGGGTGATGACTGCATCGCTCCCGTTAGCATTCTCAGTATTGATATACTCACCATCCAGATGCACTGTCGCCGTGCGAGTCTGACTACCGATTTCGATAGAGTACCATCCGTTCGCATTGGTGAAAGTGGAACCGACTCCAGAGATTTGAACCTTCGTATGCGACAGTCCTCGGAGTTCATCATCACCGTAAGGCTCGTCTTTCACCATACCGGTTACATATCCGGAAATAACGGCACTGACAGCCAAGTCAATCTTTTCCAAAATCTCGCCAGAGTGAGCATCTACGAATATTTTCCAGCGGTGAGTCGGAAGGTCAGAATCAGGAAGAATGCCCCGGGTAAATAACCCCACCTGCCACGACAAGTGATAAACCGGTGATTGTCCATCTTCCACCCAGATAAATGGCTGGGGTTCACCATCAATATAATCGCCTTTTGCTTCGTCAAAATCTACTTCCGCCTGGGCGGCCACAGTTGCCATCTCATCTGTTAGGGCCGGAGAGGTATTGATCTCTATCTGTGGGTAAGCATCGTGCCCAATCAGTACAAGGTCACCATCCAATGTGTAACGGAAATCGACACGACCATTATAAACAGGTATTCCTTCGTAGGTCTGGTTAAAGATAAGATATCGAATGCGACCCCTTTTCTCATTCACCCATAGTTCCAGGTTGCTGTTTTCGATCTTGAAGAGGTAATCGTTCCGATCGATAAATTCTCTTGCTGCTGCCTCTGATGATTCAGCATCGCGAGCATCAAAGAACTGGGGGATCCTATCTCCTATAAGACGATGAGGAGTCTTATGAGGTGTCCACTGGACCTGCCAGTCTGTACCGTTCTCGGCAAAAAACCGATCCTGTACGGTTAGATAAGTCGGACGTTGAGTCTCATCTGCGCCGGCGGCAGACAGAAGGACAAAAAACATAATTATTGACGTTATTTTTCGCACAACTATTCTCCTTTGATTAAGTTAGAAACTTACTTCTAGGTCTATAAAATGACAATGGGAAACTTTTTTTCTCACTTCTCACAATTTGGATATTCATCCTTCCAATATAAACTGTATCAAAAGAACGATATCCAAAACATCAATAATCTGATCGTGATTGAGATCAGCATACTGCAATTCATCATCTTCCACTGTTTCCGGATGCAGGATCATATCTACAATATGGAGAATATCCATCACATCAACTGAACAGTCGCCATTCACATCTCCGGGACCTGTCTCAACTTCCGGTAACGCCAGTACCTTAATATCATCTACGTAGAAACCGTCACCCTCTACAGAGCCATCACTTGATAAAGTGAAGCGAAGATACAGTTCCGGCTCGCCGGCAAACTCGGAGAGATTCATTATCTCTTCGATCCACAGTAACTGAATACCTTCATATCCTGGCTCACCCAAACTCTGCACACCGTCACCACTACCGAAAATCGTGTAATTTCCACTCAACGGCTGCCACTCTCCTGTGGATCCCAAGCGGAGGTGAACCTGAGCAAAATCCCAGTTGGACTCAATCTCCCAACGAGCTTTAAATGTCAGGACAGGATTAGATGCCTCAGAAAGATCAAACGGTATTTCTAATGCCAAACTGTTCACCTCCCACGAACTGTAATCTCCTCCGGGACTGTCAGTAAATGAAAACTCACCCTCAGCTGCTTCCTCAGAAAGACCCCAAGCATAAGTTGCCCAGTTGTCCAAACCATTTTCAGCGTCATCTGACATAAATAAATCAGGAGTTCCTACTACGATTTCAATAGTCTTGGAAAATTCCTCTTCTCCAGAATGCAATGTGATCTCTATTCCTGTCTGGCAGCCGATACCTGTTGAGCTACTTATTGCCATGTCAATTACATCCGGGAAAGGGAGAGATTCACGGGCATTCAAAACCGGAAACTCAAAGGATACCGGGATAAACTCTATTACATTGTTTACAGGAGAAACAGTTACCATGACGGGGCCGGGTGATTCGGAGAGACCTATATTTTCTACATCGAAAGTTATGGTAAAGAAATCACCGGGATTCACGTACTCTTGACTTATTTCCACATTACTTACGCCAAGCATAGCCCCAGCCAACCGAGCAAAATAGAGGTTAGGCCAGAGATTCTCTTCACAGAGTGGAACAATGCGGTCAGTAGCCGGCCAGAAGCCGTCACTCCAGCCACCAATCTCAGGTGTGTATGCAATCAGTCCCTGATCTCCGTAGGACCAATCCACTGCATCTCCGTTCACCATGTAGCCTACCGTCTCCGGTCCGGTTCCCACCTCATAATTGTTATACTTGGTCATTTCCGCCCCCACTTCCCGGAGATAAGTCAAGTCCGGCTCGGCTGGATAATCCCCCGATCCATATGAATGAATCAAAAGGTCGGAATAAGAGTGGTAGTGCAGCACATTCTTAAAATCTTTACTCATTATAAAGTCACGGACAGCCTGCGTCTCCGGTTCCGAAAATTCCGCTTCTCCGCGATAAACCTCTGAACAGGCATCACCGCTGGAGCCCCAATCACCTCCCCAGTTGTAACTGTAGTTTCGGTTGAGGTCAATGCCCTCATTTCCGTCACAAACCGGCTGCCGATTCTTCCGGTGCATGCCGCCGCCGTTGGGCTCAATAAACTCATTGTAGTAGTAACCGTCGGGGTTGATTATGGGGATAAACCACATCTCTCTGTTATCCACCAAATAAGAAACATCGAGGTCAACTCCGTAATTTTCGCAGAGATTGTAGATGAAGTAGATGAGGTTCATCATACCCAATGGCTCCCGGGCGTGAGTAACGCCGGTATACAAGACCTGCGGTTCATCCTCGCTCTCATCCTGATCTACATTATCGGATATCTTCACCATCCAGATGTCCCGGCCTTCCACAGATTGACCAATACTTTCCTTCTCAGACACAATATCAGGATACAAAAGATGCAGAGAATCCAACTCTGCTTCATATTCCGCCAGAGTATAATTGCCTCCCATTGAGCCTAACTCAAACCCGCTATCACGCTTAAGATCAGGATCAAAGCGGCTTTGATAAAACTCAGTCAAATTCTCGTGGATAATCTCAGTCTGGAAGCCGGTACTTTCCAACTCTGCAACTTGCTCTCTCGTCGCCGTTAATTCAATGAAAATGTTCTTCTTTGTCCGCACGTGGTCTAGAGGTATACCTAAAGCCTGTATCTGTTGAAGATCTGCTGGATCTGAGTAGAAAACTCTGACCTGTTGATGGACAGGATTAGCCGACAGAAGTGAAACTGCTGCAGTGAGTGTCAACAATATTTGGGAAAGGCGGAGAATCATCAACGGAAAATTAAGCCAGACTCTGTACAATTCAAATGAAGGAGATGGACCGAGGGGCTTCGTATGACAGCGATCACTCCCCTCGTATCCAGTTATGTACCAGATTACTGAGAAAAGCACTATTTAAGGAAACGGGGGTTAATCTTCCGTTTCCGTTTCCTTCTCTTCAGCAGGCGCTTCCTCAATCACTTCTTCAGCAGGAGTTTCTTCAACCACTTCTTCAGCAGGCGATTCCTCAATCACTTCTTCAGCAGGCGCTTCCTCAATCACTTCTTCTGTAGGTGCTTCCTCAATCACTTCTTCAGCAGGAGTTTCTTCAACCACTTCTTCAGCAGGCGCTTCATCAACCACTTCTTCAGCAGGCGCTTCCTCAATCACTTCTTCAGCAACCTGAGGTACTTCAGTTTCTACCTGTTGAGTGGCCGGCACACTCTCTTTATTGAGATACTCCTCAAGTGCCTTGTTCAGCTCACGTATAGCTTCTGTCGGAAGTTCCTCAATATTGACGCTGAACTTCTCCACACGTTTTTGCATTGTATTGACATCAGTCTTCAACCCTGCTACCAAAACTCTGAGAGAAGACGAAACGTTCATTAAGTTCTCATTTGTACCGTCCAGCGACGCTGAAAGCGATTCCAGACTTTTACTTAGTTCAGTCATGAGATTCTCCATTTCTTCCAGCTTTTTCCTGTCTTCCATCAAGAGTAAATCCAACTCAGCTTTTATGTCAGACTCAGCTGTCTTTTCATTTACATACTCTACTGTTGCCAAGTTAAACTTTGCTGCCGATCCTTCCCTTGGAAGCTGACGTATTGTAGAACATGAAGAAAGCAGAAATGAAAATCCGAGAATGCACCATATTACTGTATTACCGTGAAAAGTACCGTCTCTTGTTAATACCGTATTTCTCATTGTTCCCTCCTTTTCAAAATCAACTCTTCATCTTATCATAAAACACCAGTTAATTGGAAATTCGCATTTTATAGGATAAAAACAAAGGTAAACCGACATAGATCAAACAGTAATCAACCTTTATCTCTTTCAGAAGAAACTACTGCAATTCAGTAAAGCATCAGGTATAAGAGAACACCCGTCACCGATACATAAAGCCAAATCGGCAGGGTTATCCGGGCGATACGCCTGTGCTTATCAATAATTCCTCTCCAGCCGCGATTCAGGGTTACCATTGCCATGGGAAGAATTACAGCTGCCAGAGGAATATGCGTCAGGAGTATAAAATAGTAGAGAGTTGTCCATTCGCCCTCATACAGTTTTGGGCCTCTCATGAACCAGTGATAGGTCACGTAGCTCACCAGGAACATGGCAGAGATGCCGAAAGCCGTCAGCATGGTCCTTCTGTGCAAATCAATTTTCTTTTGTCGAATGAAAATAAATGCCGCTACCAGCAACACTGAAGAAATTCCATTTAAGACAGCATTGAATAGCGGTAGAGCAGATACGTCAAGAGAGCCTTCCATACGTTCCGGACGGGGACCAAAAAACAGGAATGCCAAAGCTGAAACAATCACCAAAGACAATATAATTATAACCTTAAACCAAAATGATTCTTCAGTTTTCATTAGAGTCTGTGTGTTAGAATAGGGATGATTTACAGTGATTCATCCAGAAGCAGTTCCGCATCAGTCCATAGCCGTTCCATTTCGTCTTTTTCTGAGCTGATGTAATATCCGCGGATTTTGCCTACCCTGTCTACGAGAATGAACCGTGTGCTGTGGAAAATAGGATCTTCTTCCGTACCCACATGAAACCCCTCCAAGGCGAGGCTGTGGATTTTCTCTCGATCACCAGTTAGAAATGTCCAACGTGAGTGATCTGCACCATAATTGTCGCCATAACTCTTCAGCACTTCCGGTGTATCGTATTCAGGATTTACTGAGACTGAAAGCAGGCGGAAATTCTCCAGTTCCGAGAAACGATCCTGAAGCTCAGCGAATTGAGCAGTCATGATGGGACAGGGACCAGCGCAAGTGGTAAATATAAAATCAACAACCCATACGTCTCCCAGAAGCTTATCCTTGGAGAAAGTATTTCTGTTCTGGTCAATCAGTTCGAACGAAGGTACAATGCCATAATCGAGCAATGTATCTTTTTGCATCGTACCTGTAGCATTCTCCTCAGTGGAGTGAGTAACGGAAGGAGGAGTCTTTTTAGCCAGTTGAAAACCTACCAGCACCAACGCTATAATCCATACAATCCAGAACCGTCCACTTATATTAGGACGATACTTCTGATTTACTGAGCCGCTATCTTCAGTCAAGACTGATTCTCTTTACGGTTAGATTTTACAACAAAGAAGGCAATCACACCGAATATCACGAATGGCGCTCCCAGTAATGCAGCCACGGGGAGAAGAATATCGGATATTGTGGAATCTCTTCCCGCACAAAAAGGACAAGCCCATATTAATCCTGGGGCGATAGCTACAAATCCGTAAATCAAGTTTCTGACAGTTTTCATGACTATTTACAAGGTAAAGTTACAGTCAGGAAAGATGAATCCCAAAGCACTCCTCCTTCCTTATTTAATTTACCAGGATTCTAAAAAACAGTTTCTAATTAATCGTCCAACTAAAAGGAAGATCATAAATAACTCCCCATGCCAAAAATAGAGCTAGCGGTATCGGTACTAACAGCAATCGGCGTAAGAATTTTGTCTCATATCTAAGGTGCATGTATACAAGTGCTACCAGCATTATTTTTGTCACAGCAAACGATAAAAGTAGTACAACTTGTGCTGACTTAGGGATGGGTAGCTCAATAATGCCCAGTTCCGCTACTGTCAGAATGGTCAGCCAGACAGCATTTTTAATGTATAATTTCTTGTGATCACCTTCCATTCTTTCTCTCTCCTATATCAAGTAGATTACAGTGAATACAAATATCCAAATCAGATCTACGAAGTGCCAAAACAGTCCAAGAATTTCTACCCGGTCAAAATTGTCAGCGGTGTAGGCACCTTTTTTTGCCTGCAACAGGATAACGAAAATATAAATGACACCGGACAGGACATGCAGTCCATGAAAACTAGTCGTCACATAAAAGATGGACCCGTACATACTGGTATTCGGCAGGAAGCTCGTTGCACCCACGAATCCGGCCCCTTCCAAACTGGCTGCGAGCTCATGACTACCGGTAATAAAATGACTGTACTCCCATACTTGAATGCCAAGAAAGAGCAGTCCACCAGCCATTGTCGCAGTTAAAAACTTTACCAACCCTTTTTGGTCTCCCTTCTGAATTGAATTGAGTGCCATCACCATAGTAAAGCTGGTACAAATCAGAAGGAATGTGTTAAAAGCCGTCAAGGGAACATTGAGTATCTCACCAGGACCCGGCCAGGCATGGGCTGATGCCCGAAGTGCGGCTCCGCCAATGAGAAGTCCGCCAAATGACAGTCCATCCATTATAATGAACAGCCACATCCCCAGCTTACCCGTTGTGGCGGTTCCAAATGGATCACGCTGTAAAGTCAATGTGTCAGCAGTTTGATTCATCACAAAGCTCCTTCTTTATCATCAAGTTCAAAGTATGAAAATAGCTGTAAACAAACATATCCAGAGAACATCCAGAAAATGCCAGAACACCCCAACTAATCTCACCCTGTCTCGGTTGATCACAAAATTATCCTGGGTCACTTTCACCAATATCCAAACCAAAGCTGCCAGACCAGCTAGAATATGGAGGCCGTGCATCCCAGTCAACATGTAAAAAACAGAACCCACAATGCTCGACTGAGCGGTAAAACCTTTTGTCGTTAAAAACTGCCAGAGTACCAGTTGTGAAATCAGAAAAAGTACACCCAGTACCACAGTTGCCCATGTCCATCTGCGAAAGGCACCTATTCTTCCATGGCGAGTTTTTCTGGCTGCGATCACCCATGTACCGCTGCTTGCCAGAAGGATCATAGTGTTGACTATGGCGAGAGACATGGAAGATGATCCTCCGCCGGGTACAAACCAATAACCGGCTTGAATCCGTAAAATTGAATAGCTGATCAGCAATGTCACGAAAAGCATGGTGATAGATGCTAATCCGATCAGCAAACCCAGGTAAGAGGTAAACTCGTCCTTCGTTTTTGATGGTTCGATCGGTTGTTGAACAGCCAAAGTCCGTGTATTCATAAATTCTTGTTATCCTTCCGCAGGGAGGGGCTCTGACTGAGCTATCCAATCCCTGTCACTCACCCCAGGATGGCTATACTCATGTGGTCCGTTGTATACCGTTGGAACAGCAGCGAAGTTGCCGTGAGGGATAGGTGCTTCTACCGTCCACTCAAGAGTAGCAGCTTTCCAAGGATTAACTTCCGCTTTCTTCCCCTTAGCCATTGAGTAGATGAAGTTGAAAACGAAGATGAATTGGGCAGCCCCCAAAATAATGGCCATAGTGGTTACAAATTCATTGAGACCAGCCAGTGGTTTCAGAAATTCATACTCCATGGGATTAAATATCCTCCTGTGGTGGCCGGCATAACCCATTACCATCATATTAAAGAAGACCAGGTTCAAGGGAATAAAGGAAGCCCAAAAGTGCAGTTTTCCTAATAGCGGATTCATGGACTTCCCGAACATCTTCGGAAACCAGAAGTAAATTGCAGCCAGCCCACCTAAAAGTACTGATGCTGCCATCGTGTAATGAAAGTGGCCTACTACGAACATGGTGTCGTGAAGGTAGATGTCTGAAGTTACCGTAGCGTTGTAGAGACCTGTGAGACCACCAAGCCCGAATACCCAAAGTACAGCTATAGCGAACAGCATGGGGGGTTCGAACTTCAAATTTCCCCGCCACAGGGTCCCGAGCCAATTCAGGAAGAAGATAGACGACGGAATACTGATTAGGAGTGTCAGGAACATGAATGCTTTCCCCAGCAGGGGACTCATTCCGGTAGTGTACATGTGATGCCCCCATACAACAGTACTCAATGCCACAATAACACACATACAGATAGCTGTCACTTTATAACCAAAAGCCGGCTTACGGGAAAACACCGACAATAAATCAGAGACAATACCCCACGCCGGCAGGATTAGGATATACACTTCAGGGTGACCAAAGATCCAAAAGACGTGCTGGTAGAGCAGGGGGTCACCTCCAGCAATCGAAGCCGTACCGCCAGCAATAAAGAAATTTGTTCCAAGTACGTTATCCAAAAGCAGTAAAATGAGACCTGCAGCAATAACAGGAACAAAAATAGCATTCAGGATAGAAGTGAGAAATAGACCCCAGATTGTCAGAGGCATCTTGAAGTAACCCATACCCGGTGCTCTTGAACGAATGATTGTCGTAATATAGTTAATTGCCCCCATCATGGTAGCCGCACCCATAAGAGTAATAGACAGCGTCCAAAATACCTGACCTAGACCTGGTATGCCGCCCACAGGTGTGCTCAAGGGCGGATATGAAGTCCATCCGGCAGCGGCGGTCCCCCCAGGCAAAAAGTAAGACGCTACAAGAACAACACCGGAAAGGAAGAATGTCCAGAAGGAGAACATATTCAATTTAGGGAAAACCATGTCTGGAGCCCCAATCTGCAAAGGGATCACAAAATTACCAAAAGCACCGATAAGGAGCGGAGTGATAGCCCAGAAAATCATAATGGTTCCGTGCATTGTGATCAGCTGGTTGTAATGATCTGATGTCATCATTCCGTCCTCAAAAAGGTAACTGCCAAACAACCAGATCGGTACCTGTTGCTCCGGATGACCTAACTGCCACCTTATCAGAAGGGCCTGAAAACCTCCCAGTAAGAGGAAGAAGAGCCCCATCCAGAGAAACTGTTTCCCAATTACCTTGTGATCAGTTGAAAAGATATACTTACTGATAAATGATTGCTCTTTATGAGTCATAGTTCAGATAACCTCCTTCCATTCCCAACCCCAGTGAAATAGACCGTAGTCGGGATCATACCAGTCATCCCGGGGACCTTCGATTTCCTGACTTCGCAGCCACTTGTTGTAATCCTCTTCAGATTCCACCACCAGTTTGCCTTTCATCATGTAATGAGAATTTCCGCACAGTTCAGCACAAGCGATTTCGAAGACTCCGGTCTCTTTAGCCTGAAACCACATGGCATTCACCATTCCCGGTGTAGCGTCAATTTTCACTCGGAAATTGGGAAGGAAAAATGAATGAATAACATCGTAAGGCGCTATCTGAATAACGACTGGTCTGTTCACAGGAATATGCATCTCGCTCATGAGAACTATGTCGTCACTTGGATCCCAATAGCCGTTTCCGTTTGCGTCTATAAAAGATTCATCTTCATCCCAGACTTCATCACTATTCATGTCAGAAAAGGATTCAGGTCCAAAGCGTTCATCATCACCGGGATAACGGAAATTCCACTTAAATTGCTGAGGCATTACTTCTATCCGTATTACATCATCTCCCTTGGGAAAATTCCAGAATGCCTCTTTCAAATCTCTGAACGACATAGATTCAATAACAACATCAATGGAAAAGAAAACCAACAGTCCCATGACAACAGAAATAGAAACGTGCTTTTTACTGTTTCCCTTATCATAAACTGCTTTATGACCCGGACGGGTACGGTATTTGAAGATAAAGTAAATAAGAGCCAAGACGACAATACCGAAGTATATCGTTATGACAGTATCTGTGTATTGGATAACACTATCAATCCGATGACCGTCCAAAGAGACATCTTTCGGGGGATCTATAAACCAGATTCCCCATGCACCCCGTTTAAACCATTGAAGTTTTTTAGTAATTCCAGAAATCCAGTTACGAGTGATGATTCTTCTCATTCGTTACCCCTCCACTAGAAAATTAAATTATCGAGTAATATTACACCTAACAATACCGGAAGATAAGCGATCGACGCCAAAAGCAGTCTGTGTGCTTCAATGTTAGTCATTAAGAAAGCTGTTCTGATAGAAAACCATAAGAGTAAAACACCCATAATTCCCACACCTGTCAAGTACACCATTCCTGTTAGATTAATGAGGGACGGGATGATACTCAGAATTAGAAGAGCCAGACTGCTGACCAAAAGATGTCTGGCAAGCCTCTTCCCGCTAGGATCAACAACAGTCAGCATCCTGAATCCGCCCCGCTGATAATCTTTTCGGTAAATCCAGGCGATGGCTAGAAAATGCGGCAATTGCCACAGAAAGAGAATTCCGGCTACAATCCAAGCACCCAACTCAAGACTCCCGGTAGCAGCTGCCCATCCGCCTAAAGGCGGCAAGGCGCCAGGTACAGCTCCGATGAGGGTATTCCATTCGGTACGCTTCTTCAGGGGTGTGTAGATGAGTATGTAAGATGCAACCGTGAATAAAGAGAGTAGACTGACCAAGGTACTGACCATTATTGCGTGGTAAATAATACCGAAAATTGAAATAGCCAGACCGAGAAACAGAACAGATTGAGGTGTCAGTTTCCCGGACGGAATGGGTCGATTCTTGGTTCGTTTCATTTTGGAGTCGGACTCGTACTCAACAAATTCATTGAGTGCACCTACACCTGCAGAGGCAAAAGCTGAACCAATAATCAGGTGCAGAAAAACAAAATAATCGAACGATTGGCTGACACTAAAACTTCCCAAGAAGTAGCCGAGGAAAACTGAGATGAGTACCATGAAAGTAATAGTCGGTTTTGTGACCTCAAGATATGCCATCAACCGCTCTCGATATGAGTTGATAGGTTTTGCAAAACCTATAGAAGTAGCCATCACTTTACTCATACGCCACATCAGGTAAGTAGTTATCGAGTAGCTTTTGATTCTCAAAAGCCAAAACCGACAGATTTTTACTGCCAAGAATCTCTACCATCATTTCTTGTACCTCTCGCCAGACAACATGGACAGAACAATAATTACTTCTTACACAAAAATCGGGGGCAATGATACATTGATTTAAAAATATTTTTCCCTCAATAACTTCGATGACATCTAAAAGAGTGATTAATTCTGGCTGATGCGCGAGAGCAATGCCACCTCCCTTACCTCTATGTGAGTGGAGTAAACCTGCTTTCACCAGTTGTCCAGTAATCTTTCTCAATAAACTTTCCGGAACATCCGCATTTTTTGATATCTCAGAGATGTGCACTATCTCACCATAACCTTTTGATGAAAGATAGAGCATGGCACGAATGGCATAATCACCTGTCATGGAGAGTTTCATACTAATTTGCTCTTTTTATTTCACTAATCATTTAATAGATGACTAATAAGGGTATATTAGTCATATAAATTATAAATATTGAATTATTGAGGCAAGAAAATAGTCTGAATATCAAAAGAGGATTAGTTATTCGGTGGATTTGTATTAATTATGCTGATACCGAGTAAAACCATTTTAAAAGTGCTGCTTTCTCGGTAAATGGACAAGACCATAACATCCCAGAAAGAATAGCTTATACTCAAGAACTAAAACCAGAATAGATAGAGAATGCTGAAGCTTTAAGTATGGAAGATGGACTCAGAGAGCCCATCTTCCATTTCAAAATTCTACTATTCAGGTGCTCCTGCGGCCAGCCAGAGGCCAATGAGATCTATTGCCGTAACCATCTCACCTTGTACAGCATCCCAGACGTCGGGACCGTCTCTATTCTCTTCACTGAGCAAGAAGTGAGAGTTTGGAGGCATCCGATTGTCTCTCATCCGCTTTCTCAGCCTGCTTTCGGACCAATCTATATCATCTGTAGATTCAAGGGCGGTAGTTTCACCATTCAATAATGGATGTTCACCACCATCAGCACCATAGATAAAACCGGCATAGTCTGACACATCCATGAGGTGGTATGATTCCTCGATGTTGGCAAAGTGACATTCCGTACATTCCTGACTGTTAGTAAACCACATGTCAGGCTGAGTGAAGAACTGCAGTACATCATTATTGAATGTCAAGTCTGAACGTCCCCCATATGAAAATGGGACATCACCGCCAACATTCAAATCACCACCAGCTTTTAAGTCTTCAACCCACGCCTCAACCATTCCCAGCGCATTGGGTACACCGGTTGCATTATCCGTGGCCCATTCATCACCCCAGCTTGTGTACGATCCTGTAGTGGATACAGCATCGGATTGTCCATCGCTGCCAATAACGAGATCATAACCATTACGGTTTCCTTCATTTCGCCAGAATTCCCAGCCTGGAGCTTGGGGCATGCGGTTATTACGTATGCGTGATCTAAGCATAGCATGATCCCAGTCGTAGTCAGTGTCACCAGTTTCCGTTTCACCAAACAGCGGATGGCCACCTTCATACGTATCCGGATCAGGGTCTGCACCCCGCATAATTCCTTCGTACGTACCAAGGTCCATTACATGCTTAGAACCAAGTGAGTCTTCGTTATTTGCATAATGGCACCATGTACATGCATCTGACCCAGGAGACCAGAATTCGTCTGTGGTCATCATGGGTTGAATATCGTATATGAAGCTATATTCTGAACGTTCTGTCGGAGTTACCTGTATGACAACAACAGCGTTCGCACCCGAATTATCACCCACAACTGAGATTAGAGCACTACCTTCAGAAACACCGGTTACAGTCCCTTGAGACACCGTAGCCACATCAGTATCACTCGATGACCAAGTATAGCTGGCGTCTTCAACGCCGTTGGTTGTAGCAGTTATATCAGCCGTAGCCCCTTTGGCAATGGAAGCTAATGCAGGACTTACTGATATGTATGCACCTGAACCATCAGCTCCTGAGGGTCCTTCACAGCTCCAAACTAAAAGGGAAACCATAAAGACTGCCAATAGTACGGGCATTGTTTTACTCTTTCTTTTCATCTCTCTATCCTCCTTGAATACCAAGGGTCAACACACCTTATTTTTAATATATATATGATAATCCTAAAATCCTAAAATAATCCTAATAAAAGAATTGAAGTTCAAAAAAAAGTTGGTCCTCATTTTCCGAATTGTAGATATCAAGGTCAGGAGCAGTTCTATATCTGTAATAAACTGATGTCTGTAGGAATTGGACGGGGAAAAGCTCCAAACCAAACGTCCAACGATCAAAACTGTCTTCAGACCACAAAGTCCTTGGATCAAAGTAATCATACGATATCTTCAGATTTATACCTCTATAAAGATAAACATCCAGGGAGGCATAGCTCATAAACTGATCACCAACGATTTCAAAATTCCCGTAATCACTCAACCCTTCACCGGTCTTGGTATCCACTTTCTTGAAATAATCCTGTTCCCACATCAATGTGAATCGGCCGAAATTTCCCCCTGCGAAGAGACCATACACATGTTCTGTCTCTTCATCGCCTTTGTTGAAGGAATATGAACCACCGATTCTAAATCGTCTGAAAACTACCGATCCAACAGTCGTAATCTGCTTATCTTCTGCAGATTGATCCATACCGTTAGCAACAGCCGTAATCAAGCTGAAAGGTCCCGGCTCAATGCCAATCTCGTAGGCGGATTCCTGCCTTCCATAAGAATCAAAACCTGTTTTACTCCTTATGTAAGATCCATCAGATCCGTCATCTATCAAGCGGAGACCAAAAGGCATCATTATGCGGCCGAATTTCAAATAGCCATTCATCGGAAGGTTGTAGATCATAGCAAACGCTTCCCTACTGGCGGCACCTGGAGCAAATGTTTCATCAATATAGAACATCATTCTTTCCGGGACAGCATCTACCTGTAAATAAATATTTGCTTCGGGAATGGTAATTGAATTATCAAAACGTGGATCTGCATCTTCACCAATGAGGTTTCTTGTAGAGTCAGTACCCATGATAGTCTTGTTACCCACTCTGAAGTTCGCTCCTACCGACACATTCTCATTAAGTACATTTGTAAAAAAAGATCCCGACTCTTCAGTACCGAGTAGAAATGCTGCAAGCTTTGTTTGCGTATAGGTAAAACCAAATCCTGTCCTCATACCGCCACCCGTTCTATTAACGTGGCACTGAGCACACTTGTATCCTGTACGCATGGCTATATAAGGTTCCCCCTTCATAACAGGGGCTAAAACCAGTAATACAAGCACAATTGAAAGTTTCTTTATACTATTCATTCTGGTGCACCAACTGATATCCATTGTATAATTTGAGCAATTCTGTTATCGGAAAGAAATGGCGGACCATCCCTAGGCATACGGTCGCCCTCGATATCAACCCCTTTAATTTTCTTTACCAAATAGCTCAGATCAGGAAAATACACTTCGACTAGTTTTAATTCAGGAATCTCATATGCAATAACATTTACCAAATTAGAATACGCCAAATCTTGGTTACCCATTTTCAACTCTCCAGCTCCTGATGAAGTTAGATGGCAAGAGCATTTCTTATCAATTATATCATCATAGATAATATCCCAAGCTGATTCATTACCTACTTCCAATGAAACAGAAAAATCTTCAGTTGAGTCTGGATTTTCTAAGCTATTCCATTGAAAAGAAACTGCACCTAAGTAAGTACCGTCAGTTAAAGTTTCATCCCCGAATCCAACCCACACTTCAACAGAATCAAAAGGTTCGATTATTTGGTTATCTCCTATTCCAGAAACAGAAAGCCAGGTTTCATCCAGTGACACTGAAACCACCATAAGATCTTCCGTGCCGGTGTTCTTCAATATGATTGACGTCTGAAGAGCACTAGTTCCTTGTTTATAAGGCACTTCTTCTAATCCTTGAGAAGATATCTCAAGATGTCCGGGCTTCGGTACGTAAGGTGTTCCATCCGGGTTCAAACTTCTACCACTGCCAGAACTTGAAATACCTAGTGGATCACGCCAATCATCAGAACCGCACCCTTGAAAGATTATAATTAGAAATAAAAATGTGGAAAGTTTGATGAATGATTTTATCATCTACTGTGTCAGTTCATAGTCTTTAACAAACAGTGTATGCAAAATGCCTTTTTTCTCCCTAAGACTATTTACATAATGCACTAGTGCCCACTTTCTCTGTCTGAATACATCATACATTTCATCTTCATCTTTGGAATACAGTTCATCTTCAGTAACCATAGTTTTCGCCCAATCTTCGAAAACCTTGATTTCTTTATTCGAATAAGACTTTGTAAGAGAAGTATAGTCGCCCACGACATTTTCACGGGCATAACCAAAGAGGTCATCTTCATAGGCTGGCATGGGAGTACCGGAAAGTCCTGTACTGAATGTACGGTATATTTCTTGTGGTTCTTCTCCACCTTTGAAGGCATCATACTGAAAATCTGGTAGCAGGATAGGTATATCCCAGTCATCCTTCAGTCCTGTTGCGTTTGGTCCATCTGCTCTCCCATTAGGACCGTGGCAACTCCAGCATTCCATTAGCATGTATATCATCTTACCTTCGTATATCGTATCCTTAGTCGGATCAGGAGCTTCGTTTGGAATTACTACTTCTGGAGAAGGATCCTGAAGAACAAACTTTTCTGAAAATGTCTTTATATACCCAACAACATCACTAATATCCTTTTTCCCAAGTATATGTTTCCATCCCGGCATAGAAGTTCGTCTCACACCATCTCTTATGATCTTGGAAATGTTCTCATCTGTTGGCAAAGAACCTGAAGGAGTTGTTCTGAACTTGAATTTACCTTTAGTAAAATCTCTAGGAAGAGGATCAAGATAGCGAGCTGCCAGACCATTTCCATCACCATTTCGTCCATGACATCCTCTGCAATTAGCTGCGTAAATTTCCTTCCCCCGACTGATATCTGGCTCTGATGCATCGAGGACATCTATTGCCAATGCTATAATCAATAAAACAACAGACAAAAATAATATAGACTTCAATGCTGTCAATAATTTCATACTGTAACTCTCATATTCGCAAATGATTATCTCCATTTGAATTAAAATCTGAGAATCCAGACTTTATCAATAACAATTGCAGATAACTTATCCACACACAGACTAAAATGCAAGATACATTGGATTGATTTATCCCACATTAAGTGAATTTGAGAATAATACGCTACAGATAGTTGGCAAACGGAAGATCATGCGAATTGCCGGATTCCGCGATTCAAACCTTAAGCTTCTTATTTCTATAAAATTATTAACTTTTAACTGTGAATCAGTGTAGGAGAACTATGAGTGCTCCGTTCGTATAAGATAAAGCAATCCATAACACCGCAGGGAAAGAAACGAGGCGCTTCCAAGCATAAGTGCTCCTACCCAAACGTGGAATGTGGTAATCACAGGATTCCGAAAAGACCAAATCACAAAAGCTGCAAGCGTAATTTGGCCAACTAACAATACAAAAAGCAGCACAGCAGGCAATAGTAACTTTTTATGATCTCTGTAAAACTGTAGTACCTTAATAAAAAGGCCTATTATTCCAATACTAACGGCAACAGCACTTACTCTGTGGAGAAAATGAATAATAATCTGAGACATGGTTATTTCATCCAACCCAAGCAACCAAAGCCGGTCATTAATAGACTCTAATGCAACCCCAAACGAAGGGATAACTCTTCCATCTACCAATGGAAAGTCCAGTATTGCCAAACCTGAATCTGAGTGTCTCATGAGTGCTCCCAGAATCAATTGCAGGTAGATGAGCCCAGTTACAACCAGACTCCATTTAAAGAGCGATTGATTCTGTTCGTGTTCAATCTTCGCCTCTCTTTCGGTCCACTCCCGGGATAGGAAATAGGCAATGGCGATAGTCATGCAGAAAAAAGTTTGTGCCAAAATTCCGTGGGCCATTGACACCCCGAGCGGAAGATATGTGAGTACCGTAATGCCACCGAGAATACCTTGAGCTATCACAACTGCCAAAGCGATCCAGCCCAAGCGTTTTAACCATTGACGAGATTCCTTACTCCAGAGCCAAAATGCGAGAACCAGCATCAGAAAACCTACCACGGTAGCGAGCATCCTGTGGGTGTGTTCATAGAGAATCCCCCCTATCATATCAGACCATGGGAATGTGAACATGAATTGACCGTAGGTATTTGGCCAATCAGGGACGGAAAGTCCGGAGCCGGTGCTGGTTACAAGACCGCCAGCAAAGATAAGGAGCAATGTGGAAAAGGCAGTAATCTTGGCAAAGCGCCGCAACCACACGGATGGGGTTGATTTCTGATCATTAATAAGAGGAGTGATTATGGTAGATTTGTTGGACATGATTTAGCTTCTTAACCCTAATGGTTATGGATATACAAAAGACAGAAAGAAGGTAATGAAAACTATATAACTTTACGGATTATCAGGAAGCTTATTTCTTTTTTTCCGGCCTTGTAAGCGTAAAGTCTACCGTCTCGGTGGCGCCATCTGCGACAGTTACAGAGACAGATTTTGTTCCGAGTTTTTCGTGCCACACTTCCAGTGTGTACTTGCCAGCCGGCAGACCGCTAATTTTGAAGTTGCCGTCTTCGCCAGTGACATCGAAGAAAGGATGATTCACTACAGCAACATAGCATTTCATCCAAGGATGGACGTCGCACTTAATTGGAAACATCGTTTCCTGCTTGGTAAAGGTCACCTCTTTCTTTTTCTTGAACTTCGGCATAGCAATATTAAACTCAGAGTTCAGTTTAGGCATGGCATGCACATTATGAAGTGTACCATCCGTGTTCAAAATATCTACAACCTGTCCAACTTGAACACCCAGAACATGAGGTGAATAGATACAACCGTTCTGATCGAGAACTGCATGTTCTTCAGGTGCAGGATAGTTATCCGCTCCTTCCTTAATCCACACAAAGGCGTTCTTCAACTCACCGTTGTCTCCGACTACAAGCCATTCCATTCTGGCGGGAGCATCTTTATGTTTACCATCGCATATAGGGTCGGTTGCCATTTTAAGAGCTTTCATCGGTGGAACTTTACCTTCATACTTTACAGTGCCGGTGATAGTTCCACCGGCAAACAAAAATGACATAGAGAAATATACTAACGCGAAAAGAGAAACCTTCCTAAGTGTCTTTGAATTCATAATATCTCCTCCTTTAACTATACCCTAATGTAACTGAGTATATTTAAGCTTTCAAGCTGATAAAAACCTTTGCTTCTACCACTCTTCATCATCCCATTCATCTCCTTCTTCATCTTCTACAGGCTGAAGGAAGTTGTAACCATTTTCACTAAAGTAGCCGCGGACTTCCCTGGAAATGTCAATCTTTCCGGGAATTGTGTAAAGGTAGTCAGTCAATCCATTGATAAGGACACTTCTGTCTCCTACCAGAGCAGCCACATCCTCACCTACTATCTCAAGGACATCAGGATCCTGAACTTCTTCAACTGTTGGTATGGAAGGTGCCGGCATTTTCGTCCCTTTCATCATCGATTGAGGATCATCGAGCCAAGCCGAAACCCATTCAGGCCGCAGCCGTTCCTTCACCAGAGCTAAATTCGGCGCCCAAGTTTCTGGAGTTTGAGTAGGAAATGTCGTTCCATAAAAGTGACATTTATTGCACTCCCCAAGCTCCTGCAGTTTCTCACCTGCCTTGTAGGAAGAAGTTGTTCTGTCAACATTATGGGGAGATTCATAGGCCAGTTCCTGTCCATCCAGAAACTGGAAGTATTTAATAATAGAATTCCATTCATCATCTGTGAAATGAAATGTAGGCATTCTTGCTTTTAAACTAGGTCGAATTATAAATGGTTTCTTAAAGAATTCGAATAACCAATCAGGTTGAGTTTTTGAACCTTGACTATTCAAGTCAGGCGGACTGAAATCAACAGTAACCTCTTCTGCTGTTTCCTGATCAATACCGTTAGCACTTCTCAGCCAATCTGTGATTGTGGGTCTTATAGCCCCGCCATCGCCTTCAACAAAGTGACATCCTTGGCAATTAAACTCTCGTACCAGCCATTGACCTTCATGAACATCTGGATTAACTGACCGAGCAGGCTTTACTCCGTACGAAGCTTTCTCAAAACCGAGGAGTGCTGTGGAAAGTGCTTCCACTTCCGCTTCATCAAAATCAAAGTCCGGCATTCTAAGCTTTTCATAAGCAGTCTTTACCTTATCCTTATCAAAACTGCGAGGATGCAACAGTTTCTGAGTAAACCAGGCCAGTTTTGTATGTTCTATTTTCAGAAGTCCGAAATCCAGCTTATCAGCATGCTTGATTCCTACTTCCGTTAACTCTATTCCAATAGGTTTTTCATCTTCAAACCCCGAGATATTATGACAGCCGAAGCAGCCATAAAACCGGATCAGCTTTTCACCGGTGTAATCCAGCTTTTCTTTTTCTTCCATACCTGAAAGCATAATACGCGAATCGTAGTCTGAATTCATCTGGAGTAAAAAACTGAGGACGATTTTATCTAGTTCCAGGTTATTCTGAGAGGGTACTTCCTGCCCTTTGAATCCATTCCCATCCAATGTCATAAGGTATGCAGCAATATCAGCTGCTTCCTGATTAGATAGTCTGAGGTTTGGCATTGTTGTTTCCGGAGAATAGCGCTTAGGCTCTTTCAACCAGTTATAGATCCACTCTCGCGATGTTTTAGCTCCAACTCCTACCAGATTAGGACCGTGATCTCTACGCAAAGACTGCAAGGAAGTTACTTCGTCAGTCGGTTCATTTTCTATACGATGACATCCCAGACAACCCAACGAATTCACCAGGTCTTCACCACGAGTTTCGTCTCCCCAGCGCGGAACATCATTGAGCGAAAAATCTTCGCTGTTATTGAATAAATAATGGACAATGGCATGTAGTTCCTGATTTGTCCTGGCTATATCTTCATCGCTGCTGTTATTTTCCAATTCGAAGAATTTCGGCATCCAGCTGTTGTGCCTGAACGCTTTGGGATCCCGAATCCAGAGATAAGTCCAATCTTTCGAGACCTTGGATGCTATCCTGTTCAAATCTGGTCCAATTCTGCGCTTATCTTGATATCTTTCAATCGTGTGGCACCCGAAGCAGCCAGCCCTCTCAATTAGATTGGTACCCAGACTAAGTTTGTCAGCACCTTCCAGATAAATCTCTTGATTGTGACATTTGAAGCATCCTGCTTCGGTGTATTGAACTGGAAACATGGGTGTATCCCAGTAGTGAAGTTCATGCCAGCCATACTTCTCTTCCCACTCCTTGGCCTGTTCTTCATTCCTGGGAGTATGAGCGGAATAAGTAAAATCTGTACCTCTGCCCCGGCCGGAATGACAACTCGTGCAACCAAAAGATTCCTTGGGATGAGGTGATTCACTCAAGAGATAGAGTTCAAGATTAGGATGTGTTGTGTGGGGTTGAGGTGCATCCTCATAACCGGGAGTGGCGATACCCATATGACAGGTCGTACAACGATCAACTTTAGGCACATTTGCGAAGTTCAGATCTTCAGTAATATCCTTGATTACAATCTGATCTATCTTATAGTAGGGAGCAAGAAAATCGAGTACCGGTAAATCCCGAATTGAATTACCAAGACGATTACCGAACGTCATCTCATCAGGATCCACTTTTTGGAGTTTTTTCCCCAGGACTTCAGCTTTACGTCTTAACCTTGAAATTTGATCTTGCGCTGCTTTTTTGTCCGCCTTAATACCTAGAATCTGTTCCTCGATGTCTTCGTACTTCTGTTCTGCTTCTTCAGACTTGAGACGATGCTGAAGAAGTGACGCTTCCAAACGTTCTAATTTACTACCTGTTTCTTCCGGATCACCGTGACCCTTTGCGACTGCTTCTTCATAAAGATATTTGGCGACGTCGTACTCGGCCTTAACAGAAATATATTCTTGAGATGCAGCGTATTTATCATCACCAAGTGAACTAAGTTCATCTTCAAGACGTTCCAGTTCCTCATCTTTCTCAGTCAAGGATTCTTCTACAGTTTTCAGTAAGGATAGTGCTTCCTGATATTCTGACATTTCGTTGAGTATTTTTTCTTCGAGCTTCAACAGGCTATCTGTTTGGACAATTTCCATCTGCCGAAATTCACTTTGGTAAGTTCTCCAGCTTCTGCTGTAATCATCGGCAAAAGTCCAGATCAAAAGCAACAAAAAGAGAATACTGGAAATAGCGAAAACCCTGTTCAGTTTAAAAATGTTATAGTGTCGTTCCTGTTTGTCCAATGGTCGTCCTATATATTTAAGAAAAATTCAGGAATAGCGATGATGTATTTGAGATTAAAAATCCACCTAAGATACATTTTAATCGGCAATGCCACCATACTGAGTACTAAAAAGATAAATACACCATATTTAAAGTTTCCCATTGATTGGTGAAGCTTTTTGAAAACTGTTTTCGCCAGCAGGGGAGGCATGATAAGGAAATAACCGAAAAATACAATGAATCCAAATATCTCTCTCAGAAGAATATTTTCCGGCAGTCCCACTCCTAATAATTTGATGTAAATCAGATCGGAGAGATTTATGTTAGTAAGAACTTCCAGTTTATGCAGATCCCAATATTCAAATGGTCCAAAGAAGTTCCAGTTTGGACCCCTGAGAAATGTGCCCACCATGATTAAATTAATCCAAAGCCAGAGCCAGCCAAATATAAAGATTGACGCTGCAATCCTCCGGTGCTTGAAACTGTAGAACCCACTTACTTCACGGTTGATATCAATATATGGAATCGCCATGAGCCCTATAATCATAAGTGTTGGGAAAACTACGCCAGCGAGCCAAGGATCAAAATATACAAGCATTTCCTGGAGGCCCAAGAAGTACCATGGTGCCTTAGCGGGATTTGGTGAATTGGTTGGGTTGGCCGGCTGTTCAAGTGGCGCCTCTAAGCCAATAGACCAGACAAGCAGGAACGCCATGAGCAAAACCAGTGCAATTAATTCTATATAAACCAAGTCCGGCCAAACGAGTACTTTATCCTTGGGATCGTGGTATTCATTTGGTTTTTCTCCGGCATCAATCAGCTTATCATTTTTCATACCCTGATTCATACTGAGCCAGAGAAAAAAGTGAACGAGAAACAACAGGCCGACTATAGGAACATTATCTGGCTTGAGTAAAATGTGTTTGGCATTCTCATCCTGGACACCAATAATCATGAAACCGATAAAGAATGTATAAACAGTAATCAACCCTTTCTTCGTCCAGAAGAAGTCAAACTTCAGCCGTTTGTTCCATTTCTCGAACCAATTCGTAGGTGGAAAAATAAACGGATAAATGAACAGGATTACAGTTAAAATAACTGTCGGATGAGAAATCCCATTTATGAAATGCTTCAGTTCAACCACGACTCTTATCTAGCAGACCTGCATCAGGTCGGCCCAGAGATTCCTCCATCTTTCCTCACTCTCCAGAAGTGAACAGCCATAAAGATCATAATAATAAAGGGAAGACCGATACAGTGCAGCACATAAAACCTTAATAAGGCCGACTCGCCAACAAATCTGCCGCCTAATAGAGCAAAGCGGATATCACTGGCAGCGTGAACAAAATTAATATCACCCAAACTCAGGAGTGCTGCACCCGGACCTTCGTGACCTAAAAAGGGAGTTGCTCGAGCCATATTGGTTCCAACAGTAACAGCCCAAATAGCTAGCTGATCCCATGGAAGAAGATAACCTGTGAAACTAAGTAATAAAGTCAAGAACAGCAAAATCACACCTACTACCCAATTGAATTCACGAGGCGGTTTGTAAGAACCGGTCATGAACACACGGAACATATGAAGCCAGACCGTTATTACCATGGCGTGAGCTCCCCAGCGATGAATCTCCCTCATGATCCCCAATGGTACCTGTTCACGTAAATCAATAATATCTGTATAAGCATATTCCACCGTTGGTCGGTAATAAAACATCAACAGAATACCGGTGATGGTAAGCACCAGATAGAGAAAGAACGTAAGTCCGCCCATGCACCAGGTAAACTTCAACTTTACAGCATGACGAGGGAGTCTTACGGGATGAAGATGCAGGAATACACTGTTTAATACCGACATCATCCTCTGACGGCGAGTTCGAGGAACACCACTGCGGAAAATAGATTTCCAAACAGGTGATTCGCCAAGCCGTTGAAATATGTTTTTCTTCTTACTCATCTGTTACACTTTCAGGAATGACTCAGGATCATCCCACTGCCCTTTTTCATACTGAAATAATTTTGATTTATCCACCAATATTTGTCCATCATCTGCCAAAGTAATCTTGAACCGCTCTAGCGGCCGCGGGGCTGGTCCTTCGAAGTTAACACCTGATTTCCTAAATCCACTGCCGTGACAGGGACACTTAAACTTCCTTTCATTATCAAGCCAGTTAGGAGTACATCCCAGATGTGGACAGACTGTAGAAAGTGCATAAATATATTCAGATGTCCTCACCACCCAAATTGCGTGCAACTTCTTCCATCGAATATTAACCTGTCCAATTTGATAATCATCCGGAAAGCCAATTTTAAACGATTGAGGCGGTTCAAAAAGAACATTAGGGAATAAAAATCTTACGGTCATAGCGAAGAATCCACCCGTGGCTGCAGCAAAAGCCAGCCACGCCACCGTCAGCCATGAAAAAAAGGAACGGCGCGGCATTTCATCAGAAATAGAACCTTCTCCTACAGATGCCGGGAGATGTTTCTTGTCCTCTTTTGCCTCTAGCTTTTGTTCAGCTCCAGCAGCTTCTTCCTCTGGTTTCTCTTCAGGAGATTCTTGATTTTCCTGTTCTTTTTTTTCTTCTTCAGTCATAAGTATTAAAGTTGTAACGCTTTCTGAGCTTCATCTCGAACTCTCATAACAGGATCATTCCGACTTAAATCTTTTATTTTTTCATTCAATTCATCATTACTTAGATATTTTGCAGCTTCAATTGCAACAAGAATTGCTTCAGTTCTTTCGTCTGCATCAACTTCACTGTAGCTTTTCAGATAATCTCGATTGAGTAGATCAAGCAATATATGGCTGCCGCTACTGTTTCCCATTTTTGCAAGACCAATTGCAGCATCCCAGCGGACGTTTGGTTCACTATCATAGAGCGCCTTCTCCAGAGCAGGGAAAGCAGCTTTAGAGCCAATATTCCCGAGAGAAATAATCGCTTCAAGCCGAATGCGTGCATCGGGTGCTTCGGCCAGATCAATGAGCGGTACCATGGCTCTTTCATCGCGCAAAAGCCCAAGAGAATGGATTAAAGTTAATTGATTATCTCCAGATGAAGACGATAGATCAGCCAATAAAATGGGTACGAATTCTGTTCTTCCCGTCCTTCCCATAGCCAGTGTTAAATATTGACGAACGCGTGGATCATCATGTTTTGCTTCACGATAGGCGAGATTCATCTCGGATATAAACTTATCTCCTGGAGGAATGAGATCAGGATTCTGGAGGAATTTGGATAGATCAACAGCCGCCTGCCATCTCTGCGATTGACTACCTGTTCTGATTTGTGTTAAAAGATCATAGGCATCTCTTCCATCGTAAGTAATCAGCCGGGTCAGACCATACACAAGAACCGCAAATGCAGCAATTAAAAATGGAACTACGAAAAACGAGTGAACTATTACCCGGAGAGTGCTCTTTTTTTCTTCACTTTTAGCCAAGAGATTTATCCTATTTATCTATAATAAATTGAAGAGGAAATATACATACTCAGCTGTCTTTACAGCAAATATAAAACTGAGGCATGTAGCAACTTTTTTCAAGTGTGCCGCGGGCGAGACTCGAACTCGCACAGCCAGATGGCCACCAGCTCCTAAGGCTGACGTGTCTACCAGTTCCACCACCGCGGCAACAATACACGTAAATTTAGCTAATTACAGCTATACCTTAAAACAAAAGAGGACAGCCTAAACTGTCCTCTTCCTCAATATATCTATAAGCAGTAATGTTTACTTCAACAGAATCATCTTTTTTGTATCTGCAAAGTTACCGCTTTTCACCCTGTAGAAGTAAACTCCGCTGTTAACAGGTGACCCTGCACTGTCCCTACCATTCCAAATGATGTGGTATTGACCAGCATCAAGATATCCATCCGTAAGAATAGCAACTTCCTGACCTAACAGATTCAACACACTCACTTTAGTATGGCCGGATTGAGAGAGATCATACGCAATGGTTGTCATCGGGTTGAATGGGTTAGGATAGTTCTGGTGAAGAACATATTGGTCAGGAACGATATAAACGAACCCATCTCCAATTCCCATTTCACCGATTGTAAACCAATCACCCATTCCAAACGTGAAGATAGTGGGTTCTCCTTCAGCATCGGACGCTGCCGCTTCAGTAAAATTCAGTGCAACAGCACCTTCTTCAGCCCCGGCAGAAACGTTCACTGTGACAATAAGAACCGGTCCCTCACCTGGTGTAATCGCCTCAATTGGTGGAGTCATATCAAACTCAAGAACCCGCAAGCTACCATCGGTAAACTCATTCCACGACATACTGGCATCAGCCGGGATTCGATCCGTCATCGTCACATCAGTCACAGTCAGCCAGTTGGGGAAATCCTCGATGAAAACTTGGAAGCCGAAAACGTCAACGGTGTTCGCAAGATCCACGGTATAAGTCCCTTCCCCGCCAACATTGCCGCTACCGCCGCCGATCGAGAAGAGAGCTTCAGGTGTACCTATTGCAAAATCGCCAGCAGATACGAGAGTGTATATTTCGCTTTGACCTGGACCCCAAAATTGATAGGAACCGAACTCTACATTTACTACAGTCTCCATCTCAGCGTTTGGATCAACAGCGAATGTGAGCTCAGCAATGGGTCCCGTCCCAGGTTCAATGGCTTCATCCGCCCAACCTACTGCAGTCACCCAGTAAACACCATCGGTTTCAATACCGGTAATAGTTATGGTACTGGGTATCCTGTCAGTTGCCTGAACGGAAATTCCTTCCAAAACGTCCGGATTATCTATGATGAAAAGCTCAAAGCCATAAATCGGTTGAGTATTTGTAAGACTAAGTTCCACTGTCCCTTCACTACCGGGATCTGCGTAACCGCCGCCCAACATTGCGTACTGCGTTTCTATGAAGATTTCAAACGAACCACCTTCCGTCGCCACAATAAAGATATTACCCTCAGGACCAGCAGCATCTGCCTCTGTAAAGACAAGATCTGCCACGACTTCAGAAGTATAAGATGCCAGATAAGCAATTGCAGCCACGGGTCCTTCACCAGGTGTAACTTCGCCGCCGGAGAAACTGGCAGTCATAATACCACCGGCCAGTTCGGAAAATTCAACGTTAAATCCAGCGGTTCGGTCAGTAGTAACCACATCTTGTGCTACGACCGCATTTGGAATATCATTGATTGTAAATGAAAATTCAGCTACCGTTGAGGCATTCTCCAAACTGACATAAATTGTATCTACATATCCGGATATAGCCGCTCCATTGCTGAGACTCATAGTGACCCATTCAGCAGGTAGAGCCGCAGCTTCATTGGAGTAACCAGATTCTCCCATTTCACCATAATCGGCACTCACTACGTAATAGTACCATGTTCCATTTTCTACAGTTACGTCGTCATAATTTAATGTGCCGGCATCAACCACATCTACCAACTCATAACCAGAACCGGAAGTAGTAGAACGGTAGATATTATACGCATCTAATGTCCGCAAATCAATACTGCGAACTTCCTCTTCTGTCACAAATGAAAACTGTGCCGAAACCGTCTGGTTTATTTCAATAAAATCGCCATCAAATGGGTTGGATGCTTTACGAGACGCTGCTTCATTATTAATTGAACCAACAGGAAACACTGGCGCCTCCACTAACTCTCTTGAACCATCAGCCATAATCCATAAATCCATTAAGAAATCCATGATTCCGTTAAGTTCCATGGCTGAATAATCTGATAAGGCACCCATATATGACGCCCCATCCATAGCAGCATCACCATCAAGACATGGATAGGCATCAGCAGCATCATTACCAAGAGGTTCCAAGAAAATTCCAACTAGTCCACTCTCAGGTAGTGACCCTAGACTAATGCCTTCCTCCCACTGATCGTCTCCAGTGCTCTGAAGTCCTTCAACAACACCAAGTTCAGTATAAGTATCCCAGTCAACAATATGAATCTTGTAATCCCAGATGCCATTAAAACCCCAAGGTGAATGACGGAAATCAACCATCTCAACAGTCACATTGGAAAACCCACTCAAGTCATAAACCACACCGTATCCAAAGTCAAACTGTTGGTAAAATCCATTTGTAGGAGTTCCATCATGCTGACTCAGCTCAAACAAGTCTCCATTACCTCCGCCACCACCTCCGCCAGTGGGTTCCTCCCAAACCAGCGGAACATGCCCATCAAGTCCGGTTTCAGCCACGAGATTGACCGGCGGCTCGAGATAACCGGGATAGACCGTCACGACACCAGTACCCAGTTCTGCAATCCAGATGAATCCACCAACTTCGTCAGAAACAACAACACCATCAAAAGTCAGATCGATATCACCGGCATGTACATAATCACCGATTGAAGCAGTGATGCTGACGATTTCTCCTTCCCCTGGCACTAAAGATTCATTATCCGGGTCCCACAATATAACTCTCAAAGCGCCGCTGATTTCTGTCCACTCAACCTCAAATCCTTCAGCCCGACCCGTAGCTGTGACAGCATCTATAGTTAAATCGTTAGGAGTGTCTACCAAATCAAATTGAAGGCCGCCTACACCCGTATCATTAGTCAGACTTACAGAAATATCAACTTGTTCCCCTGCATCTGCCGTTCCGCCCTCTACGTACATAGAGACAGTGGTTCCAACGGCGATGATAGCAGGATCACCAACACTGGCATCCAGTTCATTGCCATCTGGATCAGAAACAATAAGGTCAGAAAGAGAAAGGGTAACTACTGCTGAGCCATAATCGCTGGCATCATAGTGTAGCTCAAGAATGGCGCCGTCACCAGCATCAATATTATCACCGGCAATACTCATCAGTAGAACCCGGATGTGTCCCTCGCCAAAGTCGTTAAAAGAGACGTCAAATCCTTCCGCTCGACCGACAGCTACCACATCAGTAAGTGGCAACATATTCGGGGCCTGGATAACATCGAACTGGAGACCGCCAACATCATCCATAGTATTCTCAAGATTCGCCTGGACTACTACATCTGACTCATAGGACTCAACCTCAACGTCGCTTAGGGACAGTACAATGTTCCCCTGTGCAAAGGTCAAGATAGGAAGGATCATGAACAGCAAGAGAAAAAATTTTCTTTGTTTCATTTTGACTCCATCTATTATTTTAAAGTTTTCTTTTGTTACTACGTTGACTTGCGCAAGCAGACTAACGTAAATATAACCCGCAATGCACCTTTAAAACTTGATTTATCTCACACTACTTTAATCTGTTTTAATCTGTGAACCCGTTAGATTGCCCTAACTTACAATCAGCGTACAAAATGTCATATAATTATTTTCAAGCTAACGATGTGGCTTGCCTCAGATCACATTTCCATGACATTTCTTGTATTTTTTCCCACTCCCGCATGGACAGGGATCGTTACGTCCAACCTTCTCCCCAACAGTAATCGGCTTCTGTTTCCCTGCTTGCGCAGCCTGCTGCTGAGCCTGACCATAGCCAGAAGCACCTTGAGGCGGAGCGACTAAACCCATACCTGTAGAATCAGCGTGACGAACCTGCAGTCCACTGGGGGTCTGAGCATTCTTGAGTGTTGGCGCTTCCTGCATTCCCTGAAGCTGAGTACGATATAACCGCTGGATCACTTCTCTGTTGACATCAGCCAGAGCCTGCACAAACATGTCAAATCCTTCTGACTTATATTCCAGCAACGGATCTTTCTGACCATAAGCCCTCAAATTCACTCCTTCCCGAAGTTGATCCATGGCATAGAGATGATCTTTCCACTTATCATCAATAGTGCGGAGAAGAATGTATCGTTCAAAAGCACGCATTAACTCCGGATCAACCAGCTTTTCCCTGTCGGCATAAACTGCTTCAGCAGTATCCTGAATGACGTTGTGGAGATTCTCCAACGACTGCTGTTTGATGGCACTTTCGTCAAGATCCACGGTCATGACGGAAGACAATTCACTCTGGAGAGCATCAATGTCCCAGTCACCATCAGTTCCATGTACATCCAGCAAATCGACTATATAATCATCCATAATGGTTTTAATCTCTTCGCTGACATCATCACTGTGAAGAGCTTTATCCCGCAAACCGTAAATCACTTCTCTCTGTTGATTCATTACATCATCATATTCTAGAAGACGTTTACGAATAGAGAAGTTTCTAGCCTCCACTTTTTTCTGCGCTCTTTCAATTGAACGAGTTACCATCCCATGGGTAATTACTTCACCCTCTTCTACCCCCAGTTTATCCATAATACCTGCTATTCGATCACTTCCGAACAGTCGCATAAGATCATCTTCCAAACAGAGGTAAAAACGGGAAGAACCGGGATCACCTTGTCGCCCGGCACGACCACGCAACTGCAGATCAATACGTCGAGACTCGTGACGCTCGGTACCAATTATATGCAGTCCTCCCAGATCAACGATGCCCTCGCCCAGTTTGATGTCAGTCCCACGACCTGCCATGTTCGTCGCTATTGTCACGGCACCGAGCTGTCCTGCACGAACAACAATTTCAGCTTCGCTTTGATGCTGCTTGGCGTTCAAAACGTTGTGAGGAATTCCCCTGCGTTTAATCATGCGGGAAAGTGTTTCTGACACCTCCACACTAATGGTTCCCACAAGTATGGGCTGTCCACGCTTGTGGCATTCGGCAATCTCATCAAGCACTGCATTAAATTTCTCACGTTTCGTCTTGTATACCAGATCATTATGATCTTCTCGAATGACTTTTTCGTGAGTAGGAATTACCGTTACATCCAAGCCATAAATAGAATGAAGTTCTTCAGCTTCCGTCTCGGCAGTACCTGTCATTCCAGACAATTTATCGTACATCCGGAAATAGTTCTGTATCGTTATTGTAGCAAGCGTCTGCGTTTCATGCGCTATCTTTACATTTTCCCTCGCTTCCAGTGCCTGATGAAGTCCTTCACTGTACCGCCGTCCCGGTAGTATCCGGCCGGTAAACTGATCCACGATGAGCACCTTGCCATCCTGTACAACGTAATCCACATCCTTCTCATACAGAGAATAAGCCCGCAACAGTTGGCTGATATTGTGAATCACTTCACTTCGCTCGCTATGGAGAAGTCGTGCTTTCTCAGTCTCCTGCCGCTTTTCCTTGGAACTGAGTGAATCATCATTGTCGATATCATGGAGCATTTCGCCCATGTCAGGAATAATGAACATCTCATGATCATCCGGGGAAAGAGCTTCCCGACCTTTCTCAGTAAGATCTATAACGTGACTCTTTTCATCAATGCTGAAATAAAGGTCATCGTCCACTTCATGTAGCCTTTTGTCACGGATGTAAGCAGACTCTACAGACATAGCCAGTTTCTTAGTAGATCCCTCTTGGAAGATTTTAGACAATCTTCGGTTTTTAGGGGCTCCTCGCATGGATTGAAGAAGAAGAAGACCGGCTTCATCGTTTTTTTTCTCTTCCAACAGCTTTTCAGCATCCGATACCAACTTATTTACCAAGCTTGTTTGCTGGCGGATAAGCCGCTCAACCATTGGCTTGAATTCTTTCACCTTCGACTCAGTGGGATTATCAACCGTACCCGAAATAATGAGTGGCGTACGAGCTTCATCTATGAGGATAGAGTCCACTTCATCAATGACCGCAAAAGCGTGGCCGCGTTGTACCTGTTCTTTCTGAGTAAGAGACATGTTGTCGCGCAGATAGTCGAATCCAAATTCGTTGTTCGTGCCGTAAGTAATATCGCAGTTGTAAATCTCCCGACGTTCATCCTTGTTCATACTGTTAAGGATTGAACCTACGGTTAAACCCAATCGTTCGTATATCTTCCCCATCCACTGAGAGTCGCGGGAAGCCAGATAGTCGTTTACAGTAATCACATGAACTCCGCGTCCAGTGAGTGCATTAAGATAAATTGGCATGGTGGCAACAAGAGTTTTTCCTTCACCGGTCTTCATTTCTGTCACTTTACCTCTATGGAGAACGACCGCACCCACTAACTGAACATCATAAGGTATCATATTCCACTCGGTGGGTTGTCCAGCAACCTTCCATGTTTCACCCATTAAGCGACGGCAAGTTTCCTTTACTATGGCAAACGCTTCAGGTAAAATCTCTTCCAGAACCTCTTGCTCAGATGCTACTATTTGCTCTTTAACCTCCTTCTCGGACTTTCCCTCTGCTGTGGCTGAGGTTTCTTCAGAGTCTCTAACACTCTTCAACTTCTCTTGAAATTCTCGAGTCCGGGCAACAAATTCTTCATCGGACTTTTCGGAAAGAGTCTCGTAAATGCTGTTAATTTCTTCTACAATTGGAGCGTAGGATTTGACCTCGCGATCTGATTTAGATCCGAATAAATTTTGAAGCATGTTTGCCATTTTCTACTACTCTTCCCTTAAATATTAGGTTGTTGTAGGTAACGATAAATCATCCAAAGAATGATATACAGAGTCAAGAATTCCGTTCACAAATCCGCCGCTGTCGGGAGTGCTGTATTTTTTGGAAATCTCTACCCCTTCCGAGATAGAAACTTTCGGCGGTACATCATCGAAAAACACCATTTCAGTAATCATCATCTGCAAGACTAGTCGGTCAATGATGGCTACCCGATCATACTCCCAGTTTTGAAGTCGCAGTTTAATCTCCTCACTTGTCCATTCTCGATTTGTAACTGTTTCATAAAATAACTTTCGAACATACGATTCTACCTTTTTATCCACATCTTTCTCTTCACTCATTTCTTTCAGTCGAGCAAGGATATCCTCTGGTTCGTCATGGGTAAACTCATAGGCGTACAATGCCTGAAGTACAAACTCCCGTGCCTGACGTCTGCTGTGGATTAGGCTCAAAAGTTAAATCTCCAGTACCGGTCGAAGCCAATCAAATCTGTCTTCTACTTTTTCTTTTTGGATACCCGTGAGCATATCATAAAGTTTTCGAGCAACCGGTCCAATCTGCTCTTCACAATAAACTTTTGTATTCTCTTTATCAGTTATCATGCCTATAGGCATGACCACCGCAGCCGTTCCGGTGCAAAAAACTTCGTCAGCATCCAGCACTTCCTCTAAAGTCACATCCCGCTCTTCTGTCTCCATTCCCATGAGTTTTCCGGCAATTATCAGCACAGAGTCACGCGTCACTCCCGGAAGAATCGAACCGTCCAACCGCGGAGTTATCATCTTATTCCCTTTGACGGCAAAAATATTAGCTGCTCCCACCTCTTCCACCAACTCTTCATTGGCAGCTTTCAGGTAAATAACCTCGTCATATCCTTCTTCTTTAGCTTGCATCAATGGATAAAGAGAAGCGGCATAGTTGCCGATTGCCTTTGCATTTCCTGTTCCATGTGGGGCAGCTCTGTGAAAGTCATGAGACACCTTCAGATTGAGACAGCGGAGTCCTCCTTTGAAATAAAGTCCAACGGGTGATGCATATATAAGGAAAGAGAACCACGGCGCAGATTTTACTCCCAAGACAGGTCCTGATCCCCACAGTATGGGTCTGATGTAGAGACTTCCTCTCCCGCAGGGAGGGACAAAGTCCACGTTATCCCGAACCACTGCTTCCACACCTTCAATGAACTTCTCTTCCGGAATAAGCGGCATGCAAAGACGTGTTGCTGAATCCACAAGGCGTCGGGCGTTCTTCTCAGGCCGAAACAGCACAATACGGTTCTTTTCTGTATGATAAGCTTTCATCCCTTCGAAAGCTCCCTGACCATAGTTGAGTACTCCAGCGGCTGGTGACATTTGTAAATTCCTGAATGGCTCCAGTTGACCTTTATTCCAAACAAGTTCTTTATCACACTCCATGAGCCACATTGAGCGGGTAGGTGTAACCGAAAATGTCAGATTGTCCCAATCCAAATCCTGTAAGGGACGATCAACTGCTACTTCAGTGGTTGTCATGATAATTCCTCCATAACTGCTCTCGCAATAACGAGAAGCTGAACTTCTGATGTACCTTCATAAATTTGAGTAATCTTGGCGTCCCGCATGAGACGCTCAACTCCATACTCCTGCATGTAGCCGTAGCCGCCGAAAATTTGCACACACTCCGTGGCAGCTTCCATGGCTGTTTTCGATGCCAGCCATTTTGCCTGTGCAGATGCTTTGGAATACGGCTGCTTTTTATCCTTGAGAACTGCTGCCTTGTGCGTCAACAGCCGGGCTGCATCGAGATTGATGCTCATCTTGGCTATTTTCTCCCGGATAGCACCAAAGGAAGACAATGACTTACCGAACTGCTTCCGTTCCTGGGCATATCGAACTGATTCTTCTAATGCTGCCCGCCCAATCCCCAAAGCCTGAGATGCGATTCCAATCCGGCCGCCATCCAGAGTCTTCATGGCGATCTTGAAGCCGTCACCTTCATTGGCAATGCGATTCTCAACCGGTAGTCGGCAATCATCAAAATAGAGCTCACACGTATCGGATGCCCTGATGCCCAGTTTGTTCTCCTTCTTACCGGTAGTGAAACCAGCGATCCCTTTCTCCACAATGAAGGCGGAAACACCTTTGTGACCAATGCCTTTCTCCGTTACGGCGAAGACCATCACTACGTTGGAATTGATACCGCTCGTCACCCAATTTTTGGTACCGTTCAAGATATAATGGTCGCCATCCCGCTTGGCATTGCAGAGTAGATTGGAAGCGTCTGAGCCGGCTTGAGGTTCGCTGAGAGAAAAAGCACCCAGCCATTCACCGGAAGAAAGTTTCTTCAGATATTTCTCCTTTTGATCATCATTCGCCCAGTCCATGAGAAGCTGGCAAACCAGGGAGTTATTCACGGACATGACCACTCCAGCTGAAGCATCTTCCCGGGAAATTTCCTCTTCTGCAAGAGAGTAGCTGAGCGCATCG
>Ga0207984_1000214_pt1 | contig 36686 bp, 22 predicted proteins | sample ETNtaG_30_FD_185760 | JGI IMG/M metagenome (GOLD analysis project Ga0207984, IMG submission 185760) | Marine microbial and viral communities from oxygen minimum zone, Eastern Pacific Ocean - ETNP201306PF43B (SPAdes) (version 2) | ecosystem: Environmental > Aquatic > Marine > Oceanic ...
CGATGCCGGTGCCCGAAGATGAATGCTGCCACCTTGAATTCCTTGAGCATCGCCAATACCGCATCGCCGCCCTTGTCTCCGTGCACGTTGTTACCGAACGCAGGCAACACCGGGTAGTGGCCCATGACAAAAACATGTTTGGCTGATTTGGTTTTTTCCAGTTGTTGCCTGAGCCAGGCGACCTCCTCCGGTTCGATCCGCTGAGTCAGAATCTCGGTGCAGATAAAAACACAGCCGCCCTTCTCGACGACCAGGTGTGGTCTGCTCTTGGTGAACTTCTGGAACAGGGCGGTCGACCCGGTGTAACCCTCCGCAGCCGCGTCCTCCATCGCCTTCGTCACTTTGGCCAGATAGTCCGGCTTCTTCTGCGGCGCAGAGCTGTAGCCGCGTTCAACGAAATTATGCACGTACAGCACGTCATGATTGCCTGCCATGACGGTGTATGGCATTTCGAGATCGGCGAAGATCTCATTGAAGAGGTTCCATTCCTCCGGCAGGTTGTCCTCAACGAGATCGCCGGGAAGGAAGGTGTGTGCAGGCCTGAGTCTGTTCAGGTCTTCGATGCATTTCTGGGCCTTTTCGAGCAGATGCTTTCGATTTCTGCCGATACTGAGCTGCGGGTCTGAAACAACCGCAAACGACAGCCCGGGTTTCGCTGCCAGGTCGATCGTATAGGAAGGGCATCTGTGCGGGTCGGTTTCCGCAGTCGCGAACCGAGGCGCGCCGACCGGGTTCGGCAGCTCAGCGGCAAACGGTGGCTGTGATGGAGAGGCAATCTTCTCAACGAGAATGCGATTCTCGAAAATCTTCACATGAGTGATGGCCCCGCGCAGGGACCAGGCCGTCGAGCCGACCATGTAAAGGGGGAGGTCGCGATAAAGCAGAACACGCGAGCCGTAACGGGTGGGCTCGAATCTGGCAGCAACTTTCGCCCGGTCAACGAACTGCCAGAATGCTTGGTGTTTCGGATCGAATTCACCAACCCCATGCGGGTGCGTACGGCCACCGAAAATCAGTGTGGCCCTGGCTGGATTCCCGTCCGTCTGAGACCGCATCCTCTTCACGGCGTTGTCTAGAGTGGCGGTCTTGCCGATGTCGCCGGCGAAGACAAGTTGAACGCCCTTCACGGTCTTCGTCATGTTCAGCACGTTCTGACTGCCAAACCGGGACAGATACTTCTCCATCCCTCCTTCGGGAGTATCACGCAGTCCGGGCGTCGTGAAGACCGGCGCTTTGATCCCTTTTATGGATGCCTCAAACGCGGCGAAATCCGATTCGCTGCCGGACCAGGTCAACGAGCCCAGGATGACAACCCCGTCCGGCTGAATTTGATTTATCGTTGCGACACTCTTCGCCATGCTCGGCGCGGCAAGCTTGCTGAGCCAACCGCGGTTCGAACCATGCTCATCGCGAATCTCTTTTGAAGGCAGCGTCGTGATATACGGATTCGATAACACGACCAGCCGGGCAAGCGGTTTTTGATTCTGCCCGACAGCCAATGACAACTGTCCGATGACGAGGAAACTCAGCAGCCTGGCTTCAATCCTGATATCCATATTACTCTCCTGATTTCGCTTTAAGTACCTCTTCCTCCAGATCCAATCTCAATGACATCGGCATCGGGTTTTCACCCCAGACTTCCTTTCCGATTTCGAGGGCCAATTCCTTCGAAACCAGACCCATCCCAACCAATCGGCGCGCGGCATCGAAAGAATCTTCTGTCCGATACGCGCCCTTCATAATGGGAACAGACTTCTTAGTGGATGGAATGCGGCGAATGAAAATCCCTTTCACTCTCTTCGGATATTCCTTTCGGAAGGTTGTGTACACTTCCGCGTCTTTTTCACCGCTGTCACCAAAACATAGAAACTCAACATCGGGGAGGCGTTTCGCCAGCTTGCGCAGGTGGCCAAGCTTGTATGTCTTCTGGGCGAACAAAGAATCTGAATCGCGAATCCCAAGATTCTTGAGAAACATCGGGCCCGCGGGAAATCTGTGCACCTCCAGATAGAGCCTCAGCCGCTCGAACAGATTGACCGGACTCCCAGAGAGATAAAGGACAGGCATGGACTTCGCATTCAACGACCGGTAGAGCGTAGATACACCGGCAATCGGTTCGAGCTGCGCCGCATTCTTCACGAACTGTCTGAAAAACAGCATGCCCTCTGTAACGTCCGTTCGAACAACTGTGTCATCAATGTCAGAAATAATCGCCAGATCGCCGCGGGCCATGATCCTCGGCGTTACCGAAGTCGGTTCGGCGAGGTATCTATCGTCCTTTGATTCGAGCGACACTTCCGGAGCTTTCAGGCGGCTGAAAAGAGTGCCCTCGGGCGCTTCAACAGATACCTCAAACAGGCCTTCCTTGTTCGTGCGGATGGTGGACCCTGTTTCTCCGAGCTTCCATGTCAGGCGCATGCTTGGAACTTCGTCCGATTCGAGATCCGATGCGATTCGTCGGAGACGGCGCCATAGCGAGTCGTCTTTCTTGGGTGCCTTTCGCTCTTCTTTCTCCAGCACGCGGCCGTTCAGGTAGACAACATGCGGCGAGCCATAGGCAGCGTAGACCACGATAGTGACGTCCTTGGCCCAGGTGCTGCCCACCAACAACAATCCGGCAATAAAGATCTGTATGCTGGTCATAGGCGAGTGCAAGAAGCACGTCCGGTTGAACAAAGAATTCCTGCTCGGTACTTTCGCATTCTAGTCAGACGAACCACCGGGAAGCAAGGAGACCATTATGAACCCCATCGGCGAACTCAACCCCACGCAGCGGATCCTCATGGGCCCCGGCCCAAGCGATGTGCATCCGAGAGTCCTGCGCGCCATGTCCGCTCCTTGCATTGGGCACCTCGACCCGGAGTTTATCGGCATCATGAACGAGGTGCAGCAGCTCCTGCGTTACGTTTTTCAGACTTCCAACAAACTGACGATTCCAATCTCGGCAACGGGCAGCGCGGGAATGGAAGCATGCATGGTCAATGTCCTCGAGCCCGGCGATCACGTGGTCATCGGGGTGAATGGCGTCTTTGGAATGAGGATGAGTGATATCGCCGAACGTTGCGGATGCGACGTCACTAAAATCGAGGTCGAGTGGGGCCGCATCATCGAACCCGAGCAAGTGCAGGAAGCGGTGAACGCGAAAGCGACCAAGCTCGTAGGGGTGGTGCACGCGGAAACGTCAACCGGCGCGCATCAGCCGCTCGGGGATATCTCAAAAATTGCCAGAGATGCCGGTGCGCTTTTCATGGTGGATACGGTCACCTCGCTTTGCGGAGCGGAGGTGCGCGTCGATGATTGGGATATCGACCTGGTCTACAGCGGCACTCAGAAGTGCATGAGCTGCCCTCCGGGCCTGTCACCCATATCGTTCAGCGATCGGGCCCTCGAGACGCTGCGCGGCCGCAAATCAAAAGTCCAGAGCTGGTATCTCGACATGACGATGGTGGAGAAGTACTGGACCGACGGGGACCGCGCTTACCATCACACCGCGCCCATCAATATGAATTACGCTATTCGCGAAGCGCTCCGCATCGTGCACGAGGAAGGATTGGAATCGCGATGGGCCAGACACCAGAAAAACCACGAAGCCCTGGCAGCCGGTCTCTCGGCCATCGGCATCGAGCTCTCGGCCCAGGAAGGCCACCGTCTGCCGATGCTCAACGCTGTAAAGATTCCTGATGGCGTAGACGACGCGAAAGTGCGGGGCGCACTTCTTAGTGAATTCAACATCGAAATTGGTGGCGGCCTCGGCGCAGGCAAAGGAAAGGTCTGGCGCATCGGCCTCATGGGCGAGAGCTCTTGCAGCCATCACGTGCTGCATCTGCTGACCGCGCTGGAGACGCTCCTGGCCGCAGAAGGCGTCAGCCTGACGAAAGGAGCGGGAGTGGCAGCGGCGTCTGAGATTTATTCCTGAATCAAAGGTCAGTCATTCCTTCTTTCTATACGGCGTCACGATCGTGAAAAAGAGATCGTCACAGCCGAGGCGTTTGAAGCTGCTGACCACCTTGTCTTCAAAAAAGGTGTGAATGAAAAAACCGTTCCAGGTCTGGTCTCCTGTCTTAGTCCAGGCGATGCCGGGACCGACGAATTCATTCATTCCCTTTTTGGCGTGCCATTGCAGATAGTGAGTATGGCCGGCCATGGCGATGGTGGGATTCAGCTCGTTGGCCGCGTCGACCAGGTCGGCATGCCACCAGCCGTATCCCTTCTCTTTCTTGATCGGATCGTGATAGAGCAGGACAGTGCACTTTGCTTTACGAGCCTTAGCAAGACGTTGGCGCAGGTCGGCGCCTTTGGATACGGCCGTGCCGAAGGCCATGAAAAAGATGCCGCTCTTTTCGAAATCATAGATCAGCGGGTCATCGCAGAAGAGCTTGTAGTTGGTGGTAATCGTGCGGCCTTCGGGGGTGGTCTTATCCCAGTCGTGGTTGCCGAGTACCTCGTACAAAGGCACTTTTAACGGGTCTTTCAGTTCCAGGTAAAGCTTCCACTGCACTTCATCCGCGCCGACGTTCACCAGGTCTCCGGTATTGACAGCGAAGTCGACTCCGAGTTCGTTTATCTCTGCGACCGCTTTCTTCATGTTTTCCTGGTCGAGGGGCTTGCCGTCTTTCGTCTTGAGGCGGCTGGGAATGTGCAACTGTGTATCCGTCATGTGGGCCACCTTTAGAACAGGCTTGCCCTTCACGAACGGCGGAATGCCGAGCGGACCTGCCTTGCCTTCCCGGTCAAGGTAAAGGTGGGGCCCAAAAGAACTGCCCAACGGTTTGATCGCGACATCGAGGTAATCGCGAAAGATGTGAACAACGGCAAAAGCAGGATAGCTCTGAACGCGGGGCAGACTGAGCACAGGCCAATGTCCAATTCGCTCAAAGCTCGGCATGGAAGCACGTAGCGGCAGCATGGCGAGGTTGACTTTCGTTCGGGCTGCCAACTCTCCGGGCACCTCTTCGCCGATCACGACAATGCGCGTGCCAGTTGCCTTGGCGATGGCCTGCTCCAGCCAGGCTGCCTCGCCGGGAGCGAAGCTGATGAACGTGACATCCTTGACTTTACGTGTCCAGTTCTTCGGGCCGAGGCTCTTCTCGAATTGCTCGTGCTGCCTGCTGTCCGGGCCGTTAAGCCCGTAAACGGCGGGTATCCCTGACAGTCCCGCAGTTTTTTTGACCAGATCGTATTCACTGGCGAGGCCGTTCGAGGATGCGCCGGAGACTACCAGAAGATCCCCTGGCAGCGTTTTGCTTTCGGCCACGGCCTGCAGCGCTCGGTCCAGAGATACCCATGATTGCGCGTCCAGCTTTTCAGGATGGTTGTAGACAGCGTTGCGCATGACGAACACAGACGCCTCAGGTTTACCAACAGGCGGTTCTATCCTCGCCTGCGCGTTTACCGGCGGCAGCGTGACTTCTCTGGCCTTACCCGGCACGACGGGCGCCGTATTCAATTCCTGTAGGAGCGCGACTTTCATGCGGCGGAACTCATCAGCCGAGGCCGCGACATCCCCGGGCGCCATCGAGTCTGCATCTTTCTTTTCGCCAAGGAAAAGATACTCCTGCCAGAGGCTGAGCTTGGCACCTGCCCTCACCAATTTGACCGGGCCGAAAGGCAGAAAGTGAATCCAATTCGCAGTCCGATAAAGGTAGATAGTTTCTGCTGAGCCGTCGGTCGGATAGCTCATGACGACCGACTTTTTTGATTGCCTGTCCGCTGCGAAGCACCAGCCGGCTTTGATGGTCTTCCCGTAATGTCCTTTCGGCTCCGTGATATTTCGAAAGACTCCTGTCTCATCAGGCATCACGACAACCTGGTTGTAGCTCACACGCGCAGCATTCAGATTGAGCTGCGAAAGCAGGTAGATGCCCATTTTTGCCAGGTCGTTCGAAAGCCGCGTATAAGTGACGTCCACTCGCAGCTTGGGTCTGGTGCCGTGTAGCTTGATGGTGCGCACCACACGCATGGCCGCGCTCTCAACCGCGCATCTGAGCGTGCCCGGCTCGATTCGCTCAATGGAATAATCCCTGTTGGCAAAATGTTTCGGGCTCTGGATGTCCGAGAAGTGGCGCCCGTTTTCATCGATACGGTCGTAGATGCCGTGCCGATTGGATCTGTTGGCCTTCATGCTGTTGATAAATTCCGAACCCGACCGTTTGTCCACCACCGAAATAATGTGCGCTCCCTTCCTCAGAACAGTGACGCGCAGCCGGCCGTTCTCGAAAAAGAGACACGGCGACTGAGGTCGGATATCTCCACTCCATTTTCCTTCCTCGAGAGTGATTTCTGCCCGACCGTTCGGGCCCAGGATAAGGGCCAGTAATAAGAAAAGTGGAATTCGGCTCACGTCGTACCCTCGGATAAAAACTATATTGGGGAGGTGTGGTTCATTCTATGTCAGTTGGGAAGCCAATCGGTCGACGGTGGCTTACCGGCCTATACAAACTCGACAACCGGTTGTGCTCTGAGGCCGAATGCCTTGCCTCGTATTGTTGCCGCAAGTAGGATCGCTCGCACACAGAATTCCTCATCAGGAATTCTGCAGTTCGTCATTAAGGAGCAGTCATGAAAGTTAGACTGGTAGACCTGAAAGCCCAGTATGGGGCTATTCGAGAGGAGATTGAACAACCAGTCTTGGAATTTCTCCAAGATCAGTATTTCATCCTGGGACCCGCGGTGGAGGCATTTGAAGCAGAGGTGGCAGATTACCTGGATGTTCAGAGAGCAATCGGGGTATCCAGCGGATCGGACGCTCTCCTGATTGCATTAATGGCACTTGGCATAGGTGAAGGTGATGAGGTGGTAACTTCTACTTATACATTCTTCGCAACTGCAGGTGCAATTTCACGTCTCGGTGCGACCCCTGTTTTTATAGACATTGAGCCGGACACGTTTAATCTTGACCCACGCGGAGTCGAAAGTTCTATTACGGATCACACGAAGGCGATTATCCCGGTCCACCTCTTTGGCCAGTGTGCCCCAATGGATCAGATTCTTGAAATCGGCACAAAACACGGCGTGCCTGTTGTTGAGGACGCCGCGCAGTCAATGGGGGCCACTTTTGAAGGTCGGCAGTCGGGCAGCCTGGGACTCATCGGATGCACATCTTTCTTCCCCTCAAAGAATCTTGGCGGATTTGGGGATGGGGGGATGGTATTCACGAATGACGAAGCGCTTGGCGAAAAGTTGCAGGTCTTGAGAGGGCATGGTTCTAAGCCCAAGTATCACCATAAACTGGTTGGTGGTAATTTTCGCCTGGACGCGATTCAGGCGTTCATTCTTAGCAAGAAGCTGCCTTATCTGGGGCAGTGGCTGGACGCGCGGAGGACCGCAGCATCACGATACGTTCAGCTCTTCGATGAAGCAGGGCTTGTTCATTGCGGCACTGTCGTACTTCCAAGGGAACTCTGTGGCACACACACCTACAACCAGTTTGTGATCCGTGTGCCACGCCGAGATGAGCTTGCTGCATTCCTTAAGGAGGAAGGAGTGGACACAGCCATTTATTATCCCATCGCGCTACACATGCAGGAGTGCTTCAGCGAACTAGGGTACGAGGAAGGCTCACTGCCGGAATCCGAACTGGCTGCAAAAGAGACGCTCGCTCTGCCAATGTGTCCTGCCTTGAAGGAAGAGGCCCAGCAGTACGTGGTAAAGAAGATTGGCGAGTTCTACAGCTAGCTAAGAGCCTTGCCCTAAGCTCAGAACTCCTTCCCGCAAAAAATATTGTTCGCCGGTTTCCGGACACTCAAAGGTACAGTCGCCCGTCTCTTTGAGTCTGAAACCGCTTCGTCCCATCCATCCCTGTTGGCGCGCCGGGTTTCCATAGACTAGGGCGTGAGCCGCAACATCTTTTGTCACAACGGCGCCAGCGCCTATAAAGGCGTATTCTCCTATGGTTATACCACAGAGGATGGTTGCATTTGCTCCGATGGTTGCCCCCTTTTTTACTAATGTTGGCTGATATTCCGACTTCCGCACGATGGCAGATCGCGGATTGATAACATTAGTAAACACCATAGAAGGCCCAAGAAAGACGTCGTCCTCACATTCCACTCCGGTATAAATGGATACATTATTCTGGACCTTGACGTTGTTTCCGAGGGTTACGCCTGATGAGACGAGAACATTCTGTCCGAGCTTGCAGCGCTCGCCTAATACGCTGTCCTTCATGATATGGCTGAAGTGCCAGATCGTGCTGCCTTTACCAATCTGACAGGGCTCGTCTACAAAACTCGATGGATGGACAAAATAATCAGACGCTTGCGCATCTGGCTCTGCCAGCGAGACCGGGGCTCCTGTTTCAAGGGCTCTCTGGCAGCTTTCCAGGACTCTCAGGACATTCAGGCCTTCTTTGCCATCGGTTCTTGGTGGTGTTCTATCAGTTATCGATCTAATAAAGTGTTCGCATTCCAACCGCAGTGGCTCCCCGGTTTCATATGGAATGGCTTCCGCCTCGGCCTTATTGGGTAAAGGAATATTGTCTTTCCACTCAATGGAGTGGCGGTATAGCTGGAGTTTGTTCTCAGGCTCCACGTCATCAAAAACGGCCATGCCCTTGTCTCCTACTACTATGAGCCGCTGTTCTTTGTAGGGGTGTAACCAGGAGACAAAAATATGCGATCTGATCCCGGACGAAAATGAGAGATTGCTTACCGTAACATCAGCAATATTGTGGTGGAGATAGTTTCCGCCATTGCACGACACCTGCTCGGGCATTTCACCTGTCAGGGACAGAATGACGGAAATGTCATGAGGAGCAAAGCTCCAAAGGATGTTCTCTTCTCGGCGGACCTTGCCGAGATTGAGGCGATTTGAATATATATATTGAAGCTTGCCGAGAGTGCCATCACGGACAATCTGCTGCAGCTTGTTTACGGCAGGATGATACTGGAGCAGATGGCCGACCATCAGGATCCTATTCTGCACTTCGGCCAATCGGATGAGGCTTTTCCCATCTTCAATGCTTAATGACAGCGGCTTTTCCACATACACGTCTTTACCGGCAAGGAGGACCGCTCGTGCCTGTTTGCAGTGGAATTCGGCCGGTGACGCCAGCATGACGGCGTCTACTTTATCATCACCAAGAAAGTCATTAAGGTCTGATCTCCCTGTCGTGCCAGGGAATTGATCCATAAAGGATGACAAGACAGCTTCGTCTTGTTCACAGATGCCATAAAGACAATCCAGCGCTCCAACATTCCGAATCAGGTTTTTACCCCAATAGCCGGCGCCTACAACAACTATCTTTCTTGACATTACTTGATGAATTTTTTGAGCGTTCGCAGTCCTGTCCTTGCCGACTTTTTCAGGTCGTGGGATTTGTCACACTCTACGACCACATAGTCCTTGTATTTTGCACGCTTAAGGGCTGTGTACCACGCTTTGTGGTCGAGCTTGCCATTCCCCGGGATGTGAGGCTGATGATCCGGATAAGTGCCTTTGTAGTCTTTTACATGCACGTGGCAGATTAGGTCAGACAATTCATTGACGACCTCAAACGGGTCGAGGTTGGCAAAGGCCAGGGAGCATGGTTCAAAATTCAGCTTGAGTATTGGCGAGTTTATGACTCTTACTAACTCCAACACCTTCTGAGTTGAGTCCAGCAGGGCGTTCGGCCTTATCCCGTCGATCGCAACAAGAATCTCTCTTTCTTCAGCATATTTGCAGACGTCCGTCAAATGTTCGACCGCGCTTTCCCATGCCAGATCAAAGGAATTGTCAGTACCTTCCAGAGTTCCTATATGCAGGGTGACCAATTGGGCGTCTATATCCAGGGCCAGATCTACTGCTCCTGGAATATTAATGGAGCGTCCTTCCCAAACAGCATTAATCATTGGCAAATTAGTGACGACACCGACAATTTGCAGGCCGAGGCGTTCAGAGGTATCCAGATAGGCCCGTCGGTCATCCTGCGGGAAAAGCGAGGGGTCGTCGAGATCGTCTCGGGTGGCGCAAATGTCTATTCCTGTGTAGCCCTGGGCTGCAACAACTTCGAGGACCTCCTCGATTGGCATCTGTGCCCCATCAATAAACGGGCTTGTATTAAATCCGATTTGCATTTGTCTTCACTTTGTAGCTGCGGAGCAATTCTGTCAGTTAGGATATCAGAGAGCTAGTCTTTGACTGCGGCTCTTTTTGAGGATTCGGCAATATACCTGTTTATATTCTCTTTGATTTCTTTCTGAATGTTTTTCTTGTGTTCATCTGAGACGCGGTAATGGTATTTTTCTTCCAGAAGGTTAAGGGTTTCAGTACAGACACGGTATGCCAGGTCTTCAATTTTCATTATTTGTCCTCTTATCAGGCTTCAAAGTATAAGAGTTGATACAGATCGTCTTTTAGTTTATCGAGTTCGTCCTTTGGCAAACGTGGGTCGAAGACTCGATGGCGGTCTTCTTCACCGGGCCGTCTGAGAATCAGGAATTCTTTGTCCTCATCCCTTTCTATATCTTCAAATTTGAAAACCTTTTTGCGCATTAAGATCAGTCCGAGAAGATACCTGAAATTCTGCCTTGCAGGTTCTGTTTCAGGCTCGAGACGCTGAAAGAATTGTAGTAAGGCTTCATTGTCAATGGTCGGCTTCTTCGTCGAATCTTTGTCCGGAACGCGCGTTTTCCAGTATGAAAAGACTGCCTCTTTTTTCTTTTCCCAACAATCGGGGCAATAGTCTTTTCGTTGAAATTCGAGGTCTGCGTCAATTAATGCTGAAAAGAAGACCTGGCCTTCCTCCATGTCCGCTTGGCAGTCCATGCACAGGCCTTTTCCTCTTGAAATTTTCCACTCCATATGGCGAGGAATCTCCGCTCAGTTCTGGTTTTCAGGACGGGGTTCCACGCGATTGCGTCAAAATCACTTACCCGTTAATCCTTCATGGTATCGGGTCTTATGAGGGGCGAGGATTGTTGCGATTTTGTTTGGAAACCGCAACATGAGTTTGGTCGACTGAATGTCTCACCTTGGTAGAATCCCAAGGTTGAGTGAATCGGGCGGCCGCTCGAAATGAGAGGAAAGTCCGAGCTTCACAGGGCAGGACGGTGGGTAACACCCACTCCGGGTAACCGGCAGGAAAGTGCCACAGAGAATAGACTGCCTGGCTTGCCAGGTAACGGTGAAACGGTGGGGTAAGAGCCCACCAGCGTTCCAGGTGACTGGATCGGCTAGGTAAACCCCGTCCGAAGAAAGGCCAAATAAGGAAGGATGAGGCTGCTCGTCTCAAGTTACTTCCGGGTAGGCCGTTAGAGAGGGCCGGCAACGGCCCTCGCAGATGAATGGTCGCCACCCTTATGGGTACAGGACTCGGCTTATAGATTCACTTAACAACTGGCAAGCCCTGGGTGGCTTGCCTGTTTTTTTGACTCTTATTTGGCTTCGCGATGAGCACTCCTAAGGTTTCCATTGTCATCCTGACTCTCAATAAGTGGGAATACACGCGCCGATGCCTGAATAGCCTGATATCACAGCCTTACCGGCCCATCGAGCTTAATCTTGTCGATAACGGGTCAACAGATGGGACTGTTGACAAGCTCAAGGAATTTGAGTCCGAGGCCCGGGCTCATGGAATCGAGGTCAGCCTCCGCTTTAATGGCGAGAATGTCGGCGCGGCTACCGGCCGGAACCACGGGCTGGAGATGGTGTCCGGTGAGTTTGTCTGTTTCCTGGATAATGACGTCGTTGTCCGCACGTTATCCTGGCTGCCACGCATGCTGGGCGAGTTCAATGCACATCCTGAAGTTGGGGCGATTTGCCCCAAGCTTCTCTTCCCTTTCGAGCCGTTCAACATTCAATATGCCGGGCTTGTCATTTCACCGAACGGCCGGGCGGACTATCTTGGGCGTGGTAAACCCCTGTCAGCACCGGCGTTCAGTGTCCGCAGGGAGCTCCAGGCTACAATCAGCGCGTGCATGATCATGCCTGCCGATGTAGTCAGGGAGGTCGGGCCATTAGATGAAGACTTCAATCCCGTCCAGTTTGAGGACATCGACTATTCATACCGGATCAGGGAGCTCGGTAAAACGGTTGTTTATCTACCCGAAGTCGAGATGTACCACTTCGAAAACGTGACCACGAGCAACATTCGGCCTGGAATGGGGCTGAAGAGGGCCACTATCGTGAACGGTCTCAAATTCAAAAAAAAGTGGAGACATGTGTTCTCCAAAGAAGATGGGCCTGACGATGCCGATATGAACTGGGAAGAGCTGCCCAAAGTGCCTCTGAGCGAGATTGGAGAGTTGCAGACAGTTCCGTGACTACTGTTTCTGATGCAGTTGGTTTCGCCGATATGATTCCTTCAACTGTTCCAGCATCCTGAGCTCGGCTTCGATTTCCTCGCCCTGTTCAGTCTCCGAAATCCTCCGTGGTGTTTCCCAGGATCGTATGGTAGTCAGTTCGGGAATGATGTCACTGCCCTCCTCTACCGCTGCGGCTACAGACTCGAAATGAGAATGTTCGGCGAGAAAGGTCTGCCTGGGCTCAAGAACCAGGGTGTATCCGCGATCTCCGTACGCTTCCGAAAATGCGCCGTCGATGGTGACGGCCTGACCGCTCCTTTTCAGTGGTGATTCGCCGTGGTCTATCTTCACGGGAACGTGTCCATTCACGATGATTCCTTCTTTGGGGTCGACACCAAAAGCCTCTAACACGTTTTGACAAAACTGTTTATCGTGTATCAGACTGAAGTACGGATTCTTTGTCTCTGCCCTGGTTGCTTCATCTTTCACAAAATCGTTTTCGAACGTGCAAATCTTGTCCTTGCCAAAAAGTGGTGATCTGGGGCCACACCACAGATACCAGAGAAAATCCAGATCCTCCTGGCCGGCAGACTCGAAAGCCTCCGTGATGAAATGGTTCAACGAATCAAAGAGGTTCTGACCGGTTCTGTTCTTTCCGTTGACATGGAGAGGGAGCGGCTCGCCGTCCTCATTCACTGGAATGCACCCATGGAATATAAGGTGTTTGTCTCGAACCAAGTACATCGAACCATGACCGGCAAGAAAACGTAAATGTGCTCTCAGATTTCGGCTGGTACTGAATGACAATGCGAGCCCATCGATGCATGCCTGCTCTTCAACAGTTAATTCGTAGGGACGCGCGTGGTCCAAGGTAGGGAAAAACGAATCCAGCAGTTCATACCTGTCTCCGTCGATCTCTAGACTGCCGTTGTCTATGGTGTGCAGGAGTTTTCTCGATCCAGCGGCGAATTCCGGATTCCTGTCAATGAGTTGGCCCTCTAATTTGAACTGAATGATGGCGATCGCCTTCTGCATACGTGCAACCATCTGATTCGATCTCATGCCCGGATACCTGGGCTGAAAACGCTCTGCCGGATCGTGGCCATAAACCTGGTCGGCAAGCTCCTCCAACGGGGCCATCGAAATGCCATAGCCCTCTTCCAGTTGGGGTAACCGGTTGTAGCGCAAGGATATACGGCAAACGCTAGCGACCAGGGCCTCTGCTCCCAGCAAGGCCCCCAGCCAGGCAATGTCGTGGTTTCCCCATGTAAACGCGATCTTTGGCTGGCAGGTCAGAATATCCACCACACGGTCGCCTCTTGGCCCTCTGTCCCAGCAGTCCCCTGCAATGATGAGTTCGTGAACTGTCAGATCTCTGGCCCATCGAACGGCCAACAGCGTCACTTCCTGTGCGATCTTCTGGCGACACAGGCTCTTTATTATGGATTCGAATGCATCGTTTAGTGGGTGGCTTTGCACAGAAAGCCTCAATTCCGAGAGCAGCTCTGCATATTCTCCAGGTTTCCGCCGTTCTAATTCAGCATTACCAGTGTCTGCTGCTAGAACACCTATTAGCCTGAATATGTTCCTCAGATTCTCTTCGAAGAATTCCTCGCTGATCTCCCCACATTTCTGCTTCCATTCAAGGAACTCTGTTGGATAGAACAGCAGGGAAAGGAACTGTTCCTCATCGCCATGCACAGCCCCCCTGCCGGCCAATTCGTGGACCAACCACCTCAGACTGCCGGATACGTTGTTGATGATATGCCGCAGCTTGTCATCCTGGCCATGGATGTCACTGATGACGTGAATGGTTGGCTTTGGCCTGTCCAGCTCGGCATTCAGGAGGGCTATTCTCTGCAGCACGGACTGCATATTCGGATAAAGCTGCGTAAGCGGCTTCAAGAGCTGCAACGTATCGCGGGCGATTCCTGTGCGTTCCTGAGTCGAGGATTTGAAGGGCATTTTGGCTCAAGCGTGAATTCTGATGCCCGTCGCATCAAGAATTCGCTCAAAATCCGTGTTGTCAGCAAAGTTGATCACGATCTTTCCTGAATGCTCACCAGTGAGGTCGATTGCCGTCTTGCATCCCAGGCGTTCCATGATCTTCTCTTCCAGATCAACGATGTGCTGCGGCTTCTGCGCAGGCGGTCTGTCGTCAGCCGTTCGCTCGGGCCTTTGGACAGTCGCAACAGCTTTCTCCACAGCCCTCACACTCAGGCCCTTTCGCATCGTTTCTTCTGCGAGCTTTCGCTGTTGTTCCCTCGAATCCAATGAAAGCAGCGCTCTTGCATGGCCCATTGACAATGTTCCACGTGAAACATTGTCTTTGATATCATCAGGTAAGTCCAGCAACCGAAGGAAGTTAGCGACCGTTGCCCGTTTCTGCCCGACCCGTTCAGCGACCTCTTCCTGGGTTAGGGAAAACTCCTCAAGGAGCGTTCTGTAACCCCGGGCCCTTTCGATTGGATTCAGATCCTGACGCTGTATGTTCTCAATCAGTGACAGCTCGAGGTTCTTTTTGGAGTCGATATCCGGCTTTTCAATGACAGGAACCGTCTCCATCCCAGCCAGCTTTGCCGCACGCCAGCGCCTTTCGCCTGCGATAATCTCAAAACCAGAGAAACTGGCCGATTTTCTGACCGTAATCGGCTGCAGTATTCCATGCAGTCCGATTGAGGATGCGAGCTCATTGAGAGCTCCCTCTTCGAAGAACGTCCTGGGCTGGCTGGGATTCGGACGAACAGAATTGATATCGACTGTTCTCAGGGTTTCTTTAACCGCAACTTCATCAACTCCATCGGACATCAGCGAACCAAGTCCCCGTCCAAGCTTTTTAGCGAGCATATCGACCTCCAATCGTTATGGGCCTACGAGATGTTCCACGTGGAACATTTCAAACACCAGCATATGGTGACTCGGATTTAAGCCTTTCAACCGTTCAGAAGCCACCTCAATCACGCCAAACGCGGTATTTTTTGGCCACCAAGCTAAAAATCACAGTCCGAACAACAGGATTGCCCAAACAAGCAGTAGACGGAGGCGTGGCCAATCGGCTGAACAAGGGGAGCATCTGCAGAAGGGCTCTCCGAATACCATCCAAGATGTTTGAGGCCTGCACGATTAGCTGCGTTAAGTAGCCGCTCAGAGGTAAAAGCACCGAACCAATGCTCATTACAGAGACGAATGCCCTCGCCACGGAAAACGCCTTGGACCATTAGCTCAACCCAATGTCGCTGATTGTCACCATCAAACCCGTCCGCCGCATACTGGAAAGAGACCTCAAGCCAGTCCCCAAGGTTTTCTACAACCCAATGCTGAACCAAATCTGAAGGCAGCGAAGAGTCAGAGACATGTAAATCCAGTAGATAAAGACCATTAGGCAGCAGACATCTGGACACGCAATGGAAATGTTCCTCAAGCTGGCCACTCCCGTGTAAATGGTGAACCGTACCACAGAGACAAAACGCCGCATCGAATGTTCTGTTTTTATCGAACTGCCAGAGATTATCATTGTAAAGGGTGATCGGATAGCCAGAACATCTCTGACGCCCTAATGCGACCATCGAATCGCAGTTATCGAATCCTTCACAGTGATGCCCTGCCCGAGCCATTTCAACGAGCCACTCGCCGCATCCGCATCCCATATCAAGCACTTTAGACTCAGAGGGCAGAGAGTAGCTCTGTCTTAAGTCTTCAAAAAAATGCACTTCAGCCTCCAAACACCTGCTGAAAGCAAATTCGTAGACCTCCGGCCGTTCATATACCTCAAATTTTTCACCCGAACCGACACACATCACTTAAGTCCCAGCCAGACCTGAAAAGCAATCAGTAGCTTCTGAAGTTTCGAAAGCGATGTTCGTCCATCAAAGACCTGGAATTCATTCGTTCGTATTTTCTCTAGCACTGAATGATACACCTGGCCCATAATCTGGGCTGCCAACATGTTTCTCCTGTCTTTCGCAGGAAGGGTGGAGGATGCCCTTTTATAATATTCCTCAGCACGCTCAGCGTGGAACGCAGCCAAATTAGTAAATTGCGCTGTGTAATTCTTTTGCAGAATATCCTGCTCCTTTAATTCATAAGTCTTGATGTCCTCCAGCGGAATATAAATCCTGTCCATCGCAGCGTCATCACCAACGTCTCTAAGAATATTAGTCAATTGCAGAGCGATGCCGAGATATTCAGCATACTTTTTAGTTTCAGGCTCCGTGTATTCAAAAACCTCTATACACATCAAACCGACTATCGAGGCCACCCGATAGCAATATAAATAAAGATCGTCAAAAGTCTGGTAACGACTATGTTCAAGATCCATCTCAACGCCCAGGATCAACTCTTCAAAATAGTCCTTCGGAATACTATATTCTGAAACACATTCTTGCAGATCCTTCATCATTGGTATGCTGGGATCGCCTGAATAACAGACATCCAGTTCCCTACGCCATTCGTCAAGTTGACGTTGCTTTTCCGCAGTTGGCACATCCTGGTCTGCTATATCGTCTGAATGCCTGCAGAACGCATATATGGAACGTATCGCACGCCTTTTCTCTTCAGGCAGAAAGAAAAAAGAAAGCGAAAAACTCGAGCCGCTTTGTTGAGTTAATTGCTTAGCATTCAGCTTCAAATTGGCCTGTGCATCGTTCATATAGTAGTTCTGAAAACTATACTAATTTATGAGTATGAAAAGTACTGACGATCAATTTCACTTTATTGAGAGAGGTCACATCTTGAAGGTGAGCGGCTGCCGCAATGTTTAGTAGCCGACAGCCAGGCAAAAGCAATTCAAACCGGTCGAGCGAATAGCAAATCAGACAAGAATCAGAATAAAGGAATCGCAAAAGTATGGTTCTTTTCAAATTCTGAGATGAGATCCCATGCTTGAATTCGCATCAGATGTAAATCAGCCAAACAGTCCCAATACGAATTCCTAATGGGAATTCCGTAAGAGTCTGACTTCCTCGGACCCTTTGTAGCAAAAAAGAGGCTCCAAGCGGTTTTTCGACCGTGCTTAAATAATGGCGATATTCTATTGCCGAAAGACACGCGGGAAAAGAATTCCTATCAGAGCTGAAAGACTCTTTTCAGAAATAGGCTTCGGTTCTGGGCGCAGTGCATCGATGATTAGTGAATCCAACACTGTCATCGAAGGATATAGCTTACATCATCACCATTGCCAGGCATCCCCCAGTCAATCTGATTTCCGATCTGATTCAGATACATCCTGTGGCAACAGATTGCAGCTACGTATGCCCCAACCTTTCCACATCCTCGGCGTTTGCGCCACCGGCGAATCTAACCCTTGCGAATTCCCGGTACTAGGCGGCGCAGGCAGATTTCATTTCGGAAGGCAGCGCATCGACACTCTTCAACACTTCGGCGAACTGCGTCAGCGTCTGGTCTGGCGGCCTGACGGCGCCGTGTTTTTTCATCTTGCGGTCCATCCGGCTCAACAGGGAGAGCAGGGCAAGGCCGACCTCATCTTCGGCGGCATCGACCATGCGTCTGTATCTGCGCACCAACCAGATCGTGCACGCGGCCACAACGAACAATTTGAGGATCTGGGCAGGCCATGCCTGGCTGATCACCAATCCCCAGAGGAAGACCAGTGGCAGCATCAGGAACCCGATCACTCCATGGGACTCATAAAAATCCTGGAAGCGCATCAGCCAGAATTCTGACCGGGCCATCCAATACTCGAACTGTCCGGGCGGCGTCGTGCGCCGGTAACTTGGCGTGGCCTCAACGGTCATCCATCCCAGATCGGGATCCAATGCCTCTACCCATGCGTGCGCGCGACGATTGCGGAAAAAGCGCGTATTGCCTCCGGCACTTTCCGGGAAGGCGAAACCGGTCACATACCGCGTCCTTACCCCGCCCAGCCGCAAGAGGAGCGCGGCCGCGGTGGCGAAGTATTCACAGTGCGCTGCTTTGCGTTCGAGCAGAAAATGGGTGAAAGGGTCTTTGCCCTTCGGCGTGAAGAAAAAGTAAGAATACTTGTAATGCGTCCTCAGATACCGCATGACCGCTACCCGTTTGTCATACGCGGTGGTGCAGTTCTCAAACAGGCGACCGGCGAGTTTGTGAATCTCTGCATCGAGGAGCGGGACCTGCAATTGGGCTTGTCCAAACGCGGTCCATTGGTCCTTCGAATACTCGATTCTTGGCAGCTTGATGCCACGGTCCGAAACAAACGTGTGAAGGGCGATGTGCGTGGCATTCCGAACCGGCCAGATAACCGGCTTCGGATTCCATGCTATCCCGTTTGCGTCTAAAGCCAGCCGTGTGGAGGTGATCAACCATTCCGACCGAGGAGGCAGGAAGATATGACCACGTGCAACGTCGGTATCAGTGCGGATCCGGAGCTGATTCAGGTCATTTGGCTTTTTGGCATGCAGAGCACTCCATCTGCCGCCAACCAGGTCGTAGTGATATTGCCGCCCTAACCAGGAATTGTGATCTACCTCCTGCGGCTGCGAAGCCGGATGCCATTCTCTTCCGTCGAAATGATCAAAGGCCATCCCTCGGAGATAGGTAGGAGTAGGCCCCCTGCGGACCTCCATCCAGACTACAATCTGCTCCGACTGCTCCCCCATGTGGAAGTTGGTGATCTCGTCCAGTCGTCCCTGCGCGCTGAAACCAGGATGGCGGTTTACGATGATCCTGGATGCAAACTCTCGGATACTGTTCTCGATGCCGTTGAAGAGCCGGTGAATCGTATTCCGGTGCGCATACATGGAAGTGGTCGTCACCCAGCTCAGCAACAGCACCGGCAGCAGTACGCGTCCGGTTGGTCTTGGCGCGGCTCGTTCCCCACATTTTGAAAAACACGCGCACAGTGAGAGGAAGGCGATAGACAGGTATTGGTAGGAAGTGCTGAACGCGAAGTCTCTCGAGACATTCCCTGCTCCCACCATTGCCAGTGCACCGTAGAAGACAAAGCGAGGGCTCATTCGCTCGCGCTTCAAGAAGAACTGAAATACCTGAAGCGTCATCAAGAAAAAAGAAATCACCGCGGTCTCTGAATAGGAGGGACGGATGACAGCAACGTACCCCGCAATGCCAGTTTTACCGGGCGCCAACCGAACGTAATAGAACCACCAGCAGAAGGTTGGCAGCCCAAGGGCAAGGGACAGTAACGCCTCCTCCCGTGCCGAAAGCTGGAACGAAAGCACGCGGGAATGCCCAATCAGGGCCAAGGCAATCAGAACAAGGATCAGCGGGATAGCCTGCGGCCAATACAGGCCAAATGCAATGCCTTGAACCCCCAGCATCAGTAAAGCGGTGCGGCGTTGGTTCATACGGATGTCGCCTCCCCGCTGCTGATCTTCTCCGGATGAAGCCAGGTGACACAGAGATTGTCGGGATGCAGGTTGCCCGGCAGGAGTTCCGGCTCTCGACTCTCAGTCTCGTTCACCTGTTCTTCCGAGACGAGAACCACCTTCACCCGCGCGCCTCTTTCGAGGAGCCTTTTCACCAGGGCACGGCGAGGTTCATCCCAGGCCAGCAGTACGAGCACGAAGCGCGAACTTGTTGATTCCACCACCTGCGCGGCGGATGGCTCGAATCCTGATTCCGTTTCGTGCTCGACAATGCCCAGAGCTTCCAACATGTCCTCGAGCGTGACGCTGGCTCCGGGCTCATGGACGCTTCTTCTGCCGCAGAGGAGGCAGCCATCCAGACGATTCTGCTCGCAGAGATAATCCGCGAGCGCAGCGGTGATGGAAACCGCGGCTTCAAACTGCGGGCTTCGCCTGCGCGTGGCCGCATGGGGGAGCGTTGTATCAAGGAAGAGAACGCTGGAATCCCTGTGCTCCATCTCATATTCACGGACGGTCGGCGCTCCCAGCCTCCCCCAGGCGCGATGATCGAAACGGCGCACGGAGTCGCCCGGTCGATAGTCCCGTGAGCCGAAGTATTCATTCGATTGTCCGCTGCGCTCTGCGAGCTTGATGCCTTCATCTGTCTTCCGCTTGAAAGGAAGGTCCAGATGTTCGATCCGGTGAAACTTGGGAAGCGCGGTAATGGAGATTTCAGATGGGCCGGAATTCCGAACGTTGACCTGCCGCCTGAACAAACCGAAGGGAAAAAGCGTGAACGCATTCAGGTTGCCCAGCAGATATCTGCCCCGCTCTTCCGGAATGAATTTCAGTTCAGTGGTCGCGCTGTCTCTCCCACCAATCGCTATGGCGTCGCAGTCCAACACGGTGATGTGACGAGGTGCTCTGTCAAAACCGGTAATGATTTCATATCCGGAAATCGAATTCACGTTCTGTAACTTCGCAGACACCGTGCATTTCTCACCGGCCTTGACCGTCCGAGGGCAATTCGCTGTGAGGATCAGGCGGGGGCAGAACAGCCGGGAATAGAAGAACGCTCCCACAAACAGAAACAGCATCGTTACCGAATAATGGAAGATGGGAATATTCAGGCTGACCAGCGAAGCCGCTGCGGCAACGAGGAAAGCGGTCAGCAGATACTTGCCGAACGCGGTCAGCCCGTTCCACCACCCACGCCAGATCCAACGAAACGGCCACCAGAGGATGAAGGCAATACCTGCCAGTAAGCGCAGCGGATGTCGGATGAGAGGATGGGTCATGCGAAGATTATCATGTTGGACACTTTGAGAAGCACGCCTTCTTTTGGAATGGAGGGATGGCGTCTGGCTCGTAGGATGTCATGGTCGCCAGGGAGGTCCGCCGCATCGTAGGCAAACCTGTAAAATGGGACTCCTCGCCCAAACCGTCTCAAAGGGCTACGATTTTCGTGACGGACTTAGGCTGCCGCCGGTCGTCCTGATCTTTATCTCACCACTTTCCGCGAGAACCACGCTCAACCAATCATGAGAACAGCCCTTCTTCTGCCGCTCGCTTTATTCGGGCTTCCTCTTCTTGCGGAACACCGGTACTCATTCGACCACGAAGAGATCACTGGAACAGCCGTCGGCGATCCGAGCTTCGAAGACAAGGGGGCCGTCGAAGTCTGGTTGGATCGTGAAGCAGAGGTCTCGGTTAAAGCCATCCCCGCGGGCAATTACGAGGTAAAAATCGAGGGCCGTTACATCGGGAAACGGAATGTCCGATACTCGATGAATATGCAGGTGACGCTGGCGGGCAAACCGGCGAAGGAGCAATCCATCTGGTGTAACTCGATGCCCTTCGACGGAAAGTATCACGAAATCAAAAGACGCTTCCGCGCGAATCATCGAACGGCATTGAAACTCTCATTTTCATTTGAAGATCACGCGCTCGAAGAAGAGGCGAAGGCGCTGGCGGAACAGAAGCTGGCGAACATTGCCAAACCCACGGTCGATAACGCACTTGATGAAACAGAAGACATCGAAGCCGAGCTCGCGGACCTGCCGAGGCCGGCGGGTACGGACAGCTTTCTGCTCCGGCGCGTCGAAATTGTTCGCCTGCCCGAGCCGGTCGTCATCGAAAAAATCTGGTCGGACAAGATTCACTACTGTCCGGGCGAGAAGGCCGGCATTGATGTCGTTCTACGAAATGTGAGCGCGGCGAATGCGGACGGTCTGCTGACTCTGGAGCTCGTTCGCGGCCTGGACGAGGTCAAACCTCTCCTGAAAGAGCAGCTCACTATAGAAGCTGGCAAGACGCTCACTCGAAACGTTGAGCTTACAACTGACCAGGAATACGGGTACGAGATCCGGGCAGTCATCGCCGATGGCCAGACCGGATGGCGTCACCAGATGAGCGAGTATTTCAGCGTCTCCGAAAATCTCTTTGAGGTCGCGCTTCAGGGCTGGGGGCGCGTCGGCGTCATGAACGACCAGGAGACCATGCGCAACCTGCTGAACATGCCCGAAGAAAAGCTACAGGGCCTGGCACGGGCGGGTGCTCTCGGCAATCGGCGTAATTACTTCAACATGATCGAATACTTCTCGTGGGCCCCGGACGATTTCTTCAATCTGTCTCCAAAGAAAGACGTCTGGTGGTCGGGCACGATGACCTATCTCAAAATCAAACGGGACATGCTTACCGACATTCGTGAGCTTCAAAGCCACGGCATCAAGGTGCTCAGCTACGCGCAGCCATTCGCCATCGGGATCGACACCGTCAAAGAGCTGCGAGTCAATCCCGGCTTCTTTACATATTACGGCAACGGCGCGCCGGGAGTTTCGTACGACTACGATCTCATCAAAAGCCGTGCCCGGGTGGACATGGGCCTCCGCCCGGCGGAGCTCGGCGGCGGCCTCAACTTTTATAGCCTTAAGACCGTCGACCGCGGCATCGATGCCCTCATCGCTTCTTGGAAGATGTTCGGATGGAACGGCGTCCGTTTCGACAACCGTTATTACCGGGCGAACAACCCGATCACCTACACCGGCAAACGGGCCACGCAGGAAAAGGATCTCGACAAATACTCCGCCCGAAACATGCAGCACATGAAGGCGCGCTTCAAAAAAGAGATCGGGGACCGCTGGCTCATCAGCCACAACAACGGATACCGATTCCATCACGAGGGGAACGAGCTCGGCTGGCGTGAGACGGTCAAAGGCGGCCTCATGTGCATGGATGAGGAAACCGAGGGCTCGGTCTATCCCGCTTCCGCGCTCAATCCGTGGACCAGGTACATCAGTTTCGCGACAGAGGCCCGGCGCTTCTGCACAAAGCTTGGCGGGTACTACCAGCTCTTCCCGCCGGGGCGCGCTCAAGTTCCATCGGTGGACATGCTTTATTACGTGGTCTCCTGTCTGCTGAGCGGCAGCCATCCGCTCTCCAGCGACCCGGAGCATTCTCCCGCCGGAACGTACGGCAGGTTTTTCACTCGCTTTTCAGCGACGCTGTTCGCTCGTGATATCAAGCCGCTACCCGAGGCCGAATCGTTTCTATCCATCGAAGGCAAAGACGCCGAACGGATATGGTGGAAGGATTTCGCCAACACTCGAGACCTTGCAGGCAAACGGTGGCTTCTCTTCCCGCTCGCAGTCAGGCCAGCGGCCCCGAAGATCGCACAGAATGCAGGCTCGGTCATTCCACCGCTGGCGAGCGGCCTGAAAGTGAAACTGACGAAAGCAAAGATGCCAACTGCGCCGCGAGCCTTCGTGCTGTCAGGCGAATGGCAACAGATGGCTGTCCCATTGAAACTGAACGAATCGGCCGCGGCTTTAGAGGCGTCTCTACCCGCCTTCAATCACTTCGCCCTTCTGGTGATAGAAGGGGGCCGAAAATGAAACCACTCACTTTCTCCCCGTCTCCTCGTCTCCCCCTCTCCCTGTCTTTCTTCCTCCTTCCGTCTCTCCTCGCGGCTGGAGATCTCTTTACTATCAACCTCGGCCCGATGGAGGCCCGCTACAAAGGTATCAAGGCTGTCGAGGATGCGGAAGCGACCGGCGGCAAAGCCTACAAAGCCGCGAAGGGCACCAACGGCGTCATCCATTTTGGTTACAACTTCAGTACCTACTTCGGAATCTACGAAGCCCGGTTTCGGTTTAAGATCGCCGAGGCGGCCGAAGGGGTCGTCGGCCATTTTCGTTTCAACTGTGAGACCGCCAAAATGGTCAACGTGCCGGACGAATGGACGGGAAGGCGAACCCTGAAAGGCTCAGATTTCAAAGAGCCGGGCAAGTATCAGGAATTCTCTGTCCAGTGGATCGGCCCGCACCAGGGCCGCATGGGCTGGGCTGCTTACACGACCGGTAAGGTCGACCTGTACTGGGATTGCATCAAGGTGCGGAAGGTCCGGTCCCTCAGTGAATCGGAGCTCCTGAAGTATCTGCCAGGCAAATCAAAGCTCGAAGAGCCTGCACCCCGTGAGGGACCGATTCGTGTGCATCTGATGCGCGGCTTTTTTACCGACTACTTTCTTCTGGATATGGCCTTGCCGCGCATCACCGGCATTCGGGTCACGTCCTCCTCCTGGAACAGCCGAGGCGGCTGCGCGGGCCAGCCAGGCAATGCGAAAGAGCTCTACAAACATGATGTGGTGATTATGGCCGGCACAAACATTGGCCATATCCAATTGCACCAGAGGGTTGCATACAAGAAGTGGGTCGAGGCCGGCGGCAGCCTCTTCATTCTCGGCGGCCCCGCTTCATTCGGTCAGGCTGGAATGAAGAACTCAGTCATGGGCGAGCTCCTGCCGGTTGAGGTGCAGGGCGGGTTCGATCTGCAGCCGGAAAAGAACATCTTCAAGCCGCCTCCATCTGCGACCGGCCATCCCATCCTCGAGGGCATCGATTTTGGCAAGCCGATGGTCACGCTGTTCAGGCACCAATTGAAGGCCAAAGATGATGCAGAGGTGATTCTTGGTACCGATGAAAGGCCACTCCTCGTCATTGGCAAAAAAGGCAAAGGACGGGTCGCCTGTTTTCTTTCCTCGCCGATGGGCCGTGAAGATACATTGGCCGAAGGTGAGACCGCTTTCTGGAACGACCCGCGCACTCCCGCGCTCTTTGCCAATGTGGTCAGACACCTCTGCACACGTAAGACGCCGCCAAAGGCACTCGAATGGAAACCTGACGGAAAAGCAACCAGGGCCGCTCTCGAGCGGATCGAGTCCATCGAAGATTTCGGCGACGCGGATGCGCTCGACCTTGCCGAAGACGAAGAGGAGGAAGACGGGGACCCGCTGACCAGCCTCGGCGGAGGCGGGCAGAAGATCGACGCACCGGAACTCAAGAAGAAAGATTTCGAGCTCCTGATGCGGGAAGGTGGCGCGGTCGCAGTTCCCATGCTTCTCAAATCCATACCCGCCATGCCGGATGACACCTCCGTCCGCCGTATCGAGTGGCGTGCCCGCCCTTTCATCAACGAAAAACATTATCCCATATTGCAGAGCCTCTATTCGACGCTCAGCCCGATGAGTGAACCGATTCGGGTTTCTGCTCTTTCCCTGATGGGCAAGAGCAACCCGAAGCAGGTCCATTCGGATATGAAGAAGCATCTACTCGGATCGGATCTGAAACTGATGCGAGCGGCCGCGCGCTCCGCGTTCGAGGGGAAGATGCGCAAACTGATCCCGGCGTTGAAAGAAGTTCATGCCGATCTGAAGCCTAAAGTGGATGCACGCCGGCTGGCGCGTTACGAGGGCTACTGGTTTTCGGGTATTCGCCCTGTCGACCCCATCTGGGCCTATGCAGAAACCACCATGGCGCTGCTGGCCATGGGCGAAAAGGATTATCTGAAAGACGCGTGCGAACTTTCATTTCTCATGCATCTGCAGCACATCAAGATTCGTTCGTTCATCTTTCTCTACAATCCCAAAGTGCCCCGTGAAGCGAAGATGGCCGAGCGCCATCGCGAAGACAACGCGTACACGTTCCCCGATCTGAAACAGTTGCTCGTACGTTACCGCACGGTGCTCGCCACACTTGCGCCAACACTGCACGAAGAATTTCGGACAAGCATCCTCGCGGTGGATGAATACGAAGCCATGCTCCGCCTCCTGCACCCCGCTTACGATCTGGCCGTGGCCCACCCAACCACCGAGTGGAAGGCATTCATTCCCAAACTCGAGCAACACACGCTCGAGCTTGCGAAAAAGTCGGAACGGTTCTGAGATCGAAAGCCCCTACCTGGTATGCCGAAACACTTCTGTTTTGCCGGCTTTCAGCTCTTCCAGCAATTCGTCGTAACGGGCTCGATCCAGGGGCAGGTCTACGACCTCTTTTCGAACGCCGGATAGAATAATGGCGTTAATCAGTTCGAGGCTCCGAAGCGCAGTGGCCCCGTCGGTGATGGGATCTCCTCCGTCGAGGATGGCGTCGATGAAGCTCTGGAAAAGTGTCCGGTCTCCCTCGCTGATCGGTACGTCCTCCCAGGCGCTCACCGGATTCTGGGCATAGGCATGGCTTTGACTGATGTGGTCTCGCATGGGTGTCTCGTAACGGCCGAGCCGGAACTCATCCGGAGTCTGCGAGTTCGGACTCTTCTCGTCGCGGTATTCGAGGGCTCCCAGGCTGCCACTGACCTGCCGATAGTTCAGCGGGCGGTCGTTGATGCTGAACTGCAGGCTGGCATGCGCGCCTGACGCAAACAGGACACTGGCGATGGCCGTGTCCTCAATCTCTGCTTTGTGGGACCAGTTTGAAATCTGGGCCGAGACCTGGACGGGGTCGCCGAACATCCAGCAGATCAGGTCGATGTCGTGGCTGACCTGGTTCATAAGCACGCCTCCCCCGGCATGTTCCCAGGTGCAGCGCCACAGGTCTCGTTCGTAATAGGCTTCCGACCGGACATCGAGCCACATCCAGAGCACGCGATGGATTTCGCCGAGCGCTCCTTCATCAATCAACTGCTTCATCGCCCGGTTGCCTGGAAAGGTCCGGTAGTTATGCCCGACCGCCAGCTTCAGTCCTCTTTGCTTGGCCGTTTTCACCAGGCGGTCAGCCTCAGATACGGCCATGGCGATCGGCTTTTCGATGAACGTATGCAGGCCGGCCTCCAGACAATGCAGACCCATCGGACCGTGAAGGAAATGTGGAGTGGCCACCACGACCGCATCCAGGTCTCCCGTGCTGATCATCTCCCGGTAATCGGCATAGGCATGAGCATCATGCTTCTCCGCGACCTGTCGGGCAAGATCCAAATCGATGTCAGCCACTGCGGTCATCTCGGCTTGCTCGGATGCCGCGATTGCCTCGACGTGGCCGCCTCCCATTCCCTTCACCCCAACGACTCCTATACGCAATGGTTTCATTGATCGCTCCCAATAGTCATGGCATAAATCTGGATCTGTGGCCTCCTTGCGGCCGGTTCGATCAGGAAGCCAGCAACCCTCTGCCGGCCGTTGTCGCTTCCATCTTCCTATTGGTGAATTGTAGTCGGATTCGCCAGAATTCGGGAAACGAGCAATCCCGCATTCTGGCGAATCCGTGCAAGGGCTCAAGTGACCTCTGTCGAGGCCCTGTGACAACACGGACCAGCCTGTCTTGAAAACAAGGAACACACCTGATGCCCAGTGACCCGCGCCCCAACATTCTGCTCATTACCACTGACCAGCAGCGATACGACACACTGGGCGCGAACGGCAGCCACTGGATGCAGACGCCGCACCTGGATGCGTTGGCGAAACGGGGGGTGGCCTTCCACAACGCTTTCATTCAGAACCCGGTGTGCATCCCCAGCCGGGCCTGCATGCAGACGGGACGGCACACCCACCAGCATGGCATCCGATACATGGAGGCAGTCATTGATGACACGCCGGGATTGCCCCAATGGGAAACGACTTTCATGGAGCGACTCCAGATCGCGGGATATCACACCGGCGCTTTCGGCAAAATTCACATGATGCCGGAGAAGGGCTTCCAGGAACTGAAAGTGACCGGAGGGAAAGGGCAGCGTTGGACCAAATCTGCAGGATTGGATATCGGGCTCGCACCCCTGGGCCGTGACTACGCGGCATGGCTGGAGGAGCGTCATCCGGGCGGGTACGAAGCTATCTATGAGCAGAGGCGGCATCCGGATTACCTGAAATACAAATCCGCTCTCACCAACGTCCTCCCGCTTGAAGAATACGTGGACTACTGGATTGCGGAGAACGCCATCGATTTCATGGAGAAGGACCATGGCAAGCCGTTCTTTGCCTGGTGTGGCTTCTGTGGGCCCCACGGGCCCATCGATCCTCCAAGGCCCTACGACACTCTCTACGCGGCCGAGGATGTGATTCTGCCGCCCAACTACTCAGTCGATCAGAATGGCAATCCGCGCACCACTACCGCCGAACAGGATGCACTCGCCCGCCGTTTCTGTGCCTACTACTGGGGACTGGTCACTCTCATCGACGATATGGTGGGACGAATTGTGGCCTGCCTGGAAAAGAGGAACCTCCTCGACAACACACTGGTTCTGTTTGTCTCGGACCACGGTGAAATGATGTTCGACTTCGGCCGCCTTGGAAAGGGCAACTTCTTCGATCCTGTGATCCATGTGCCACTCATTGCTGCTCCGCCCGCGGGCACAGCAAAACCGCACGAGACCGACGCTCTGGTCGAGGTCTTTGACGTGGCCCCCACCATCCTCGACTATGCCTCATGCGAAATCCCAGCTTCGATGAGCGCCGGCAGCCTTCGCCCTGTCATCGAAGGACGCGGCACCGGAAAGGAATCGACCCTCTGCGAATACATGACAAACGACCAGTCACGGCAGGGAGTCTGCATCCGGACTGCCCGCCACAAATACGCCTACTGGGGCGGCAGCCAGCCGGAGCAATTCTACGACCTCCAGGAAGATCCCCTGGAACGAAGAAACTTGATCGACGATTCCAGTTACCAGAGCGAGATCGGCCGCCACCGTCTGCTGATGATCGATCGGCTGATGAGGTGAGCTGCGGGCCAAACTGATTGTGCCACGTTCACAGCCCCGAAGGGAAGGGACGCAGGCGAGTAGCCCCTGGTTGAAGTCCTGGTCTTTACCCAAATCTTCTGAGGAGGCTGTTTCTCTACGCCGAAGGCGTCGCAACCAAAAAGAACGGCTGATTCTCTGAGCCCATTTCAGAAATCCGAATAAAGAATGATGATTGCTGATTTTTGATTTCTGAAGTCAAGCATCTGTTCAAGCAGCACATTTCTGACTTCGAAAATCAAAAATCAGAAACCATCTACTCTCCTGCGTCCCTCGGGACTCCGGAAGGATGTCTTTGCAGGTTTGAAGTAGGCAAATTAATTTCGATCAGTGTCCTAAACGGCGGACGAACCGGTAAGTCAGGACTCGCCTCCTTCTGGTCTGCTCTCATGGATATCGGTTAAGAACAGATCCATGAGCCGCTCTTGGATTTGTTTCCACCTCGCCTGGGTTTCTTCAGCCGTGCGGGATATCGAGTCTGTGACTGCGTTCAGGAATCTTTCTTCATCGAGTTCCTCGTTCTTGTCAAAGAACCAGTCAGTCAAGCCTTCACGCATGAGGTCGCCTACCTCAGACGGTTTGAGATAGCCGCTGATACAGATGACTGGCAGTCGGAATTCGTCCTTCGCCAGTTGCTCCATGATTTTTGCGCCTTTGCGATCCTCCGCGTCGCCCTGGATAAGGCTCATGTCGACGACAGCCAGTTCGAAATGGCCCGTCTCGATGGCTTCAACAGCTTCTTCGTAAACTGCGGCTACATGAACATTGAACCCTCCGTCCTCCAGAATCCGTGTCATCTCCCTTTGCCAGTTTGGCTGATCTTCAATGACTAGAATCGTGCGTTTTATTTCCACGGGACGCTCCTCCTTAGTGAAATGTTGTGACGAGCTTGAGGCAACTTCTGTTTCTCAGATTATTTCTCGTCTGACGCGGGCAACGTGACCGTCATGGTGGTGCCTTTGTTGAGTTCGCTCTGCACTTGGAGCTGGCCGTTCATTCTTGTCAGGCTGGCCCTGGAGGCCCAGAGGCCTATGCCGTGCAGGGATGCCTTCTTCGTCGAGTAAAATGGCGTAAACAGTTTGCTGCAGTCCGATTCGTGTATGCCGACCCCATCGTCAATGACTTTGAGCACCACCTTCCAGGTCTGCGGGTCCCGGGAGGCGGTCAACTGGACGTTCTCGGCCTTGGCCTCAACGGCATTGTGCAGCAGATTGACCAGGATGTCCTCGACCAGCGTCTCACAGCCTGTTACCGGGGGTAGGTCAGTCTGGATGTCGCAAGTAAGGCGAATCGAAGAATTGATATCGGTGAGGCGTGCCTTGTCAATAGCCCTGTCAATGGTCTTCTGGACATCGACCGGGGCGAGGGGGCCGATGTCCTGGGGGATGCGCAGGTAATCTGCCATCTCCATAAGCATGGTCGTATCGTTTGCCAGGTCGTCGAAACGCCTCAGCACGCGATCGTCAGTGACACCGGCTTCCATGATCTTCTTCCTCAGATCTCTCACGATGAGGGGAATGGTGCCGGCAACATTTGAGAGACGGTGGGCAAACTGCGCAGCAGATGAGTTGACGAAATTCATCGCCTCTGCCTGTGCGGCCTTTTCTCTGGTCTGAGCAAGATCAGCAAGCTGCATACATGTGGCGGCCTGGTAGGCAAGGGTCTGAATTGCTTTCTGCTTGTCCTCTTCGAGCACGCTCGGTTTCCGGGATGCAACAAAAAGAATGCCCAGATTCTCTTCGCCAGATCTCATGGCGACAGCCACGAAAGACTTCAAGTCAAAAACGGAGAGGGTGTCTTCCCTCGTAACCTGCAGGAGCTCAATCTGGTCCGCAGGAATTGCGTCGATGTCCTGCACATGGAGCATCCCTTCTTTCATCACCTGAAAGTACATTCCCTCGGGTCTGGGCCGTCTGACTCGCAATTGCGTCAGGTCCAGGCCGTCCGCGACGAGCAGGGACTGATTGATCGCCTCTCTGTCCTCGTCCCATGGATAGAGTACGGCGACGTCAGCAGACATAACCTGCTTCGCTGCTTTGCCGATGATCTGAAGCGATTCCCTGAGTGAGGATGTGTTGGCAATACGCCAGGTTGCATCCCGCAGAGCGTTGAGCTCACGGAGCATCCGTTCATCGTTCTCCCACAGATTGGCTATCTGGGTGGCTATCCCTGCCCGAAGTGCGAACAGCTCGAGGATGTTGGTGTCCTCTTCATCGAAGAGCGGGTCGGAGGCGAAATGCAGGTAGAGAATTCCCACTTCCTTCTGGCTCTCCGGCTGTAATGGGAAGGCCCCGCCCCAGGTAATTCCCTCGGCAACAACTTTAGGATTGAGATCATCAACGTTCCTGGTGAAGAATGGCCGGCCCTCCTTCACCGCACGCTGGCCAATCCCTTCGGGTCGCCGGATATCTGCGTGTGTCCAGCCCTTGCTCAGGCCCGATGCAACGATTGGAAAATACTGACCCCGCACAGAGTCATAACACTGGATATAGCACGATTCCGCATGAAAAATCCTCCTGGCTGAATCAACAATACGATTCAATATCCCGCTCAGACCGTCGGAGGATAGAATCTCGTCGTTGATTTCCTGAAGGGCTTTGAGCACCTCAGGCAATTGGATGGGACGGCGGGCCATAAGATTTTTCTTGAACTGCCGATTCCTGACAAGCACTCGGATGCGAGCTCATGCTCCCCCTTTGAGCTGTCATTTCGCTTGTCTTTTACAGCCTGTAACAGTCAGATCAAACGAAGGAGAAGACGGTTTTCCGCATCTGAAGTCTGCCTGTCGTATCAGGCCGGCCGTCCCCGGGGATGGCGAAAAATTCAGAAGCGGGTAAAGCCGATACTCCAGCTCCGTTTCCGACACCTCTGATAGCTGCAAGCAGGGGCTCCCTGAATCTAATCAAGATTTATGACGTTCATCATTTTCTGTTTACTCGATGCATCCCTGGCAGGTGACTGGCCATGTTGGCGTTTCGATGCTGGTCGGCGCGCTTCCACTGAGGATGCTGTGCCGGCGGACCTGAAGCTGCAGTGGACGAGGGACCTTCCCCGGCCGAAGGCCGCGTGGCCGGAGAGCCAGACCAAGCTGCAATTCGATGCCTCTTATGAACCCATCGTGATCGGCCAGGCGCTCATTGTTCCTTCGATGGTCTCAGACAAGGTGACCGCTTATGAAACTCGATCCGGGAAGGAGCGATGGCGGTTCTACGCGGACGGCCCCGTCAGGTTTGCGGCCGCGGGATGGCGTGACAGGGTTTTCTTTGTGTCTGACGACGGCTTCCTTTACTGCCTGAACGTGAAGGACGGAACCGTGGCCTGGAAGTTCCGAGGCGGTCCTCAGGACAGACATGTGCTCGGTAACGAGAGACTGATCAGCATGTGGCCAGCGCGAGGGGCTCCCGTTGTTTTTGATGACAAGGTCTACTTTGCAGCCGGCATCTTTGGATTCATGGGCATATTCATTCATGCCCTCGATGCTGAGACCGGCAAAGTGATCTGGACGAATAGCGGGAGCGGCTCCAGCTACCAGACGCACCAGCACGGCAGCCCCGCTTTCGCCGGTGTTTCGCCGCAAGGATATCTGGCCGCAACAGGTGAGCATCTACTTGTCTCCGGCGGGCGCTCGGTGCCTGCTGTGTACGAACGTCTGACGGGGAAGTTCCTCTATTTCCACGTCTCGAGCAGGCAGTTCGGAAAAGGGCCTGGCGGCTTTGGAGTGACAGCAACAGAGAACCTCTTCTTCAACGGGGCCTGTGTCTATGGCCTCAGAGATGGGCGAGGGTATCACCGTTTTCACGAGGCAGTCCATGATGGGCAAGACGCCTATTTCGCTCACAGCGATCTGATTTGCTCTGCCTCTCCGCGAGCCAACGAATCCATGGGGCGGCTGGGTACGAAGACTCAGCAGTTCTCAATGCAGACGACTCTGGAAGCGAAGTGCGAAATCCCTCCGGGCAGGATCTTCTTCAAAGCTAAGAACCTTCTGTTTTGCGCCACAAAGGATGGAACGTTGCTGGCCTACAACAGCGACGAATTGAAGCCTGCAAAGCAGGCTGTCGAAGAACAGGCTCCGCCGAAAGTACTGAAGGTTACCGAAAAGGATCTCGACCCCTTTGCCGAGGATGAGCAGTTTGAAGTCGAAATCGAATTTGAGCTGGATGAGCAGGACGCGGATGAACCTGAGCAGGACCCCGAGGAGATAAAGGTTAGCCCTCCGATGACACCGGCCTGGCAGGCAAGGATTCAAGGGGAGCCCTGGTCCATGCTCCCTGGAGATGACCGGGTGTTCGTGGTAACGAAAGAAGGGAAACTTCACTGTTTTGGCCAGCAGGAAATCCTCACGAGTCATTACTCAGTTGAAGTTCAAGAGCCTTTGCCAATCGAAGAGAAATGGACAGAGAAGATTGATAAACGGCTCCCAGGGATAAACGACACCCGCGGCACTTGTCTGGTTCTGGGCCTGACCACAGGAAAGCTCATTCATTCGCTGCTGGAGCACAGCCAGTTTCACATCGTCGTTGTCGAACGGGACGCAGAAAAAGTAGCGGCCTTTCGCAGACGTTTGGATGCGCGGGGCATCTACGGCCGGCGAGTGGCCATCCATCCAGGAGATCCATTCTCCTTCAGATTCCCTCCGTACCTGGCCACCCTTATCGTCTGCGAAAGCCTGCCTGATGATGGCCTCGATGAGAAGCGGGTAAACGACCTGGTGAATGCGCTCCGGCCTTACGGTGGCATCGCGTACTTCCCCGCGAACGAAACACTGGAAGCCATCTTGCGCAACGCGTCGAAGGAAATGCCTGAGCTTCAGTTGGCGACCGGGGGTGGTTTTCTGCGTGTAAATCGCCGCGGCCCTCTGCCCAATGCTGGACGTTGGACTCATCAATACGCAGATGCGGCCAACTCGGTCGTGTCCTACGATTGGCGGGTCCGCACTCCTCTTGGGCTTCTCTGGTTTGGCGGGCCTTCGAATGACCTGATTCTTCCACGGCACGGCCACGGCCCGAATCCGCAGGTGGTCGGTGGCCGGCTCTTCATCGAAGGCCCGGACATCCTGCGCGCGACCGATGTCTACACCGGGCGGCTTCTGTGGCAAAGGGAGATCCCAAACATTGGGAAGTATTACGACAACACCGGGCATCACCCTGGCGCTAATGAAATCGGATCGAACTATGTCTCGCAGGAGGACAGTGTCTACGTCATGACGCCGAGCCATTGCATGCGTCTGGACCCCGCAACAGGTAAGACCATTAAAGAGTTTGTGATCCCGGCTCCCGATGGGCAGCAACCACCGAAATGGGGATTCATGACTGTCCGCGGTGAGCTCTTGGTGGCCGCGGTTTCTCCTCTGTCCGTGGCAATGCCACGGCCTGTGAGAGCCGTCCCACAGCTCGATTTTTTCATTCCTCAGGGAGCTGAATGGCACTTCCTGGCTGGAGAACATCCCGCAGATGATTGGATCGATCCTGAATACCAGGCCCAGGTCGAAGGAGCCAACTTAGAGGCTCAAGATGAGCCTTTTGGATTGGACGGCGCAAAGTGGAAAAGCGGAAAGGCAGGATTCGGTTTTGGCGATGGAGATGACCGAACTGAACTCAAAGACATGCACGGAAAATACAGTGTCGTCTACATTCGGACCGATTTTGTCATTCAGGATCCGGTGAAGATTCCGCATCTTGTTCTGGCCATTCGATACGACGACGCGTTCATCGCTTACCTGAATGGCAAAGAAGTCATTCGCAAAGGTGTTGGAGAAGGCAGAGGAAAATCTGCCTCGAAAAAGTCAGGGCATGAAGCAAGGGGCTTCGATGTTTTCGAAATTAAAAACGCACAGGAGCTTCTGCGAACGGGAAACAACGTGCTGGCCATCGAAGGCCACAACAGGCGGCCTGGCAGCAGCGACTTCACTCTCGATCCGGCGCTCGGCGTTCCAAAGGCCGAGGAGGCAGAAGTGTCACCCCAAAAAAAGGAGGAAGACGAGGAGGAAGACGAGCTCAAACCCGTGGTAAATCTCGAAGACGTCCCCAAGCTCAAACTCAACACAGACTATGCATCAGGGAGTCGCCAACTCATTTGCATGAATCGGATCACTGGCAAGGTATTGTGGACTCGAAAGGCCGCGCACAATTTCCGTCACAACGCCATCGTGCTCAGCAAAGACAAGGTGTTTTGTATCGACAAGCTGTCCGATGCAAAGCTCTCTCAACTGAAACGTCGCGGCTATGAGCCCAAAGACGAGGCCGTCCTCTATGCGCTTGACTCGAAGACGGGTGAAGTGGTCTGGAAGGCGAATGAGAATGTCATCGGCGCCTGGCTGGGCTACAGTGTCATCGGCACCTGGTTGGGTTACTCCGAAGAGCATGACGTTCTGATTCAAGCGGGAAGCCAGGCAAGAGACCGCGCCAGGGATGAAGCAGGGAAAGGCATGATGGCCCGTCGCGGGGCCGACGGGAGTGTGCTCTGGTCAGATAAGGACAAGAGGCCAGGCGGCCCCTGCATCCTTCATCATGGCACCATCATTACTCAGGGAGCAGCTCTCGACCTCTTGACAGGAGAACCCCGAATGCGCCGGAATCCGCTGACTGGCGAAGAAGTGCCCTGGAGCTTCAGACGCAACTACGGATGCAACACGGCCATCGCCAGCGAGCATCTGATTACTTTCCGATCTGCAGCAGCAGGATACTTTGACCTGCGGGCAGACGGTGGCACGGGAAACCTCGGCGGCTTTCGTACCGGATGCTCTTCGAACCTGATAGCAGCGGATGGCGTCCTGAACGCGCCCGATTACACAAGGACGTGCGCCTGCGCGTATCAAGTGCAGACATCTCTGGCAATGGTTCATATGCCGGACGCTGAGATGTGGACCTTTAACCACATCAAATCCGGCAAGGGCAGCAGTATTGAACGCGTCGGAATCAACTTCGGCGCCCCCGGCGACCGCCGCGCCCCCAACGGCACGCTGTGGCTGGAATACCCAGTGGTCGGGGGCCCTTCCCCGCCCATCGATGTCACGGTCAACGCCACATCGGAAACAGACAAGACAGCCGCGGAAGAGACCATCAATCCAAAACTGGCCAATCCTCCAGTCCAGTACTTTCGCCATCACCAATCGGTAATCAAGGGCGGCCCGCACAGGTGGGTCACATCGTCCGGCATGACGAATGTCCGCAATCTGCGCGTCGGTATTGGAGAGGCCGCGGATGAGGGGTCCTTCACTATCCGGATCTACTTTGCCGAGACCCAGGCTGACTTGAAAGAGCCCCGCACGTTTTCAGTTTCCATTCAAGGAAAGCCGGCCCTTGATAACTTCACTCCCTCAGCGGCCGCAGGAGGCTTGTTCCGAGGGATTATGCACGAGTTCAAAGGCATCCCTGTTCGAGACTCCCTGAGTATCAGTTTCTCACCTGCAGAGGGGAGCGGCGGTCCTCCAATCCTGTGTGGAATCGAATTATTGAAGGAGTGATCCCTGTCTTGATGCGGCAGACGCCAGGTGGCTAACCGATCTTCAGAAACAGGAATTCCCATTGATTAACTTCATGATCCGTCCCCTTCTGTTTTCGGCTGTTACGTGTACATCCATCTGGGCAAATGAATGCCTTTACATTTCCGCGGGGAACAAGGTCTCCGTGTATCAACTGGATGTGGAAACCGGTGAGTTGGCGGCTCTTCAATCAGTTGATTTGCCAGGCGCGGGGCCTCTGACCGTTTCGCCTGAAAAGCGATTTATGTACGTCACCGCGAGGATTCCAGTCGAGGGTAAGAGACGGAAACGTACGCCAAAAATTGCCACGTTCAGCGTGGACGCGGAGGGCAAGCTGAAACAGGTGCATGTCGCACCAGTCAATCTTTCCGCGGGTTATCTGAAGGCGGACAAGACCGGGCAGTTCCTCGCGGGGAACCATTACGGCCCCGGCAAGGTCTCGATCTGGAAGCTCGCAGACGGGGTCTATCGCGGCGAGACCGTCCAGGAGTTTGGACTCGAGCCAAAAGCGCATTGCTCCGTTTTCTCTCCATCTAACAGATACCTTCTGGTGCCGGCTACAGGCCCGAATAAGGTGTTCCAGCTCCGCTTCGATGAAAAGACTGGGGCCGTTTCCTCAAACTATCCACCTCATGCTTCCGGACCGACGGGAGAACACGATGCACGCCAGCCGCG